>Ga0105240_10001342_pt1 | contig 42197 bp, 37 predicted proteins | sample KBSC54metaG_FD_80426 | JGI IMG/M metagenome (GOLD analysis project Ga0105240, IMG submission 80426) | Corn rhizosphere microbial communities from Kellogg Biological Station, Michigan, USA - KBS C5-4 metaG | ecosystem: Host-associated > Plants > Roots > Rhizosphere > Soil | place: Michigan, USA... | reverse complement strand
TGCTATTTCGTTACAAGTTATAGAACCGGGTGGCTGTACCGCCCAACAGATCCTCCCGAAGATCCATCGGCTGCGCCCCGATTGCCTGCGTAAAAGCCGCCAATACCTGTTTCCACCCGCCCGCCAGCAGGCAGACTGGCCAGTCGCTCCCGAACATCATCCGCTCCGGACCGAAGAGCTTCATTACATGTTGGACATACGGTCTGAGATCGTCCGGCGTCCAGCTTTTCCAATCCGCTTCCGTGATCATGCCGGACACCTTCACAAACACCTGCGGAATCTGCGACGCCGTCGCAATATCGCGAGCCCAGGGGTCCATCATGTGTTCCGCAATCAGGGGTTTGGCGATGTGATCGATCACCATGCGAAGGTTCGGCACACGGTCCGCCAATACCGGAACAAGCGGCAGATGCCGGGGCCGCAAAAGCAGATCATATGGGATATCGCGGCGTTCCAGCTCCTTCAAAGCAGCGATCACATCCGGCCGAAGCAGCCACTGGTCATCCAACTCATCGTGAACAGGGTGCCTGACGCCCTTGAACTTCTTCCTCCGCTGCAACAGATCCAGCCTGTGGCCGAGCCCCGGACCGGTGAGATCCACCCAAGCGACAACGCCGAGTATGAAGCTGTATTGATCCGCCAAGTCCAGCAACCACGCGGCCTCATCCGGATGCGTACTGGCCTGAACGACCATGGAACCGTCAAACCGATTGCGCTCCAAAGTCGGCTGCAAATCCGAAGGCAGAAAGTTCCGGCGAAGAGGCGAAGGCTCCGCCGGCATCCAAGGATACCGCAAGCGCTCCAAATCCCAGAAGTGTTGATGGGCGTCAATTCGCATCTCAGCTACGTTCATTATCTGGCCCATTGAATCGTCATCTGATTGAAAGCCCGTACACTGAACTTATGCGTCTTCGACTCGCCGTCATTCTCGCCGTCCTCGCCCTCTCCGCCTGTAAGCCGAAGCCGTCGTCCACCGTTGTCATCGATCCCGGGCTTCTCACGCTCGTAGGCTCGGACGCAATCTACATGGGTGGAATTCGCGTCGAGCAACTCAAGCCGACACCACTCTGGCAACGTTTCGTGGTCGAGCAGAAAAACGCCACCGTCGATGAGTTCTCGCGCAAGACCGGCATCGATCCACGTCAGAAAATCTGGCAGATTCTCCTCACCGGAAACGGAAAGGACAATTGGGCAATGGTCCGCGGCGACTTCGCCACTGAGCTTGGTAAGGAACCGGAAGTCCATATTGAGGGCGCCGAGCGGACGGCCTACAAGGGTTATACCCTCATCGGTACTGAAGACACGTCACTGGTCTTCATGAATCCCGGAATCGCGGTGGTCGCATCCGTTCCTGCTCTCAAACGTCTCATCGATTCGCGCAATTCGCCGTCCGGTGGTCCACCAAAATGGCTTCTCGATCGGGCCGCGGCTATTCCTTCCACCAATCAAATCTGGTTTGTAGGCAGCGTGTCTGGAGTGACACAAAGGTTCGCCCCACCCAAGAGCAGTGCTTCGAACTTCACGCAGTTTCTTGACCGCACGCAGCTCCTCACGGCCGAGATCGATGTGAGCCAGGGCTTGAAAATACACCTCGAAGGCGAGTGCACGGACGAAAAAGGAGCGCGTCAAATCCACGACGCGCTACGAGCGCTGATCGGTATGCTCCGGATCAACACTGCAACCGAAGCCACCGATCTGCTCAGAGCCTATGACTCCGTTAAGGTCACCTGGGAACAAAAAAAAGTGACCGTAGACTCGGACATGAAAATGCCACAGGTCGACGCCCTTCTAAACCTGGCACGTATCAAATAACGGGGCTACTGCGTCAACAACCGCGACCGGTGACGGCTGTATGTAAAGTACACCACCATTCCAATCGCCATCCAGATAAACAAGCGCAGCCAGTTGCTCAATCCGAGGCCGGCCATCAGCGCCAGGTTCACGATGATCCCGACGATCGGAACGAACGGAACAAGTGGCGTCTTGAATGGCCGTGGAAGCTCGGGATGCGTCTTCCGCATCACTATGATTCCTCCGCAAACCAACACGAACGCGAAGAGCGTGCCGATACTGGTCATTTCGCCGACAAGCTGGATGGGCGCGAACGCGGAGAACGCGCTGACGAAAATCATGAACAGAATGTTGCTGCGCCACGGCGTTCGGAACTTCGGATGAATGTCGCTGAACAGCTTCGGAAGCAGTCCGTCGCGGGACATCGAGTAGAACACGCGCGACTGGCCCAGCAGCATCACCAAAATCACCGACGTATAGCCGGCGATGATGGCAAACTTGATCACCGACTTTAACCAAAGATAGGGCGTCTGGTCGATTGCGACTGCCACCGGTGCGGCCGTGTTCAGATCTTTGTAGCTCACGATACCCGTCAACACGTGGGCGAAGAGCACATATAGGATCGTGCAGACTACCAGAGATCCAATGATGCCGATAGGCATGCTCTTTTGAGGGTTCTTGGTTTCCTGGGCAGCGGTTGAAACGGCATCGAACCCGATGAACGCGAAGAACACTACTCCGGCCGCCCGGGCAATACCACTCCATCCGAAGTCGCCAAAAGTGCCAGTGTTGGGGGGAATGAACGGTACGTAGTTTTCAGGCTTGATATAGGACCAGCCGGCAACGATAAACAGGATCACCACCGAAACCTTAAGCACCACGATAGTGGAGTTCACTCGCGCCGATTCCTGAATGCCTATCATCAGCAGCAGTGAAATGAGGATGATCACTATGACGGCGGGGATGTTAATGATCCCGTAGCCTTGGGTGCCGTCAGCAAGCATAATCGGCTGCCACGGAGACGCGATCAGCGCCGGGGGCAGATTAATGCCAAAATCATGCAGGAATGACGCCACGTAACCGGACCAACTCACCGCAACCGTCGCCGCGCCGACTGCGTATTCCAGCACAAGATCCCAGCCGATGATCCAGGCGACAAACTCACCCATCGTAGCGTAGGAGTACGTGTACGCGCTCCCGGCGATCGGAAGCATCGTCGAGAATTCGCTGTAGCAGATGCCGGCGAAAGCACAACCAAAGGCCGCCAGCACAAAAGAGAGAACAACAGCCGGTCCGGCATGTAGCGACGCCGCGACTCCTGTCAAGGAAAATAGACCAGCGCCAATAATCGCGCCGATACCCAGAGCAATCAGCTGTAACGGACCCAGCGTGCGCTTGAGCGAATGCTCGCCCTCTGATTCCGCAAGGATGCGACTCAATGGTTTCGTCGCCATCAAACTCATGAACTCACCTCGTTGGGCCGCCCAGAGCGTCGCCCCCAAATGAAATATACCGGGATGCCCAGCAGCACGATGGTGAGTCCCGGCCAAGTATAGGTTGGTTTGTATAGTAACAGCAGGATTTCAATGAGTCCGGCAATCGCGATGTACAGGGCTGGCAGCACGGGGTATCCAATGGCGCGATACGGCCGCTCGGCATCGGGCCGTTTGATGCGAAGCACGAAGACGCCGGCGATGGTCAGAATGTAGAACAGCATCACCGCGAAGATCACGTAATCCAGCAGATCGCCATAGCGGCCGCTCAATGTCAACAGGCACGCCCAGATGCATTGCCACACCAGCGAAACGCGCGGCGCGCCGGTCTTGGGATCGAGTTTCGAAAAGCTCTTGAACAGCAAGCCGTCGTGGGCCATGGCGTAATACACACGAGCGCCGGCCAGCGTTAGCCCGTTGGTGCAACCGAAAGTCGAGATCATGATCGCACCGGCAATCAGGCTCGCGCCCAGTGGACCGAACATCTTCAGTGCCACGGCGGTAGCCACGCGGTCTTGCGGCGCGGTCTGAATCGCTTCGAGCGGCAGTGCATTCAGATAGACAAAGTTGCAGGCGATGTATAACGCCGAAACGGTCGCCACACCGAGCGCCAGCGAAAGAGGCAAGTTCCGTTTGGGATTGCGGATCTCACCCGCGGTGAACGTTACGTTGTTCCAAGCGTCGGAAGAAAAGAGAGAGCCGACCATCGCTACGCCAACCAACCGAATAGTAGTGAACGTCCAGTCCGCGTTATCCCAGAAGTGATCGAAGTTGCGCGTTACTGCTTGCGGATCGCGGCCGGCGAAGAAGCCAAACAGCACTAGGCCGAGCAGCGCTCCCGTCTTTGCGAACGTGAAGATGTTCTGCACCATCGCCCCGGTCCGGATCCCTTGCGCGTTGATCCAGGTCAGCAGCACGATGATCAAAATCGCCAGCGCCTGCTGCATACTCACGTGCGGCAACACGTAGTTGTCCGCCGCAACAGCCGGGAAGAAGACGCCTGTGTACTTAGCAAAGGCCACTGCGACCGCTGCGATCGTACCAGTCTGAATGACCAGGAACATAGTCCAGCCGAAGAGGAATCCGAAGAGTGGGCCGAATGCTTCGCGCAGGTAAACGTATTGGCCGCCGGCCTGGGGCATCATGGCGGCCAACTCGCCGTAGCTTAGCGCGGCAATCATAGTGAGCAGCGCGGTCACCACCCACGTCGCGATCAACAAGCCGGGAGATTTCACACTTCGTGCAATGTCCGCCGAGACGATGAAGATGCCTGAGCCGATCATCGACCCAACGACAAGCGTCGTTGAGTCCAGCAGTCCGAGGCCTTTCACCAGGCCAGTATCGGGATGTGTCTCCGCGGCTGCTTTACTCATTAGTAAGTCTCATCCATTCTCGCGCACGCTCCCGTAGCGCTGCACGATCTCCATCCCGAGCCCAAAGATCTCCGATCACCGCGACCGAATCGGCGCCTGCCGCAAGGGCCGCATCCGCGTTCTCGCGCGTGATCCCCCCAATGGCAACCAGGGGGCGGTCCGTCAAAGATCGAAGCCGCTTCAATCCTAGGACGCTGACCACCGGGTCCGGGTTGCGCTTGGACAGGGTCTGGAATATGGGACCGAGCGCCACATAGTCCGCGGGCTGCTCGTTCGAACTCCGAAGCTGCGCCTCATTGTGCGTCGAATATCCGATCACCGCCGAACCCATCACCCGCCGCGCCTGCTCCGGGGTGAGGTCTTCCTGACCCAAGTGGACCGCCGCGTCGAGCAATGCCGCGAGATCAGCACGGTCATTCAATACGAACAATGCTCCGGCCTGCCTGCATAGTGTTGCGATACGGCCCGCTGTCTCAAACATTTCACGCCCAAAATGTTTTTTGTGCCGGAGCTGCAAAATTTGGACGCCTTCGTCCAGAAGAATTCCGGCAGCCGCCTCGAGCGGTATAGCCAACATCGCAGTATCCAGGATCGGATAGAAACGCGGCAATCTCATTTCAAATACCGGTCGAACCACTCCGTAGTGCGCCGCAGTGCATCCAACCAGGTCTCGTCGCGCACAAATCCGTGGCTCTCCTGCGGATAGTAAATGTGCGAGAAATCCTTCCCTTCGTGGATCAGCTTTTCGGTAAGCTGCACGGCATCCTGGAATAGTACGTTGTCGTCCACCATTCCATGAACGATCAGCAGATGGTCCTTCAAATTGTTAGAGAAGTAGATCGGCGAACTGCGGCGATACGCCTCAGGATTCTTATCCGGTGTGCTGAGCCGCTGCGCCGTGTATCCAGCGTTGTAGTTTTCCCAATCGTTCACCGCCGCCCACGCCGCTCCCGCTTTGAATACTCCCGGAGCCTTGAACATCGCCATATCCGTCATAAAGCCGCCGTAGCTGGCGCCCCATATCCCCACGCGGTCCATGTCGATATTTTTCAGTGAACGCAAGTAGTCAACGCCGCCGAGCACGTCGTCCAAATCCGGTCCGCCCATGTTGAGATAGACACCCGCGCGCCAGTCGCGCCCATACCCGGTGCTGCCGCGGTAATCCATTTCGAAAATCACATAACCGTGATTCGCCAGAAATGTGTTGTAAGCGTAACGGTAGTCCATGTAGCTGCCCCATTGCTTGAGCACGCTCGTTGCATACCCCGAGCCATGGACGTACACCACGGCCGGCCATTTCTTGCCATCGCCTTCGCGATAAGCAGGCGGCAGCATCATCCGCGCGGCTACGGTTTGCTTGTGCCCACGTGACAGATAGTGAAAATACTTTGTCTCGGGCCAGGACATTGTGTAGAACTCCGGCCGCGGCGACTTCGTCACTCGATGCTCGTCCACCCACAAGTCTGTTGGATTCTTCGAGTCGGCTCTGAGCCACGCGAAATGCTTGCCGTCCTCAGAGATAACGCCCAGATTCAGGCCCTCTTGCGACGAGAGCTTTTCTTTATCCGTACCATCGGCGCGAATCCGGTACGTCTGCCGTTGCGCCGTGTCGCCTTCGGTAGAGGAAAAATAGAGCCACTCGCCAACCCACTGCGGGTTTTCGCTGAACGTGTCCTTATGGATTTCCCACTCGCCTTTCGTCAATTGCTTTGCCGTTCCTCCTTCCGCCGCGACCGTGTAAAGGTGGGCCCAACCATCGCGTTCGCTGGTAAAGAAGACCGTCTTCGAATCAGGCGACCAGCCTGCATAGCCGTAATCCACCCAGCGCGGATCGGATTCTTCGGAGACGCTCTTGGCTTTCAGGGTGTGCGCGTCAATCACCACAATCTGCTTCTTCTTCCAATCCGGCTGGAAGTGGATCAGCACCAGCTTCTTTGAATCGCGAGACCATTCCGGCAAACTCGCGGAGCCGCGCAGAGGCGCTGGACCAATATCGATCTGCCGGGGCTTACCGCCTTCGGACGGGACTACGAAAAGAGCAGACTCGTTCGACTCATCGCCGGCCACCGTGCGCGGAATGTTGCGCGTCGCCCCGAATTGTCCGGAATAAACCATAATCGGCAATTGCCGTGCAGGCCCTCGCCGGATGCTATAGACGAACTGCTTGCCATCCGGCGACCAGCGATAACCCGTGAGTGTTGCGCCTTCCACATCCGTCGATTGCCAGATTTGGCCCGTGGAAAGGTCTTGCACAATCACCTGCCCGCCGCGAATAGAGGCGAGTTGCGTTCCATCGGGCGAGAGTTGCGGCTGCGTCTCGGGAGTCTTCGTGTGCGTCAGACGCATCGGAGGCTTGTCGCCGCTTGTGTTGGCGAGCCATAAATCGTTGCGCCAGGTGAACGCGACGCGAGAGCCGTCTTCCGAGAGATCGAAGCTTCCCAATCCGATTTCGGGAAGCAGGTATCGACGCAGCCGATCGTCCTTTTCCGCGTCGGTCAGGTTCAACTCGTCGGTCTGCTTCTCGAGATCCGTGAGGCGGACCAGATTTTGCCGATCCGGATGATAGGCGTACAGATCCTTGAATCGCCGTCCTTCGGCATTCCACAAAAATACAAGTATGTGACCTTTCTTCGACCACGAAAGTTGGTCGGGCGAGGTGCCCCAAGGCAAGGGCCGGCTGAACAGATGGTCGAGCGAAGGAGAAGCTGCCGGCAGCGCCATGGCCAACGCGAGCAAAGCGAACAAAAACCGCATAGTTATAATCCGACTATGATAGCTTGATTCAATGAACTTGCACCTCAAGTCGCCGGGTGGTGCGCCCGGTTTTTATCCGCTCGTGAAGCGTGGCAAAGATCTGAAGTACCTCTCTTTTTCGATTCTGGAACTCGGTGGAAGCCTTAAGGAATACTCTCTCGAGAGCGGTGATGAAGAGCTTTCGCTCGACTTCTATACCGGGCCCGTGGGTATCGAAGTAGAGAGTGCCGCGGGACGCTGGGAAAACCAGGTAGCTGCAAGGAAATCGATCGCCGACGCCGCGCCAATGGTCTATATCCCGGCAGGTTCGAAGGTGAAGTTGAAGAGCCTCAACGGAGCCGCGCGAGTGACTTTTGGCGGCGCTGAGGGCAAGGCCGGAGTCGGCCCCCAAAAGGTGGAAGGGCCCGCGATCATGGTCAAAAATGTCGGCAAAGATAATTGGACGCGGTCCGTGTACACACATATCGCCGACAACATCCAGGCGGCGCATTTGATCTGCGGAGAGACGGTGAACCGTCCAGGCGGGTGGTCCAGTTGCCCGCCTCACAAGCACGATGTGTTTAACGCACCGCAGGAAGTTCCGATGGAAGAGGTCTACTACTTCCAGTTGGAGCCCAAGCAGGGCTTCGGTTTCATGCGTGTGTATTCACGGGAAGATGACCCGGAACCGTTCGATCATGCCTACGCCGTAGAACACGGCGACACAGTGTTAATTCCCCGCGGCTACCATCCGGTGGTTGCCTGTCCGGGTTATACATTGAACTACACGTGGATTTTGGGCGGCGAAGGGCGCACTTACGGAGCCTGGAGCGACGACCCGAAGCACACCTGGATCAAGAGCACTTAGAGACGTTCTCACGGGCCAGTGCGCCCGCCACCGCTCTTAATAGATCCGCGTAACGAACCGGTTTTGTGACGTAGTCATCATCCAGCGTTGGTTCCGCTGAGATGACAATTCGTGGGCCGCTCTGCCCCTTGGAATCTGAGTCTACAATCACCAAATCCGCGGGCGCTGTCTGATTCGCGGCCGGCTGCAGTCCCATCGCCACGCAATAATTGAGGAGCGAACGCTGCAGCACAGCCGACTGCACGTCGATCTTCACCACTTTTCCTTTCACGGCCGGGTCCACGGGGATGGCGGGCATAGGCACTCGGGCGTGACCGAACTTCATTACCACCCAAAACGTCGAGCCAACCCCGGGAAAGCTGTGAAAATTGAGCGAACCGCCCGCCGCCGAGACGATCTGCCGGCAAATAGGAAGTCCTAGCCGTGTTCCTGCATGGTTCGCCGTAGCAGTACGGGAAAACGCCTGCAGCACATTCCCGTGCTCGGCTTCGCTGATACCGACGCCTGTATCGATCACTTCGAAATTGAGAATGACCCCGCCCTTTTCCTCGCCGACGAGCTTCGCGGCAAGGGAGACCTCCCCTTGGTCGGAGAACTTCACGGCATTGCTCAGCAGCGTGCTGAGCGCCTGTTGCAAGCGGACCGGATCTCCACAAATCACAGTAGGGACATCGGCGGGAATCACCGAGGCGATTTCAATTCCCTTCCGCATCGCCTGGGGCGCAAAGTGAGCTACTGCGTCTTCGAGCAACGAGTGCAGATCGAAGTCGACTTGCTCCAGTTGGATGGGCGCTTCGGCCAGCCGTGTATGCACCATCGCATTGTTCAGCAGTTCCATAAGAGAGTTGGCGGAGTTCTGAACCACGTCGGCGAAGGCCCTCTGCTGCTCGCTCAGTTTTGTCTCGAACAGAAGATTCGTCATGCCGATGATTCCGACCATCGGGGTTTGAATTTCCTGGCACATCTTGGCCAGAAATTCCGCCTTTTCGTTGCTCGCCCGTTCCGCTACCCACTTCGCCTTGCGCAAGCGGCGGATCAGCTCCGACAACGCGATAATGACGAGGACGAGGCCGATATCAGCGCCAACGGCGATATACACAGAACCTTATCGGCGCGAAGACCGGCGTCTTGAATCAGGAATCAGCCCATGACGGCTAGTACCTGCTGCGGATCGGGCTTACCTCTTTTGGCGAAGCGGATTATCCTGTCCTTGCCCACCACGTACACCGTGCGACGCACAATGCGGCCGCCCGCATGATACAGCGACGCGATTTTCCCTCCCCGATCGACAAGCAGCGGAAATGAAAGGTTGCACTGCTCGCGAAACTTCGCATGGCTTTTCGGACCTTGCGGATTGATACCGAATATCGCCGTGCCGTGCGATGAAAACAGCGCTCGCTCATCGCGAAATTCAGAGAGTTGCCGGGTGCAAACTCTCGTATTGTCGCCCGGATAGAACACTAGAACGACATTCCGGCCCGTCAATTTCGAGAGCGTGATCTCGTTACCATCCTGATCGGCGAGCGTGAAATCGGGAGCCGGTGATCCCACGGGAAGTAAACGGGCAAACCAGGCAAGCATCCTACCAAGTATGTGCTGAAATTGAGGCTTGATGAAAAAACTGGCTCAACAAGCTCTCGACGCCGCAATGCGGCAAGGCGTCACCTACGCGGATGTTCGCGTGGAAGACATTCATGAGCGGCATCTGGCGACCAAAAACGGCAGAGTGGCAGGCGCATCGAGCTCCGAATCGTACGGCGTTGGCATCCGAGTTCTTGCCGGCGGATGCTGGGGTTTTGCTGCTACCGACGATCTGTCCGCCTCTGGAATCGAACGAGCCGGCGCACTGGCCGTCGAAATCGCCCGGGCCAGCGCGCTGGCGAAAAGACGCGATACTGAACTGGCTCCCGAGCCCGTACACGTGGCTGATTGGACATCGCCGTGCACCATCGATCCGTTCTCGACCAGTGTCGAGCAGAATCTCTCCATGCTCCTGGCCGTCGACGCGGAATTGCGAAGGCACGCGGGAGTAACGTTGGCCGAAACCTCCATGATCTTCACCCGCCGGCGTCAGGTGTTCGCGTCGTCGGCGGGTAGCGTGATCGACCAGACGCGCACCATCACCGGCGCAGGCTTTTCCGCCTTCAGTTATCAGGGCGACGAAATTCAAAAACGTTCTTATCCGAATTCGTTTGGAGGTCAGTACCAGCTCAAGGGCTATGAGCTGATAGACGAGTTGCAGATGCTCCAGCACGCGCCGCGCATAGCGGAAGAAGTAGTTGCGCTGCATAAAGCAGATCCCTGCCCGGAAGGGAGTTTTGATCTCATCCTCGATGGTAGCCAACTTGCTCTGCAAATCCATGAATCCATCGGCCATCCCATCGAACTGGACCGCGTCCTTGGCTCGGAAGCAAACTATGCAGGCATGAGCTTCCTGACGCTCGATCAGTTGAACCGGCTGCGATACGGCTCGGAAATTGTAAATGTAGTGGCCGATGCGCGGCTCGATCACGGGCCCGGCCTGGGCACATTTGCCTTCGACGACGAGGGTGTGGCGGCACAGAGTACAGACGTCATTCGCGATGGACAATTCACGGGATATATGACGTCGCGCGAAACCGCCTCGGCTGTGGGTGAGAACCGGTCGAACGGAACCATGCGCGCCGACGGCTGGTCGCATCTGCCGTTAATCCGCATGACAAATGTGAGCCTCGAGCCGGGCGGGTCGACTCTCGAAGAAGTCTTCGGCGGCGTCGATCAGGCAATCTACATGGAGACGAACAAGAGCTGGTCGATCGACGACAAACGATACAACTTTCAGTTCGGTTGCGAAGCTGCCTGGGAAATCCGAAACGGCAAGCGCGGCCGAATGCTCAAGAACCCGATGTACAGCGGGATTTCGACTGAATTCTGGAATAGTTGTGCGGCCATTGCGAATCGCCATCATTGGACCTTGTGGGGCGTCCCGAACTGCGGCAAAGGGCAGCCGGAACAGACGATGGGCACTGGCCATGGCGCGAGTCCATCCAGATTTCACGGCGTAAAAGTGGGAGCCTCCAGTCATGAATGATTCCGCGCTGCTCTCGCGCAAACGGTGCCAGGAGATTCTGCACGCCGCCGTAGCCGCGGCCCGCCGCGCTGGTGTGGAGGATGTCGAAATCATGTTGGGCGCAGGTGAGGAATCCCTCACTCGATTCGCCAACAATCAAATTCATCAGAACGTATCCGAACGCTCGCGCTTTCTTTCGGTGCGAACGATGGCCGGGCAACACACCGCCCGCGCCACGACGAATCGCGTGGAACGAAATGGTATCGAAGCCGCCGTCGAACAGGCGATCGCGCTGATGAGGTCGAGCGAACCCGATCCTGCGCTGCTGCCGCTCCTGGGCGGTTCGGAAAAAGCCGGCAACCGCCGGTACTTTGCGGAGGTAGCTGAAACGACCCCGGCGGCGCGGGCGCAGGCAGTCGCCGAAGCCATCCGGCTGGTCGAAGGAGAAGGTCAGACCGCAGCCGGTATCTATTCCACCGCGAGTTCGGCCGAAGCCATTCTGAACAGCGCTGGGCTATTTCGCTATTACGACGAAACGAAATCCGTTTTCTCCATCACGGCGATGGATGACGCCAGTTCCGGTTGGGCAAAGGCATCTTCGCCGCACTATGAACCCGCGATCCCGATCACGCTGGCTGCGTCAGCCGCACGCAAGGCCAGGCTTTCGCGAAATCCACGTGAGATACCGTCCGGCGAGTACACGGTGATTCTGGAGCCCGCCGCGGTACTCGATCTCGCCGGCCAGATCTTCGGCGATTTCAGCGGCACCGCGCTGGCCGATCAGCGAAGTTTCCTGACGGACCGGCTCGGGTCCAAACTGTTCGGCGACAACATCAGCATCTACGACGATGTGAACCATTCGCTGCAAGCCGGCGCGCCCTTCGACGGCGAAGGCGTGCCGAGAAGGAGATTGGCGCTGGTGGAACGCGGAATTCCCACGGAAGTCGCCTATTCGCGGGCAAGCGCTGTAACGGCCGGCACGGAACCCACGGGGCACGGCTTCCCGCTGCCGAACGAGGGCGGGGAATCTCCGGTGAATATCGTAATCGCCGGCGGCGCCACCACCGTTGACGAGATGATCGCATCCACCAATTACGGAATTCTCGTCACACGGCTCTGGTACATCCGCGAGGTGGAGCCATACGAGAAGGTGATGACAGGCATGACGCGTGACGGTACTTTCCTGGTAGAGGATGGCCAGGTGGTCTGCGGCATCAGGAATCTCCGTTTCAATCAAAGTGTGGTGGAACTCCTGAAGAATGTGTCTGCTCTCTCTCCCTCTGTCCGCGCCAGCGGCGAGGAAGCCTTCGACATGGTCGTCCCCGCCATGAAAGTGGAAGGGTTCCGTTTTACCGAAGTAACGAAGTTCTAGCCAAACGGCTAACACTGTTGCGCACGTCGCCGAAATGAATTGGCAGGGATGTGGAAATCCGGCAAATTTATGCGACTCCTGCCCGTAGCGGCAGGGCTCTTATGGGTGCTTTTCGTCGGACTTGGCGCACGAATGCTCCTCACTTATGAGAGCGCTCCTGGCGAGTCCGGAGTCCCCCAGCCAAAGTGGCCATCCGAAAGCCATCTCATTCGATCTAAAGGCAAGTTCACCCTGGTGATGCTCGCACATCCGGACTGTCCATGCTCTCGCGCGAGCGTGGCTGAACTAGAGATTCTGATGGCCCAACTGGAAGGGAAGCTCGTCGCGTTGATTCCGTTCCGGAAACCGGGAGCGCGTGCGGGGGAAGCGCGGGCTTCGGACCTTTGGAAGCAGGCCGCCGCTATCCCGGGCGTTTTGGTTTTCTTTGATGCCGATGGGCGGGAAGCCGAGCTCTTTGGCGCCACGGTTTCCGGCCAGACGATGCTTTATGACACCGAAGGACGTCTGGTTTTCAGCGGTGGCATTACGAATGGACGCGGTCACCAGGGCGATAACCCTGGTGTGGATTCCATTATCCGCAAAGTGAGAGGCGAGGCGGGGCAATCACACGCTCCCGTCTTTGGATGTTCGCTTCGAGATCCGAGTGTGAAGGTTCTGAAGGAGGATCCTTCGTGGCGGAAGTAGTGAACAATGCCGCTTTGATGGAAACAGTAGCGCGACGCGCCGAGTTCCTCTTTGAAGAGCACCAGAAGTCCATATTCCGCCGGACGGACCGTCTGTTTGCCGGCCTGATGGTTTTTCAATGGCTGGCCTCAATCGCGGCAGCGTACTGGATCACGCCCCGAACCTGGGCGGGGCAGTACAGTGAAGTCCATTTTCACATTTGGGTTGCGATCTTTCTCGGCGGTACGATTACCCTCTTCCCCGCCGCGCTGGGATGGTTTCGAGCGGGAAAAGTATCGACACGCCACGTCATCGCAGCCGCTCAGATGCTCGTGTCCGCGCTTCTGATTCACTTGACGGGTGGCCGTGTAGAGACTCACTTTCATATCTTTGGCTCGCTGGCGATTCTAGCCACCTATCGCGATTGGCGTGTTTTCATTCCGGCTACTCTCGTCGTCGCCGCAGATCATTTCTTCCGCGGGATCTACTGGCCCGAGTCCGTATTCGGTGTGCTCACCGCAAACTACTGGCGCTGGATTGAACACGCAGGTTGGGTGGTTTTTGAGAACATATTCCTGATTCGATCGTGCCTCCAGAGCGTTCAGGAAATGAAGGACATCGCGCTTCAGCGCAGCGAGTTGGAGGCTACGAATCTGCTGGTGGAAGGAAAGGTGCTCGAACGGACGGCTGAACTGGAGACAAGCAGAAAGGACTTGCGCCGGGCGAAGGAAGTCGCCGAAGCAGGCAATGAGGCGAAAAGTACATTTCTGGCGACCATGAGTCACGAGATTCGTACACCTATGAACGGAATCCTCGGGATGACGGAGTTGGTCCTTGCCAGTGAGCTCACGGCGGATCAGCGGGACAGCTTGGCGCTCGTGATGCTTTCTGCGGAGTCGTTGCTCGGCGTGATCAACGATATTTTGGACTTCTCGAAGATAGAGGCAGGGAAGCTGGAATTTGAGTCGGTTCCTTTCGACCTGCGCGAGAGCCTCGGCGATACGATGAAGACGCTTGGCTTCCGGGCGCAACAGAAAGGGCTCGAACTCATCTTTGAAGTACAGCCCGATGTGCCGCAGAGAGTGCTCGGAGATCCGGGACGAATCCGTCAGATCCTGGTCAACCTGGTAGGCAATTCCATAAAATTCACCGAGCGAGGAGAGATCTTCGTACTTGTGGCACGCGAATCGGAGAGCACCGGTGCCGGTAGCCTGCACTTTTCGATTCGCGATACGGGAGTAGGCATTCCTGCTAACAAACAAGCGAAGATTTTTGACGCGTTTTCTCAAGCTGATGACTCGACGTCGCGCAAGTACGGCGGAACCGGACTGGGACTGACGATCTGCATGAGGCTTGTGGCCATGATGAACGGGCGAATTTGGGTGCAGAGTGAAGTTGGCCGAGGCAGCATCTTTCATTTCACGGCTCACCTGATTGTTGAGGACGCGCCTCTACTTAAGCCCGAACCTGTTCAGCCGGAACAGTTCCGGAATCTCCCGGTTCTGGTTGTTGACGACAACTTCACCAATCGGCGAGTGCTGATGGGATTGTTGACGCGGTGGGGAATGCGGCCCACCGCGTGTGACGGCGCGCGTAGCGCTCTGTTGGAACTCCAACTCGCAAAGAATGCGGGACGCCCATTCCCGTTAATTCTCCTGGACTGCCAAATGCCCGAGATTGATGGATTCGCGCTTGCCAAGGAGATACAAGGCAATCCGGATTTGGTAGGAGCAGCAATCATGATGTTGACGTCAGCCGATCAGCTCGGCGATGCCACTCTCAGCCGGAAGCTAGGAATATCTGCTCACATCGTCAAGCCCATCAGTCCGGCCGAGTTGCTCAACCTGATTCACAACACGCTGCAAAAGGCCGCTCCGAACATTGCCGCCGTCCCTGTAAAACGTGAGACTCCGCGAAGGACTTCGAGCCGATCTCAGATCCTGGTAGTGGACGACAACGTCGTAAATCGAACCGTCGCGTTCCGGTTGCTAAAGAGACAAGATTATGAAGTGACCCTTGCCAGTAGCGGCAGGGCTGCACTGGCAGCTCTCACAAACGATCACTTTGACGTCGTACTGATGGACGTCCAGATGCCCGAGATGGATGGCTTCGAAACCACTGCGGCAATCCGGGACAAAGAGACGTTGACCGGCGGGCACATCCCGATAATCGCCATGACTGCCCATGCGCTTAAGGGGGATCAAGAGCGTTGTCTCTCGGCGGGGATGGACGGTTACATATCTAAGCCGATCCGAACAGACGAAATGTACGCGACGATCGAAAACGTGATTGCAGGGAACGCGGCACAGTGGGACCATGCGCTGACGAGCAAGGAGTAAAATACAAGCAGGAGTTTGGTGCACAATCATCATCACAGCCACGGGACGGGAAGAACGCTGATCTTCTCGACCATAGCGACGACTCTGTTCGTCGTCATCGAACTCTGGGCGGGCCTGCACGCAAAGAGTCTGGCTCTGGTCTCTGACGCCGGCCACAATTTCACCGATGCACTTTCATTGATCCTGGCGCTCGTCGGATTTTATCTACAGTCGAAACCGGCCGACGATGTAAAGACGTATGGTTATCATCGCGGTGGCGTTCTCGCCGCGTTCATCAATGCCCTGTCGCTAATCGTCCTTTCGGTATTCCTCTTCTGGGAAAGCTACCAGCGCATCCTGTATCCGCAACCTGTGCAAGAGACGACGATGATCGTCGTCGCGGCTCTTGGCGTGATCCTGAACGTCGGCATCCTGCTCGGCTTGCGTGGTGAAAGCTCAAGCGACGTGAATATTCGTGCGGCAGTCGTCCACATGTTCGGCGACGCCCTCAGTTCGGTCGCGATCATTGCGGGCGCCATCGCGATTCATTACACCGGTTGGACTGCCATCGACCCGGTTCTCTCCATTCTTATCGGTGTGTTGATCATCTGGAGTGCGATCGACATCATCCGCGAGTCGCTCAATATTCTGCTGGAAGGCTTACCCCGGGGGCTCGACCTGGAGACTGTGACCAAGTCGCTGTGCGGTATCACCGGCGTGATCGATGTTCATGATGTTCACATCTGGAGCCTCGGTTCCACGTCGCATGCGCTCAGTTGCCACGCGCTGATTGAAGATATGCCTCCGTCCGAAAGTGACGCAATTCTGAAGCAAGTCAACAAGGTGCTCTGCGACCGCTTTCACGTGCTTCATACCACCATTCAATTCGAGCACGTCCGCTGTGCCGTTTCTGAAAATGGCTGCCACATTCAAGTCGCTCCCCACGCGCATACACATTCCCACTCGCACGAACATTGATGGGGTACGACTTTGCCGTCGATGGCGCCTGGCATTACGAGACGCGCGAGCACGAACTCTACGTGCGCGGACCGAAGATTGAATTGCATCTTTCCTGGGCGCAAATTACCGGAGCGGGCGCCAATACGGCCGGGAAGGTGCTGGTGGCCACCGACCGATTGCTTTATTTCCCGATCGAGCGTGGCGGCGAACAGCACGAACGGTTTGTCGCAGACCTCGAAGCGCACCTCGGCGAGAAATGGCATGGCGATGGCCTCGGCGACATCCGGCTGCGGAAGCGCCTCGGCTACGCAACCTGGTGGGTTTGCCCGGCGGCCATCCTATTCGCAATGTTGATCGGCGCCGTACTCATCGGCGCGCTGGGAATTTTTGGATTCGTCGCTGGACTTGTCGAAGACTACTTTTGGGTCCTGATGATTCTTGGACTCGTCTACATCGTAGCGGTGTGGATGAAGAAAATCAGGTCGTAAGGAAAGCCAGCAGTTTCTCGCGTAGTTTCTTCGCCGTGGAATTATCCGGCGCAACAACAAGAATCGTGTCGTCGCCGGCGATTGTCCCGACGATCTCTTTCCAATCCGAATGGTCGAGGGCGCTTGCGAGCGAATTGGCATACCCAGGAGGCGTTTTCAAGACGAGCAGATTCTGAGCGACACGCGCTTCCAGCAGAAACTCCGCGATGACCGAATCCACGTCGGGGCCCGGCGCCGCGCCCGCCACTTCGCGGTACCCATCGGGAGTCTTCACCAGCCCAAGTTCACGAATGTCTCGCGAAAGAGTCACCTGTGTGGTCTGAATATTCAGGGTGCCCAATTCGCCCGCCAGTGCTTCCTGCGTGTAGACCTTTTTCGAACGGATGAGGCGAAGAATCTGGCCCTGGCGATAGGTTTTGTTCATCGCAACTGCTTCAGACGGGCCTCGGCATCATCCAGCGCTTTGGCGACCGCCGATGGCCCAGTGCCGCCCGGAACCTCGCGCGTCTTCATTCCCTCGGAGGGATTCATCAGGCGCGCCATCTCTTCACTGAACTCAGGAGCAAAGGCGTGCAGTGCGTCGCTGGTCCAATCCGAGGGCTTTTTGTTTTCGCGCACGCTCTCCAATACCAAGCGTCCTGCGATCTTGTGCGCCTGGTGAAATGGAGTGCCGCTGCGTGCCAGAGCCTCGGCGAGATCGGTCGCTACCACCCAACTCTCGTTCGCTGCCTCCAGCGGTTTCGCAGGGTTGAGCTTCGTGGAATCGGCCACGGCGGCCGCCATCACGAGCGCGCCACGAAGCTGATCGGCTGCATCGAAAAGCGGCTCCTTGTCCTCCTGCATGTCGCGATTGTAAGTCATCGGCAGTCCCTTCATGGTCATGAACAGGGAACTGAAATCGCCGAACACCCGCCCGCATTTTCCGCGAATTAACTCGAGCGAATCCGGATTTTTCTTCTGAGGCATCAGGCTCGATCCGCTGGTCACGCCATCGCCTAATTCCAGCCAACCGAACTCTTCGCTCGAATAGAGAATCCAATCTTCGGATAGCCGGCTGAGATGCAGCATCGTGGTCGATGCCACAAATAGAAAGTCCAGAGCGAAATCGCGGTCCGCCGAAACGTCCATGCTGTTGCGCGTGATTGCCGCGAAGCCAAGGTCTTTCGCGATGGCCTCACGGTCGAAGGGAAAGCCGCTGCCGGCCAGCGCGCCCGAGCCAAGCGGCATCACGTTCACGCGGGCTCGCGCCTGATCGAGCCGTTCCCAATCGCGGGCGAACATTTCGAAATACGCCAGCAGGTAGTGTGGCCAAAGCACCGCCTGCGCCCGCCGCAGATGCGTATAGCCTGCGATTACGGCGTTGGGGTAACGGCGAGCCAGTCCGATCAACGACTCCATCAGCGCCGCAACTTCCGCCTTCGCCCCATCGATTTCGTCGCGCAGCCAAAGCCGTACGTCGAGCGAAACTTGTTCGTTGCGGCTGCGCCCCGTGTGGATCTTGTCGGCCAGCTCGGTCTTCTCTTTAAGTTTGCGGATAACAAGGGTGTGTACATCCTCGTCATCCGCTCCTGCGTAAAAAGCCGGCTGCTTCGCTTCCTCGGCGATAGCGTCGAAAGCCGCGCACAACTCCGCCACTTCTTCGGCCATCAGGATTCCCACTCGGCCCAGCGCACGGGCGAACGCCTGCGAACCACGAATATCGGCGAAGATCAGCCGCCTATCGAAATGAAGGGAGCCCGAGAATCGCTCGAAAATCTCCGACGGTCCCTCTTCGAAACGGCCGCCCCAAAGCTTCATTTTGCTTTCTTCTTCGATTGCTTCAGCAGCGCCTGAACCTTGATCGGCAGGCCTACCAGATTGATGTAACCGAGCGCATCGTGCTGGTCGTAATCCGCGCCCATGGTGAAGCTGGCGATGTTCAGCGAGTACAGAGAGTTCGGCGATTTTCGGCTCACCGGTTCAATGCCGCCCTTATAAAGCTTCAACGTAATTTCGCCCGTCACCGGCTCGTTTGTCGACGTGAAGAACGCATCCAGAGCCTCGCGTTGAGGCGTGAACCAGGTGCCGTTGTAAACGATCTCTGCGTAATCAAGCGCCAGCTTCTGCTTGTAATGAAGCAGCGTTCGGTCGAGCGTCAGCGACTCCAGTTCCCGGTGCGCATACAGGATCAGCGTGCCGCCCGGAGTCTCATAGCAACCCCGCGACTTCATCCCCACGAACCGGTTTTCCACCAGATCCACGCGGCCGATCCCATGCAGCCCGCCAATCTTGTTTAGTGTCTGCAGCAGCGCGAGCCCCGACTTCTCCCGCTTGCCGTTCACCGAAACCGGAGTGCCTTTCTCGAAACCGATCGTGACCGTCTGCGCACGATCCGGCGCTTCCTTCGGACTGCGCGTCAACATCCAGATCTCGTCCGGCGCGGCATTGGCCGGATCTTCCAGCGCGCCGCCTTCGTGCGAAATATGCCAGATATTGCGATCGCGGCTGTAGATCTTTTTCGACGAAACCTGCAGCGGAACCTTGTGTTTCGCCGCGTATGCAATAGCGTCCTCGCGAGAGACGATGTCCCACTCGCGCCACGGAGCGATCACCTGCAAATGCGGAGCGAGCGCCTTGTACGTCAGCTCAAACCGGACCTGATCATTACCCTTGCCGGTGCAGCCGTGCGCCACTGCATCGCAGCCGGTGGCCAGCGCAACTTCCACTTGCCTCTTCGCCAGCAACGGGCGCGCGATCGACGTCCCAAGCAAGTATTTATGCTCGTAGATCGCGCCGGAGCGGACCATCCGCCATAGATATTCCGTGACGAATTCCTCGCGCATGTCGGCGATGTGGCACTCGGACGCACCGGTCTTCAGCGCCTTCGCCTTCAGACCCTTCAGTTCGCCTTCACCCTGGCCAATGTCGCCGCATACCGCAACTACTTCACAGCCATAGTTTTCTTTGAGCCACGGAATAATGACAGACGTATCCAACCCGCCCGAATAGGCGAGAGCAACTTTCTTCGGTTTGTTCATAAATTTGAGATTAGCCCAGCATCATCAGCAACAGCGCCTTCTGCGCATGCAGCCGGTTCTCGGCCTCGTCGAACACGACGGAAGCGGGCGACTCCATCACGGAATCCGTAGTCTCCTGACCGCGCTTCGCCGGAAGGCAATGCATGAAGAGCGCGCCCTGCGCGGCTTGAGCCATCAGTTCGTCGTTCACTTGATAAGGTGCAAATATCCTGCGGCGCGCGTCGGCTTCATCTTCCTGGCCCATACTCGCCCACACGTCGGTGTAGACGGCGTTCGCGCCCGAGACCGCTTCGGAGGGATTGTGCGTGATCTGGATACTCCCGTTCGATTCCCCAGCAAGTTGCTCGGCCTTCGCGATGACACCCGCGTTCGCCTCGTAGCCCGTAGGAGTGGCCAGCGCGAAGTGCATCCCCAAGCGTGCCGCGTTCAACATCAACGAGTGCGCGACATTGTTGCCGTCGCCGACAAACGCAAGCTTCACGCCCCGCAAGTCGCCGAACTTTTCTTTCAACGTGAAAATATCCGCGAACGCCTGGCACGGATGGTACATATCGCTCAGCGCGTTGATCACAGGCACGCTGGACCACTGCGCGAGGTCAAGAATTGTTTGATGGCTGAAAGTTCGCGCGACGATAGCCTGTGTCCACCGGTCGAGATTTCGTGCGACATCCTTCAACGGTTCGCGATCGCCGATAGGACCGATGCTAGTCACCGCGTCGCCGCCGAGCTGTTTAATCGCCAGTTCAAAGGTAAGCCGCGTGCGCAGCGAAGGCTTCTCGAAAAGCAGGCTGAGGTACTTCCCCGTCAGCGCTTTCGCGTAACGTTGAGGCGTCGCTTTCACCTTTTGGGTGAGGTTCAGAAGCTCGACAAGATCGTGCGTTGTGAGGTCCAGGTCGGTGGTAAGATCGAGCACCTTTGTCTTCCGGATCGGTCGTGGTAAAGTAGCGTTCATCGCAGTGAATGATTATTCAACTAAATGAATAATTACACATCCCCGGCGCCGATGCAATAAGCCCGAAGGCACCCTTGACGCGGGCCTCCCGCTCTGGTATCAAACAACAGCAAGCGATCCATCCGGTCCGGAGGATTCCATGAGACCATCCGATCCAATTCGAAGTGTCCTCAAGTACAAGAGCACCACGCTATACTCTTTGCCCCCAGAGGCGTCGGTCTACGACGCAATTGAACTTATGTCCCAGAAGAGCATCGGAGCGATTCTGGTCATGACGGCCGGCCGTCTCGTCGGATTCATTTCCGAGCGCGACTACGCCCGGAAGGTAATCCTGAAAGGCAAGTCGTCGCGCGATACACAAATTCGCGAGATCATGTCGGTTCCCGTGATCACGGTAGGCCCAAGCGACACCGTGGACGAATGCATGCGAATCATGACTGGAAACCGGATCAGACATCTGCCGGTGACGGATGACGGCGGCAATGTCATCGGCATCGTATCCATCGGCGACCTGGTGAAGTGGATCGTCAGCGCTCAGGAAGAAATGATCCACCATCTTCACAACTACATCTCGGGTGGATATCCCGGCTAGATTACTCGGCGCGCGACCAGCCTGTTTCCGACCGCCGGAATTCCTCGCTCGCTTCCAGCCGGAACGCGCAAATGTCAACGCTCCAGGAATAGCGATCAATCGAAATGCGTCTTCCATCGATCCGGATTGCGTTGAACGAATTCTCCTCGCCACGCGACCGTGTCGAGAGCGCCGTACCCGCCTGCACAAAAATCGCCGAATGCCCCGACGTTCCGTACCGCGCCGCCGTCTGTCCACTGTGGCTCCGGTGCAGGTGTCCGGCCAGCAGAAGATCCACGCCGGCATTCGCCAGGCGGGCAATAGCGAGTTGAGCCCGCCCAACCAAGTGCTTGCCGCTGTAAGACTCCGGAAGGTCGAATGGGTGATGCGTGACCAGAATCTTCGTCACGTTCTTCGCCCTATTCGCGAACCTCTCCTCAATCCGTAGAATCTGGCCGTGGCCAATGCGCCCACCTTTCCAGGTTAGCGAGCGAGCCGTATTGATGCCCAGAATGGCCACTTCATCATCCGCATAGAACGGCTCCATATCTTCCGTAATGTGCTCGCAATACCCCTGTAGCCCGAGACGGAAACGAGCATAAAGATTATGCAGCGGCACGTCGTGATTCCCAGGCACCACAATCTGCGGGCGGGGCAGCAGATCGAGAAATCGTCGCGCCGCGAGAAATTCAGCAGACCGCGCGCGTTGCGTAAGATCGCCCGACACCACCACCGCATCGGGCCGAATCTCCTCGACCGCTTTCACCAGTGGAGCGGCCAGCGCCTCGTCGACCGTTCCGAAGTGAAGATCGGAAAGATGAGCTAGGGTCCTGATGGCGCCTCCATCGGCGCAGCCTGCGGGACGATGACGCGCAGTGCACCGGGCCGGATCCGGTAAGTGAGCGGTGGCCGCATCTTCATCACCTCGCCATCCATCGAGACCCGCACTCTTCTCCGCCTCAACTTGATGGACACCTCCTGCACGTGATGAATTTCAAGATCCGTCTTCGGCTGGAGCCGCCCGAACACCGCTTTCGCCGAAAGCCACAACAAGCGCCAGCGCGACGCGGGAGGAGCGACATATAACGTTAGATGTCCCGCGTCCATCCGGGGACGCCTTCCGAATCGGCGGCCTTCAATCTCATAGTCGTTATTACTGAAGAACAGAAACGGCGTCTTGCGGATGAAGCGCTCGCCGCCGTTTGTCAGTGTCAACCGAATGTGGTGATATCGCCGGAACACGTTGAGAGCCGCGCGAAACATGGCCGCCCACCGGTTGCGTCCCGAACGCCGCTCCCGCTCGCGATGAGTCACCAAAATCGGGTAAAGTCCCAATCCCGAATTATTGACGAAGACGGTGCCGTTTACTTCGCCAACATCAATGCGATGCATCGCGCCGCTAAGAATCGTTTGCACCGCGCCCTGAAGTCCTAGCGGGATTTGCAGATCCTTGGCAAAATGATTCAGCGTTCCGGACGGGATTACGCCGAAAATCGAGCCGTGGATCATGGCAACTTCAGCCACCCTGCCCACTGTACCGTCGCCTCCAGCCGCCACTACCACAGTCTCCGGCCCGATCAGCGCCGCCGCTGCCCGCGCCCGCACATCATCGCCGCTCGTCATTTCGACAATTCGGATTTCCACGCCATGAGCGCGGAATGCTTCTGATATTCTTCGCGAAAGATCGCCGTTGCCATGGCCTGCGGAAAAGTTGACGATCACAACGATGTCAGGCGGAGAGGCGGCCATTGAACACGAGCATAACCGTCGCAACCCAAGCCGCTCCAACGGCGAATCCGCCGGCAACGTCGCTGGGGTAGTGGACGCCCAGGTAAATGCGCGAGAAGCCGATGACTGCGATCAAAATCAGAAAAACAAATCTCAGCCGGGCGGAAGAAAGCAAGCCGTAGAACGAAGCGGAACAGAGGGCATGCCCGCTGGGATAGCTGGAGGACGCCGGCATGGCCATACCGAAAAAGGGAGACGGGCGAACGCGGTGAAAAATATGCTTCAACGTCTCATTCAGAACGAGCGCTCCAATAACGGTGACGACAATAACCACGGCCCCATCGCGATTGTGCGCCCTGTGCTCCCGCCAGGCAACGAGCAGCCCAACACACGCGATAAATTCAGGTGCCCCCGTCTGAGTCACCACCCAGAGGAGCGTAGCGACCGATTTTGATTCGTGATTTTGTACCCAAGTACGGATTCCAGTATCGAAGCCGCCCGGAGAAGCAAGTGTGGCCTGCACCGCCGCCCAGTAGAAGACCACTAGCGCCGTGGCTAGAATCGCCGAAGAGGTCAATGATTTGCTTCTTCGAAACAAAAGATTCATAATACGTTCCTACCAATACTATGCCCCGGATTGTGCGATGCTCCCTGATTCAAGCGGCCAACGCCGCTCCCGTCGATCTTCCGCTCGATCAAATCAAAAAAGCCATGATCGACAAGCACCTCGACTACATTACGCAGGCCGCCAATGCCGGGGCGCAGATCGTGTGCCTCCAGGAAATCTTTCACGGACCTTATTTTTGTGCCGAGCAGAATATCCGTTGGTACGACACGACCGAGCAAATTCCGGGCGGCCCCACCATTCGGCTGATGCAGGACGTGGCGCGGAAACACAAAATCGTGCTGATCGTACCCATCTATGAGGTGGAGCAGGACGGGGTTTATTACAACACCGCAGCAGTGATCAACAGCGACGGCACGTATCTCGGCAAATATCGCAAGACTCATATCCCGCACGTCGCTCCAGGCTTCTGGGAAAAATTTTATTTCCGGCCCGGCAATCTGGGCTATCCCGTTTTCGATCTCGGCTTTGTCAAGATCGGCCTCTACATTTGTTACGATCGCCACTTTCCAGAAGGTGCGCGAGCGCTCGGTTTGAATGGCGCGGAGATCGTGTTCAACCCCTCCGCCACCGTCGCCGGTTTGAGCGAGTACCTGTGGAAGCTTGAACAGCCGGCCCACGCCGTCGCCAACGGATATTACATCGGCGCCATCAATCGAGTAGGAACGGAAGCGCCCTGGAACATCGGCGAGTTCTACGGAACCAGCTATTTCTGCGATCCTCGAGGGCAGATTATCGCCCAGGCCTCGCGCGAAAAAGACGAGGTGCTCACCGCCGATCTGGATCTCGACCGCATTGCCGAAGTGCGAAAGACGTGGCAGTTTTTCCGCGACCGCCGCCCCGACATGTATGCCGATCTGGTAAAAGCTTAAAGTAAGAAAGAGGCCCAGGTCATGACGAAAGACGAAATCATTTTGGCGCAGAAGGAATTCCTTTTCCCGGCTGTTTTCAATTACTACAAACAGCCGCTCGTAATCTCGCACGCGAAGGATCAATACGTGTGGGACGCCGACGGGAATCAATATCTCGATTTCTTCGGCGGCATCGTCACCGTCAGCGTGGGTCATTGCAATGAACAGGTAACGAAGAAGGTTCACGAGCAACTGGACAAGTTGCAGCATGTGTCGACCGTGTTCGCCACTGAGCCGCAAGTGGCGTTAGCGAAAAAGGTCGCAGGAATCACACCCAACGGCGCGCTCACGAAATCGTTTTTCACTAACAGCGGCACGGAAGCCAACGAAACAGCGATTCTGGCTGCGCGCTGCTACACCGGCGCGACCGAGATTATTGCATTGCGGCACTCCTACCATGGCCGCTCGGCCTTGGCCATGGGACTGACTGCGCACTCCGCGTGGCGATTAGGCGGCGTTGCGGCACCGGGAATCGTCCATGCCCACAACGCGTATTGTTACCGTTGCCCCTTTGGTCTGACCTACCCTGATTGCGGCGTACGCTGCGCCACCGACATGGAGGAACTGATCAAGACGACGACCTCCGGCCACGTAGCAGCGTTCATCGGCGAGCCCATCCAGGGAGTCGGCGGCTTCATCACTCCTCCGAAGGAGTACTTTCAGATCGTCGAGAAAATTGTCCGCAATTATGGTGGACTCTTCATCAGCGACGAAGTGCAGACCGGCTGGGGCCGCACCGGAGGTAAATGGTTTGGTATCGAGCAGTGGGGTGTCACGCCGGATATCATCACCAGCGCCAAGGGCCTCGGGAATGGCATGCCGATCGGCATCACTGTGGCGAAAGCAGAAGTGGCCGACGCGCTGAAGGGTCTTACCATTTCGACGTTCGGGGGCAATCCCGTCGTCACGACAGCGGCCAAGGCTGTAATCGACTACATCGAAGAAAACAATCTTCGCATCAACACGGCCGAAGTGGGCGCGTACCTCAGAGGGAAACTTCTCGCGCTTCAGGAGAAGCATAGTTTGATCGGCGAAGTCCGTGGCATGGGCCTGCTGCAAGCGTTGGAACTGGTGGAAGATCGTGAAACCAAAAAGCCTGCCACTGCGGCCACCGCCACGATGATGGAAGCGGCTCGCGAGAATCGTATTTTGATCGGAAAGGGCGGACTGTACGGTAATGTGATCCGTCTCTCGCCGCCGATGAATATCACGCGTACTGAAGTAGATGAATTCGCGCTCCGGCTCGACAAGAGCTTCGCGCAATGCACGGCGGCTGTGGCGGGGAGCATTCGATGACGCATGGCGATGCCTTTCAGGATATTCATCCGCCGTTTGCGCCCCAGGAGGCGGTGGTCGAAGCCAATCGTTGCCTGTTCTGTTTCGATGCTCCCTGCACCGTCGCGTGCCCGACTCACATCGATGTGCCGCGTTTTATCAAGAAGATCGCTACCAATAACTTAAGAGGCTCCGCGGCGGCGATTCTCGAGTCAAACATTCTCGGCTCCAGTTGTTCTCGAGTTTGTCCGGTCGACGTGCTCTGTGAAGGGGCGTGCGTCATGCATCGCTACAACAAACAGCCGATCGAAATTGGCCGCCTCCAACGTTATTCGATGGACCACTTCTACGCCAACGGCGCAAAGCTTCCCATGAATGGTGTCGTGGAACGAAAAGAGCGCATTGCCTGCATCGGAGGCGGTCCTGCATCGCTCGCCTGCGGCGCCGAGCTTCGCCGCCACGGTTTTCAAGTGACCATCTTCGACGCTCAACCTCTGGCCGGCGGCCTCAATACCTATGGAGTGGCCCAGTACAAGATGCGTCCGTCCGACAGTTTGCGCGAAGTCGAATTGATTCGTTCCATGGGCGTTCACTTTGAGCAGAATGTCCAGATCCCGGCGGGCATGCCTCTGGAGCTATTGGAAAAACGGTTCGATGCGATCTTCATTGGGGTCGGACTGGGTCCCACGGAATCACCCGGGCTCGCCGGCGAACAGACCTCCGGAGTAGTCGATGCACTTCACTTCATCGCCGGCTACAAAACCGGGCGCGTGACGCAGATCTCCGGCCGAGTCGTTGTGATCGGCGGCGGGAACACGGCAATCGATGCGGCCAACGCGGCGCATCTACTCGGAGCGGATGAGGTACATATGCTCTACCGTCGCAGCGAGAAGGAAATGCCGGCGTTTCCGTTTGAATACAAGCACGCAAAACAACACCGCATCCGCTTTCACTGGCTGACGTTGCCCGTGGCAATCCACGGCGGCGAGAAGGTTACGGGAGTCGAATGCCTGCGCACCCAGTTGGGCTCGCCCGACAAAACCGGCCGGCGCCAGCCGGAACCTATCGAGGGTTCGAACTTCACCATCCCCTGTGACATCGTCATTCCCGCACTCGGCCAGACTCGTCTGCTGCCGCTTCTCGAGCAGCTTCGCGGAGTGGAACTGTGCGACGGCCGCGTCGTCACAAATGCCGCTACGGGACAAACGAAGAATCCGAAATACTTCGCCGGTGGGGATTGCGTCAATGGAGGCCGCGAAGTAGTGGACGCCGTTGCCGACGGCAAACGCGCTGGCCAAGGGATTGCAGCATGGCTGACTTAACAACAGTATTCGCGGGCAGGATTTCGTCCCCGAATCCTTTCTGGCTCGCGTCCGGCCCACCTGCCAATTGCGGCGATCAGGTGATGCGCGCGTTCGATGCGGGTTGGGGCGGCGCGGTCTGGAAGACGATCGGCGAACCCATCGTCAACGTCTCCTCGCGCTATTCCTCCGTCGACCTCAACGGCCAGCGCATGATGGGTCTGAACAATATCGAGCTGATTTCCGATCGCCCCATCGCCGTGAATCTTCGCGAGATTTCGGAGGTGAAGAAACGCTATCCGAAGCACGCTGTCATTGCCTCGCTCATGGTCGAATCCACGCGCGAAGCCTGGCACAGCATCGTGAAGCAAAGCGAAGATGCCGGAGCCGACGGACTGGAATTGAATTTCGGATGTCCGCACGGAATGTCGGAACGCGGCATGGGGTCGGCTGTTGGCCAGGTGCCCGATTACGCGCAGATGATCACCGAATGGGTGAAGGAAGTCGCGCGCACTCCCGTGCTGGTGAAACTCACGCCGAATATTACCGATATTCGTGTCGTTGCACAAGCCGCCAAGCGCGGGGGCGCAGACGGGCTCTCCGCAATCAACACTATTAACTCGATCACCGGCGTCGATCTCGATACTTTCGTGCCGAGGCCGGATGTCGGCGGTCAATCGGGCCATGGCGGCTATTGCGGACCTGCCGTCAAGCCCATCGCGCTACACATGATCCAGCAGGTGCTCGGCAGTGCGGATTCTAATCTGCCGATGTCCGGAATCGGCGGCGTGTCCGGCTGGCGTGAGGCTGCTGAGTTCATTTTGATGGGCTGCACCAATGTTCAGGTCTGCACCGCCGCCATGCACTACGGCTTCCGCATGGTGGAGGACATGGCCGACGGATTGAGTTCCTGGATGGACGAAAAAGGCTTCCAAACCATCGGCGATTTTCGTGGACTGAGCCTGCCCAAAGTCACTGAGTGGAAGCATCTCGATCTGAATTACAAGATCGTCGCGCGCATCCACGATGAGAAGTGCATCGGCTGCGATCTCTGCTACACCGCGTGCTGGGATGGCGCGCATCAGTGCATCCACTTGGGGCCCGACCACCAGGCGCCGGCCACGATAGAAGCGGCCAGCAGACAGCGCATTACCCAGACTCCGTTGCCCGCTTCGTATCACCGCACAAACGGCACCCCACGCGAGCGAATACCGCGCATCGACGAGGACGAGTGCGTGGGCTGCAATCTTTGCGCACTGGTATGCCCAGTGGAAGGCTGCATCACCATGGACCAAGTTTTCACCGGGAAACCGAAGCAGTCCTGGGAGCAGCGGAACGGAGGCGCATCTTGAGGACGCTGATTCTGAACGGCACCGTGGTAACCGCGGATCAGACTCTTCTGGCGGATGTTCTGATCGACGGCGAAAGCATCAAGGAAGTGGAGCACGGAATACAGGGACGGGCGGCGGACCGCGTGATCGATGCGACTGGGATGCTCATTTTACCGGGTGGCATCGACCCGCACACGCATCTTGACATGCCATTTGGCGGGACCACCTCGAGCGACGATTTCGAGACCGGGACCCGTGCCGCCGCGATTGGAGGTACAACGTCCATCGTCGATTTCGCCATCCAGCCGCGAGGCACGCGCATGCGCGATGCGCTCGACACCTGGTGGAAGAAAGCCGAAGGCAAAGCCTGCATTGATTACGGCCTCCACATGATCGTGACCGACCTCGGGACATCGGGGCTCGAAGACATGGACGACATGGTGCGCGAGGGTGTGGCCAGTTTCAAGCTGTTCATGGCGTACCCGAATGTGCTGATGGTCGACGATGCCACTATTTTCAAGGCACTCTCGCAAACAACGAAGAACGGGGCGTTGGTTTGCATGCACGCCGAGAATGGCGGTGTGATCGATGTCATTGTGCAGCGCGCGCTGGCCGAGGGACACACGTCGCCCATCTACCATGCGCTCACGCGGCCCACGGACGCGGAGGCCGAGGCCGTGCATCGCGCCATCGCGCTGGCGAAGATGGCCGGTACGCCGATCTACATCGTGCATCTCTCTTCTGAAGATGCGTTGAATCAGGTACGCGAGGCGCGCGATCGTGGATTTCCGGCGTTTGCCGAAACGTGTCCGCAGTATCTGCTGCTCACCGTCAACGAACTGGCCCGCCCAAACTTTGAAGGAGCGAAATATGTCTTCACGCCGCCGCTGCGAACGGCGGAAAATCTTCCCAAGCTTTGGGAAGGGTTGAAGACCGACAATTTGCAGGTGGTGTCCACCGACCACTGCCCATTTTGTTTTGAGGATCAGAAAGTTCTCGGCAAGGACGACTTCACCAAAATTCCGAATGGCGGCCCTGGCATTGAGAACCGGATGCAATTGATTTACAACCACGGCGTGAACGAAGGTCGAATTAGCCTGAGCCGCTTCGTTGAAATTACCTCCGCCGCGCCCGCAAGGATTTTCGGCATGTATCCCAAGAAAGGAACGATCGCGCCGGGCACCGACGCCGACATCGTGATCTGGGATCCAAACGCCGAATACACCATCAGCGCCAGCACTCATCACATGCGCGTCGATTACTCCATGTTCGAAGGCTTCAAAGTAAAGGGCAACGCCCGCCAAGTGGTTTCGCGGGGTGAAGTAATCGTCGAAAACGGCAACTACGTTGGACGCGTTGGACGCGGGCAGTACTTACGCCGAGCGGCGCGGGGCGGGGCCTGGAAGTGATCACGACTGCTCAAGATTCATCGCTCTACAACGAGGATCTCGCGCCTATTCCTATGGAGCGCCGCACCTGGGGGCTCTATAATTACGCATCGTTGTGGGTCGCCATGAGCGTCTGCATCCCCACTTACATGCTTGCGTCGGGGCTCATCGCAGGTGGCATGAGTTGGTGGCAGGCAGTGGGAACCATTCTCCTCGGAAACCTGATCGTCCTGATTCCGATGCTGCTGAATGCGCATGCCGGCACAAAATACGGCATTCCGTTTCCCGTCCTCGTGCGGGCGTCGTTCGGAGTACGTGGGGCCAATGTGCCTGCGGTGCTGCGCGCATTGGTCGCTTGCGGCTGGTTCGGAATCCAAACGTGGATCGGCGGCCAGGCAATTTATTCCATGCTCAAGATCCTCTGGCCCGCGGCGAAGGATGTAGAGGGCGGCATCTGGATCTGCTTTTTCGCTTTTTGGGCGCTGAATATCTTTGTCATCTGGAAGGGAATCGAGACCATCAAGTTTCTTGAAGGCATCGGCGCGCCGTTTATGCTCGGCATTGGTTTGCTGCTGCTGTTTTGGATCACGCGGAAGGCCGGCGGTTTCGGGCCAGTACTCAGTAGTCCGAGCAAATTCAAAACGACCGCCGAGTTCGTTCATTTCTTCATTCCGTCGTTAACCGGTATGGTCGGATTCTGGGCCACCGTCGCGCTGAACATACCCGATTTCACCCGTTACGCCAAATCGCAGCGGGCCCAGGCGCTTGGTCAGGCGATTGGGCTGCCGGCCGCCATGACGATCTATTCGTTTATCGGAGTCGCCGTCACATCGGCGTCGGTAGTACTGTTTGGCGAAGCGATCTGGGATCCGGTTGCGTTGCTCGGTCGCTTCAACGAGCCCGTAATCGCATCGGTGGCGCTCGTGGCGTTACTGGTCGCGACTTTGAATACAAATGTGGCGGCTAATGTGGTATCGCCGTCCAACGATTTCTCGAATTTAAACCCAAGGCTCATTTCTTTCCGTACCGGCGGGTTCATCACGGGCGTCCTCGGCATTGCCATGATGCCATGGAAGCTGTTGAGTGATTTCAGTGCGTATATTTTTGGCTGGCTCGTCGGTTATTCCGGATTACTGGGGCCGATCGCCGGTGTAATGATCGCCGATTACTTTCTGGTGCGTCATCGCGAACTGAATGTCGGCGATCTTTACCGGCGTGGCGGTGCGTATGAGTATTCGAATGGAGTAAACTATCGCGCGATCGGCGCACTCATAGCGGGTATTGCGCTGGCTCTTCTCGGACTCGTTGTTCCACCGCTGCGGTGGCTTTACGACTACGCGTGGTTTGTAGGATTTCTCGTCTCCGGCGCGGTCTACGTCGCCGTGATGCACAGGAGGTAAGACAAAATGCTTGCTACTGAAATAGCTGCAAAGACCCTTTCTTTTTACATGAATGGTCAGTGGACGGAAGCGGGAAATCGCGACCTCCATAACGTTACGAACCCTGCCACGGGCGCTTCCATCGCACAGGTGCCGTTCGCAACCGCGGCCGATGTGGATCGCGTCGTTCAATCCGCGCACGCTGCCTTTCTCACGTGGCGTAATGTGCCGGTGGTCGATCGCGTCCAGGTGCTCTACCGCTATAAGACGCTTCTCGAAAAATACACCGAGGACCTGGCGCGAATCCTGACCACTGAGAACGGCAAGATCATCGACGATGCCAGGACCGAGGTGAAGCGGGCCATCCAGATGGTGGAAGTCGCTTGCGGAATGCCGTCCCTCATGATGGGCGATTCACTGGCCGAAGTAGCCCGTGATATCGATTGCCACACCATTCGCCAACCCATCGGCGTCTGCGCCGGCATCACGCCGTTCAACTTCCCGGCCATGGTTCCTATGTGGATGTGGCCTTTTGCCATCGCGTGTGGCAACACGTTCATTCTCAAGCCGTCGGAAAAAGTTCCGATGACTCCGAGTCGCGCCACCGAACTGCTGCACGATGCGGGAGTGCCCGCGGGTGTCTTCAGTCTGCTCCACGGAGGCAAGGACTCAGTCGATGCGCTGATGCAGCACCCGCTCGTAAGAGCCGTCTCGTTCGTTGGTTCCACGCCGATTGCCAAGTACGTGTATGAACAGTCCTCCAAATATGGGAAGCGCGTGCAGGCGCTCGGCGGCGCGAAGAACCATCTGGTAGTGATGCCGGACGCCAACCTACCGAAAACCGTGGATTGCATCATGAGTTCGGCATTCGGCGCAGCGGGTGAACGATGTCTCGCGGGCAGCGTTCTGGTCGCGGTCGGCGACGTTGCGGAACCTCTGCTCGATCTTCTCGTCACTAGAGCGAAAGCGACCACGGTCGGCGATGGAAACCAGGCCGGCATCGAAATGGGACCGCTGGTCACAGACGAACATCGAAAGCGAGTGACCGGGTACATCGACAAGGGCGAAGCCGAAGGAGCGGTGCCGGTGCTCGACGGCCGCGCGGTGACCAAGGAGAAGACGCAAGGGTACTTCGTCGGCCCGACAATCTTCGATCGAGTCACTTCGGAAATGACCATTGCGAAGGAAGAAATCTTCGGCCCGGTGCTCTCTGTGATTCGCGTAAAGACACTCGATGATGCAATCAACCTGGTAAACAGCTCGCCTTTCGGCAATACGACGACCATTTTCACCAATAGCGGCAAAGCGGCGCGCGACTATCAAACTAAAATCGACGTCGGAATGGTGGGGGTCAACATGGCCGTCGCCGCGCCCATGGCATTCTTCCCATTCGCAGGCTGGAAAGCCTCGTTTTTTGGCGACCTTCACGCGCACGGCAAAGACGCCGTATACTTTTATACAGAACAAAAAGTCCTCATGGAGCGCTGGTTTTAGCTTCCCGTCCTTCTTGCCGCTCCCGTTATCGGCTTGACATTGAGCACTCCGTGAGTCGAAACTTACACTCAGAGGTGGGTCTATGTTGCAAGGCTCGAAACGGGGTTTTGGGGTCGCTTTATTCCTTTTATCGCTATCCCTGCCGCTGGCGGCGCAGAATGCGGCGTTGGTGGGAACTGCACGAGATTCTTCCGGTGGCGTGATTGCCAACGCTTCCATTTCACTGACTAATCGAGATACGCAGGTTAGTCAAACCACTCAATCAGACTCGGCCGGTAATTATGAATTTCCTTTCGTGAAACCGGGTAATTATTCCTTGAAAGTCGAGCAGCGGGGCTTCAAGACTTTTGTCAAAAATGACATCACTCTAGCGGTCGAAGATCGTGCGCGTGTCGACGCACCGATGGAAGTTGGCGAAGCCAGCGCCACAGTGACAGTCGAAGCTGAGGCGACCGGTGTTCAAACGGAAACCTCCGGTTTGGGTGAGGTTGTCACCAGCAAGGGGATTTCGGAGATTCCGCTCAACGGACGCTTCTTTCTCGATCTTGCGATGCTGACGGCCGGAACGGTTTCGCCGAGTACCAATAACCGGACATTTCTAGCCGTACCAAGTGGAATTGGTATCTCCGGAATCAACGCTTCCGGCACTCGCGAGGACTCCACCAACTACATGTTCGATGGAATCAACCTCAGCGACATGGCGCAGAATCAGATTACATTTCAGCCGAACATCGAATCCATCCAGGAGTTCAAGGTGGTGACGAGCGCCTTTTCGGCAGAGTACGGACGCAACGCCGGAATCATCATCACCGCGGTTTCCAAGTCGGGAACAAATAGCTTTCATGGCACGGCATTCGAATTTGTTCGCAATGAAAAGTTCGATGCCAAGAACTATTTCGATGGCCCAGGACCGATCATTCCGTTCAAACGCAATGTCTACGGGTATAGCGTTGGCGGACCAATCCTTCGGAACCGGACTTTCTTCTTCACCAGCTACGAAGGCCGCGAAGGGCGCGAGGTTGCGTCGCTGAGGACACAGGTTCCAACTCCGGCCCAACGCTCCTCCGTCACGAACCCGGTTGTGTCGAAGCTACTTCCATTGATACCTCTGGCTAACGACCCTACCGGTACGTTCTTTGTCGGCTCCGCTCCCCGCAAACGTGAACTGAACCAGTTCACCGGCCGCATCGATCATAACTTCAACGAGAAGAACTACCTGTTTGGAAACTTCATCTCCAATCGCGACAGCCGCACTGAGCCGACTTTGCAGGGGAACAACCTGCCGGGTTTTGGCGATGCCCGGCCGGCCAAGCGCGAAATCCTGTCGCTCGGTCTCACTACCGTCCTTTCGCCGAGCATTACGAATGAACTCCGGGCCGGTTTGAATCGCGTTCTGATTTCCTTCAACCCGGCGTTTCTGTCAACTCCCGATAGTGCCGGCATCACTTCTCCCTCTGCCGTGTTTCCCGATTTTGTGGTATCGGGCGGAATGGCGTTCGGCGGCATCACCGGATTTCCGCAAGGGCGCGGCGATACCACTTTCGAATACTCCGACACGGCCTCCTGGACTCGCGGCAAGCATTCCATTAAGTTCGGAGCCGAGTTCCGGCGCTTCCGTAATAACAACAACAACGGCGGCACGGGCGGAACAGTGAACTTCCCCAACCTTGCGGCGTTCCTCGCCGGCGCGCCCACTTCGGCTACGGAGACTTCGCTGCCGGCCACTCCCGCATTGCGTGTCAGCGCCTTTGGCACGTTTATCCAGGACGACATCAAGTTGACTTCGCGTCTGACCGTGAACGCAGGAATGCGCTGGGAGTACAACGGCGTGCCCAGCGAGATTCATAACCGCCTCGGCATTTACAACTTCGCCACCAACACGCTCAGTACGATCGGCACCAATGGCGTGAACGAGGCGTACCACAAACAGTTCACCAACTTCGGTCCGCGCCTTGGCATTGCGTACGATCCGTTTGGCAAGGGGAAGACCGTGATTCGTACAGGCGTCGGACTCTATTACGACCAACCCGTCGCCAACATTGTTTCTCCGCTTGGCTCGAACCCTCCATTCGCGCAGTCCGTCAACAACACGAGCAATGTAAGTATCGCCAACCCGTTCGCTGCGCCTCCTGGAACCGGTAGCGCGCTCCAGGCTGTAGATCCGAATTTCAAGAATGGCCGGGTGCTTTCGTATAACTTCAACGTCCAGCAGGAACTGCTCGGAACGGTCTTCCAGATTGCGTACGTGGGCAGCCAGGGACGACACCTCCGCTTGAACGGCGATGCTAACCAGGGAATCAACGCGGTTCGTCCCATCTCCACTTTCTCGAACAACGGCGTGGTCACAGCGGCTTCCAGCATCAACGTGCAGGAGTCCGTCTCGAACTCCAACTATAACGGGATGTGGCTCTCCGCCGCCAAGCGATTCAGCAAGGGCTTCTCCTTCAATACCTCGTACACGTTCTCGAAATCGATCGACGACAACTCAGTCGGAAGTTCGAATCCCCAGATTCAGAATTTCTATAACATCGCAGGCGAACGGGGGCTCTCCGATTTCGACGCGCGGCATCGTTTCGTTCTGAGCGGTCTCTATCAATTCCAGTTCCGGGCGGAACAAGGCTTCATGAAGCGCCTGGTGGAGGGTTGGAGTGTGTCGCCCATCGTGACTATGCAATCGGGCAATCCGTTTAGCCCGATTGTGGCGCTCACGAAATCCATTACCCCGGGTCAGCCGCCGGTCGCCGGAACGATCTACAACAGCGGCAGCCTGGAAGGCTTTGACCGTCCGGACGTCGTCCCCGGCCAACCCCTCTACGTGACTGATCCGTCGCCCACGCAGTGGCTCAATCCGCTCGCGTTTGTCCGGCACAATCTCGGATTCGGGAACGCCGGGCGAAATATCCTGACTGGCCCAGGCTTGCAGGACGTCGACTTCTCGGTTGCCAAGATGACGGCGATCAAGGAAGGCATCTATCTTCAGTTCCGAGCCGAGGCCTTCAACATTCTCAACCATCCGAACTTCACGCAGCCCATCAATACGTTCACTGCGGCGACGTACGGACAAATCACGGCGACTCGCGCCACCCGCGGCGATCTGGGGAGTTCGCGGCAACTGCAACTCGGCATGAAACTGGTGTTCTGATCTTACTATCCGCGGACGAGCCTGGCTTTGATGTAACCGTGGGGCTCGTCCACGGGCACGAAAATTTCGTTATTGTTCTCTAGCCCGAATCGTGCCAGATCGACCAGCAGGCAATGTTTGTTCGGCATTGCCATCTCGATTTCACCTACTTGCGGGAAGGTGTCCAACACGCGTTCTCCTACGGCGTAGAGCGTGTGCTGGACCGATTTGCTCTCGTGCCCGGCGAACGCTTCGACCATCGATTTACGAATGGCGTGCCAGATGGTATCAAAGGGAACGTCGGGGTCCGAGTACTTCCATGTTGCGCGCAAGGCCGTGGCCAGAATGCGGTCGCTTGTCTCCGGCAGCGTCGTGTATTTGTCTTTGATGTATCCCTCGAATGATGACTTCGTTGTCTTCAACAGCACCAGATCATCGATGCCTGAGACAACGGTCGTCTTGTAGCGATCGCCGTTCACGGTCGTAGTTCGCAACTCTGGCCCGCGCTGCTCGAAGGTGTAGCGGTCGATACGGCTCCAGAGATGTTCCGTGATGGCGATCTCTACCGACGATACTTGCGGGTTGTCGTCTAGAAAATGCCTCACGAGGTGCTGCGCGAACAGCTCCGGCGTGGCGGCGCATGTATCCTGTGCGAGCACGTATACGGTATTCTTCATCGTGTCCGTCGGCAGCACTTTGCTGTTATCGCCTTCGGTGTAGCAGGTTTCAAAATCGCCCCGCAGCAGGATGTTGACGGTTAGCTCCTTCAGGTCGTGGCGGTCCGGATGGCGCACCACCTTCACCAGGCGCACGCGCGATTTGCCGTAGGCTTCAGCTTCCACGATAGGTCGAATATCCATAAGGGCTCAATAGTAGAGGGACGTGATAATGTTGCGCCGCGTCGGTTACGGCAAAGTGTATGGTGACCGAGGGGTAGAAGGTCGAATACGACGAAGTATCGAACGTGATTCGATACTCTCCGTTCGTTAGCGCGCCGGCCAGAAGTGTGCGGCACCGGCCGTCTGCATCCGTCACGCCCCTGCCGGCGCTGGTCCATTCTGATGAATGGCGGAATTCCAGTTTCACTGGCACACCTACTGCCGGACGGCCGTTCGCCGTGTCGAGGACATGTGTGGTGATTGCACTCATGCCGAGAATTTCTCCAGGCGAAGGGCCGTGATCTTCTGTTGCTCTTCGGCGGCGATTCGGATCTCGCTCCCCGGGTCGTTAAAGAGCCGCTCACGTAGTGTCGCCAGCATCTCTTCGCCCGATTTGCCTGTGGCGCAGACGATGTAGATGTAGCCGAACTTCTCGAAGTAAATCCGGTTGCCTTCCGCGAGCGCGGCCAGGATTTTCGGCGATGCGCCGCCGATGCTCTTCTGTTCCTGCGTGGCTACCGCATCGTTGACGGGCTTTTCGCCGATTTTCGGGTGCGAGGCGAATGCCTCCAGCCAGTCCTTTTCCTCGAGATTCCACCATGGGTCTTGGGCGCCGTCGGCCATCGCATCGGCCCAGCGGCTCGAGCCGCAGCACGCGTGGAACTTCGTCCAGAGGAGAAATTGTTCGACGACGTTTGCCGTGACTCGAAGGCGGTAGTCCGCTGTCGAACGGATGTCGGTGATGGGCTGGACCTCGCTGACGATTGTTTCTTTCGCGCCGACGATTGTTTCGTTGTTGATTGACTTGCCGGTGAGGAACGCCTCGGTGCGCGGGCAGCGAATCACGGTCGGCGCAACACTTCCAAGAGCGATACGCACTTCCTTGAACGTGATGCCATCCAGTTCCGCAACGGCTGCCAGACAGACCTTCGAGATGGCTTGAGCTTTGCGTGTGCCCACCTTGCGCGTGAAGTGATGCCAGTTGCGGTTACTCCGCGGCAGCCGTATACGCGCGATCAATTCATCCGGTCGCATTTGCGTCCGCTTGTAGCCGGTGTGGAAACCGTTGTAGGGGATTGTGCGCGATCCCGCGGCAGAGACGAGCTCGAGTTGAGCGTCATAAACAAGTAGTGCTGGCGGAGAATCGGCGGCCGGTGAAGCATTGGCGATATTGCCGGCGAGTGTTCCTCGATTCTGCGTCGCGACTCCGCCGGTCCAACTCGCCGCCTTGGTCAACAGGGGGAATTCGCGTTGCAGAATGGCGTGCTGCAGGATCTGTGTGTAGCTGGTGAGTGCGCCGACGGTGATCGACTCCGGCGTCACGTCGATGCCTCGCAATTCATCCAGTTTCCAGATGCTGAGCAGCTTGTGGAACGGGAGCCTGCCAGCCTCGAACAGGACCATGAGATCGGTCCCTCCGGCGATGGGACGCCACGCACCGGGCTCGCTGGCCATCGTTTCCAGCGCGCTTCGAAGATCGGGCGGAGCGACCAGTTCGTAGTCCGGGACATAGGCTCTCATCGCGGTTTAATCGCCTCTCGCACCGCCTCAAAAATACGTGTGTAGCCCGTGCATCGGCAGAGATTTCCCGCCAAGCCATCGCGAATCTGCTGCTCGTCCGGATTTGGATTTCGTTTGAGTAGATGAACCGTGGCCATGATCATCCCGGGCGTGCAGATGCCGCATTGGGCGCCGCCTTCGTCGAGGAATGCCTTCTGAATTTTGTAGGCGCTGACGCCTTCGATGGTCGTGACGTGGGCGCCGTCTACTTGGAGCAACGGCACAAGACAGCTATTCACCAACTCACCGTCGATCAGCACCGAACAAGCGCCGCATTCTCCTTCACCGCAGCCTTCCTTGGTTCCAGTGAGGCTGAGAGTTTCCCGTAGCACGTCGAGCAGGCGCGACATCGGGTGATCATTTATAGTGCGCTGCGTTCCGTTCACGGTGAACGTGATGGCGTCAGGCATGAACCAGCTCCATCAGCATTTCCGGCAGCAACGGAATCTCGTTGACGGATGCGCCCGTGGCGTTCTCAATCGCATTCAGAATCGCCGGCGCGGGACCGTCCATGGGCAGTTCGCCGATACCCTTCGCGCCCAGGGGCCCGTAGGCGTAGGGAATCTCTTCGAAGAATACGCGGATGGGCGGGATGTCGGCAGATGTCGGCATGATGTAGTTGGTCATCTGATTGTTGATCATCCGGCCGTCTTTCCATGTGACGCCTTCATACAGTGCGTAGCCGATTCCTTGCGCGACTCCACCTTCAATCTGACCTTTGGCGAGGACGGGATGGATGACGCGCCCCACTTCCTGGAGCGCTACGAAATCGTCGATCTGTACCTCCCAGGTGCGCGTGTCCACCGATACGTCTGCGACATAGACGGCCCAGGCGTATGCGCCATAGGCGTCGCCTTGATATTTTTCGTCGTCCCAGTAGATGCCGGGCGGTGCTTCATATTGAGTGGTTGATTTCAGCATCCCGAATTTGTCGATGTATGCCGCGCAGGCCTGACGGAACTCCTTCGGCGTATATTCTTGCTTCAGAATTCCGCTGTTCACCAGCGTCTGCTTCAGGCCGATGGCCGCCGATTCCACCAGCTTGCCTACGACCATGCAGGTGCGCGATGCGACGGTGGGTCCGCTGTTGGGAACCTCGGCGGTGTCGGGGCGCCCGACGTCGATCTGATCGTAACCGATGCCGAGAGCGTCGGCGGCGATCTGCGAAAAGATGGTGTTCGTACCTTGGCCGATCTCGGTGCTGGACGACAACACGCGCACCCGCCCTTCACGCGTGGCTTCGACGGCAACCACGGATTGGAGGTAGCGCTCGCCCGATCCGGTGAAGCCGGCGCCGTGCATGAAGCTGGCGAATCCGATGCCTTTTTTTGTCGCGCGGCCCTTGTTCTTTTCGGCGAATTCGGCTCGTTTGCGGTGGTAATCGGAGAGGGCTAGTGCCCGGTCAAGAATCTGGTTCAGGTCCACGTTTTCGCGGACGGTTTGTCCGGTCGACGTGGTTTGTCCGGGTTTGAGAAAATTTCGGCGGCGGATCTCCTCCGGCGTGATGCCGATTACTCCAGCGATTTTATCCATGTGACGTTCCATGGCGAAGATGCTCTGCGGCGCGCCGAAGCCTCGGAAGGCTCCGTGGGGCGGGGAATTGGTGGCGAATGCGCGGCTGGTGACGCGGACATTCGGGAAGTAGTACGGTCCGCAGGCGTGAATGGTTCCTCGCGAGAGCACCACGGCGGAGAGAGTCGCGTACGCGCCTCCGTCGATGTCGAATTGAAAGTCGATGCCTAGCAGCTTGCCGTCCTTGGCGACCGCGGTCTTAAGACGCGAGCGGGAAGGATGCCGCTTGGTGGTGGCGGACATGTCCTCGGCGCGATCGTAAATCATCTTTACCGGGCGGCCCGATTTCCATGACAAAAGCGCGGCGTGTCCGGCCAGGATTGACGGATATTCTTCCTTGCCGCCGAAGCCGCCTCCGGTTTCCATTTGGATGATGCGAATCTTTTCCGGCGGCAGCGGGAACAGGGAGAGCAGCGCCTTTTGGATGTAGTACGGGCACTGCATGGAACCCCAGATGGTAATGCCTTCGGCGGGGTTGGCGAGGGCGATCATTCCTTGCGGCTCGATGTAGAGCTGCTCCTGCGCTCCGGTGCGGTATTCGTCTTCGACGATGTAGGCGGCTTGGGCCCAGACGCTGTCGAGGTCGCCCTTTTCGATGAGAAAGTTCTTGAAGAGGTTGTCGTCGCCCCAGATGATTTGCTCGCGGCGCTCGGATTCTTCGATGCTGAAGATTGGTGTGAGGGGTTCGATGTCGATGTGAAGCAGAGTGCGGGCTTTCTCCAGGAGGCCCTTGTCGGGATGGGCGAGCAGTACGACTGGTTCTTCGGGGTGATTGATGATTCCGTTGGCGAGGAATGGCTGATCGTCGAGGATCAACGTGACTGCGTTTTTGCCGGGTGTGTCGGCGGCGGTGACGATGGTGAATTCGTCCCACGGGACGCCTTCGGCGAAGGTGATGTTGTGGATTTTGCCTCGGGCGATTTGGCTGCGCACAGTGGTGCCGTGGATCATGTTGGGCATGTGGAGATCGTCCACGTACTGTGCCCGGCCTGTGACCTTTTCGGCACCTTCCTTTCTAGGAACGGGTGTCCCCACTGCGTGGTTGTGCATGATCTTTTTCTACTTTACACGAGGGTTGACTGGGGGCCGGGTGGGATTTTGCGAAACATAGCCAATTGTTGGGGGAGCGCCGGGGTTCCGTCGATTTGCGAAACATAGGCAATTTTGAGTGCAGCCCTGACCTGACCGTAGCTGGCTCGTTTGCCGAACATAGCCAATTCTTGCGAGGCGGCGTCGTGTTCCGCGATTTGCCGAACATAGCGAACATAGCCAATTGCGATAGGGCCTCGACTTTTGTTTGTCGTTGGGATCGTTGACGAAACCAGCCAATTTCTCGGCGACGCGCCGCTCGAATCGGTCGCTTTGCAGAACATAGCCAATTTAATACGATCTCCATTTGGCTGTGGTTGCCTCGTTTGACGAAACATAGCCAATTCTTAGCGAGGCGCCCACGCCATTCCGACGCCCTGCGAAATATAGCCAATTTGCACCTCCTTCCTGCTTTGAAGCTACACCACCGACTGGTGAGTTGACTGGCGGTACGCTCGTAAGCAGTTGACGGGGCGGCGACGATCGTTGGCAAATAGTGGTCACCGGATTCGAAGCCCCGCGGTTCCATTTCGTCGATTTGCAAAACATAACGGAACATAGCCAATTCTCGCGAATCGCGTACTTCATTTTGTGCATTTGCAAAACTAGCCAATTTGGCTTCGACCGAGGATCATAGCCAATTCGCGGGTGGCCTTGAAGAAGGTCCTTTCGGCTGTGGTGGAGTAGCGGCGGAGGGTTTCGAACCAGGCGGTGTGCTCGCGGAGGGCTATTGCCAGGGCCGATCCGAGTCCGGCGCCGTCTTTTAGGGTCTGCGCTACTTTGTTCTCCATTTGCGCCACGATGACGCTGACGTTGAGGGCGCCGGTTTCCATTTTCATGGCTCGCTGCCGCTTCCAGTAGCTTTGCGCTTGCAGGTTGATGAGTAGGATTTCCTCC
>Ga0105240_10001341_pt1 | contig 42205 bp, 42 predicted proteins | sample KBSC54metaG_FD_80426 | JGI IMG/M metagenome (GOLD analysis project Ga0105240, IMG submission 80426) | Corn rhizosphere microbial communities from Kellogg Biological Station, Michigan, USA - KBS C5-4 metaG | ecosystem: Host-associated > Plants > Roots > Rhizosphere > Soil | place: Michigan, USA... | reverse complement strand
GCCGTCCGCCGTCGCGGCCGCCCGCCTGCTGCTGAAAAGTCTAGCGCAGCGTAACTCAATATCAAAATATAACTAAAAAGCCCGGGAAACCGGGCTTTTTTATTGGCCGCGATTATGCCAACAATGGCGCATGACATTGGTCGCGCTTGCCCCCAAGGACTGCCCGCTTTGCCCGCGGCTGTTGGCTTTCCGCGAACAGAATAAAGTCAAACATCCAGATTATTATAACGGCGCAGTAGCTGCCTTTTCCGCGCCCAAAGTGAAAATGCTGATTGTTGGTCTGGCACCCGGACTGCACGGAGCCAACGCCACTGGACGACCTTTTACGGCGGACTATGCGGGCGACTTATTATATCCAACGCTCATCCAATACGGTTTCGCGCAAGGTAAATATGCGGAACAGGCGGACGACGGTTTAAAATTAATTGATTGCCGCATCACCAATGCCGTGCGCTGTGTGCCGCCGGAAAATAAACCGACGCCGGAGGAAATCAAAATCTGTAACCAGTTTTTGGAGACTGAAATTGCATCCCTACAAAAAGACGTCCGAATGATTTTAACTTTGGGATTAATTGCACACCAAGCTACCCTACGCGCGCTGAATATCAAACAATCCACTTTCAAATTTGCGCATGGCGCGGAACACCAAGCGGGCGATCTGATTATTCTCAATAGCTACCATTGCTCGCGCTATAATACCAATACCCGTCGTCTGACGGAGGCGATGTTCCACACTGTCTTTGCCCGCGCGCGGGAATTGTGTGATACATAGATATGCCGCAACCGCTGCAAAATAATCTACCTATTTTAACCGTTTCCGAACTTTCGGGCGGTATCAAACGCGCACTAGAAACCGGATTTTCCCAAGTGCGCGTACGGGGTGAATTGTCGCGCGTTACGCATCACCGCAATGGCCATGTTTATACAGACCTGAAGGATGACAGCGCCGTCATCAATACGGTCGCTTGGCGGGGTACAGCCATTCCATTCAAACTGGAAGAAGGGCTGGAAGTCATTATCACCGGCCGTGTTTCGTCCTTTCCTGGCGCGTCGCGTTACCAATTAGTTATTGAAAGTATTGAAATGGCGGGTGCGGGCGCGATTTTAAAAATGCTGGAAGAACGGCGCAAAAAACTGGCGGCGGAAGGTTTATTCGACGAAGCGCGCAAAAAACCGCTGCCGAAATTTCCCGCGCGGATTGGCGTGATTACTTCACCCACGGGTGCGGTTATCCGCGATATCATCCACCGCGTGACGGAGCGCTTCCCCACTCATATTATTTTATGGCCAGTTGCGGTGCAGGGCGAAGGCGCAGCGGGGCAAATTGTCGAGGCCTTGAACGGTTTTAATGCGCTAACGGCAAACCATCCATTGCGCCCTGAGGTCTTAATCCTCGCGCGCGGCGGCGGTTCCATTGAAGACCTGATGCCGTTTAACGATGAAGCAGTTGTACGCGCCGTCGCGGGCAGCACTATTCCCATCATCACTGCGGTCGGGCACGAAACCGATACGACCCTGGTGGATCACGCATCTGATCTGCGCGCGCCAACGCCGACGGGGGCAGCGGAAAAGGCCACCCCTGTACGTAGTGAATTGTTGCAAACCTTAATTCAGGTCGGGCAGCGCGCGCATTTGGCGCTGTCGCGCCGTACGGAAAATCTGCGCCTGCATTTACGCCATAGCGAAAGCGCACTGCGCCATCCGCGCCGCCAGTTAGAGCAATTTATCCAGCGCCTGGATGATTTATCCGCGCGATTTGAACCTTTGCTGACGCGTTGGCTGGCGCGCCGCAGGGATATGCTGACACAACTTTCTGCGCGTCTGCGTCCGCCCGCCGAACGTATCGCCATGGGACAAAACAAGTTGATTTTCCTGTCCGAAAAACTCTCAGGCGCATGGCAAGCCCGCGTGCAAAAATTCGCGCAGCAACTTGAGCAAAACGGCGCGCTGCTCGAAAGCTATTCCTACAAAAACACTCTCGCGCGCGGGTATGCGCTGGTGATGGATCAAGATAATCAAATTATTTCAACTGTTGATGCCGCAAAAATGCAAACAACCATGCAGATAAAATTTGCCGATGGCGATGTTAGGGTGAAACCGGATTAGGTATTGGTTTGGTGTCAATGCGACACGTGGAGCCACCGCACGAACGCCAGGCAAGTTTATACATTTCCGATGCCTCTCGTCGAAAAGAAGTTTCTTTAGATGGAACGGGTACAAAGGAAATACGGTATTTTCCTGAATCAAGGGCGCGCTCCATTTCTCCATAGGCGCGTGGAACGTGATAATCGCTAGTGATAATGGTTAGGCTGGAGATTTTTAAATTCTTCTTTAAGCCTAAATGTTTGACTAATTCTTCAATGTTTCCACATGTGGTTTGGGCTTCGGTTCCAAATGACACACGGCTTTCACATGATTTGAATTTATTAGGGTCAAGCCCATCATATCTGCAATACCAATTAAAATTTTGTCCAGGGTCGGCTCCAGTAACAAATAATTTCTGGTTAGGTCCCAAGTGCTGTAATGCATAGGCAAAGCGTCCTTTTGCGCCTGTTAAAACGACAACCAGCCCGGTTTTAAAATCTGGCGGATTAGCGGTGGCAGCCTTAAATTTCTGGTTATAATTATACAAAGGTAAGCCAACGCCTACAAATAAACCAGCTCCAATACTTACATATATTTTCCAGAATTTTTTGTGATGCGGACGAACTTGTGAAGGAGCGGAATCTGCGCGTCCGATTGCGGAAACGGTGAAAGAATTTTTTACTAAATCTTGCGCTCTTATTCTATGCATGTCGTCATGATTGATCTTGTCCTTATGATCCTATAAAACCCTGGGGATGAAGACAATCTTTATTTTAAACGGGCCCAACCTGAATATGCTGGGCAAGCGCGACCCGGCGGTTTATGGGACGGCGACGCTTGCGGATATTGAGGCCCTATGCCGCGCCCGCATGGCGGACTTTGGCGTGCAAATTGATTTCCGTCAAACCAACCATGAAGGCGTTTTGATTGATTGGGCGCATGAGGCGCGTGATGCAGCCGCTGCGATTATTATCAACCCTGGCGGGTATAGCCATACATCAATTGCACTGATGGACGCGCTCGAAATCGCCGCCGTTCCGGTGGTGGAAGTGCATTTATCCGATATTCACAAGCGCGAAACATTCCGCCATCATTCCTATGTATCTTTGATTGCGCGCGAAGTCATTTACGGCCGAGGGGCACAGGGTTATGTGATGGCACTAGAGGTCGCTATAAAACTTGCCGGCGGACCCAAATCCGCGTAAAACGGGCCGTGAAAATAACCTATCGGGATGAATGATGAATAAAATTACGGTTGATGAAGACGCGATCCGCAAGCTCGCCAAGTTAATGGCGGAAACGGGATTGACGGAAATTGAGGTTTCCGAAGGCGAAGCGCAAATCCGTGTGGCAAAACATGCTGCCCCACCTGCCTACGCGGCCGCACCCATTGCAGGTCCGGCTACCGCATCCGTGACGGCGAGCGATGAACCTATCGTGGGCGCGGTGACGTCCCCTATGGTTGGTACGGTTTATATGGCGCCATCGCCCGGCGCGCCGAATTTCGTTTCCGTTGGCGACAGTGTGAATGCGGGAGACACCCTGTGCATTATCGAAGCAATGAAGGTGATGAATCCGATTAAAGCGCCAAAGGCCGGAACGGTGAAACAAATCCTGGTGGAAAACGCTCAACCGGTTGAGTTCGGTGAAGCGATGGTGGTGATCGGCTGATGTTTGATAAGGTTTTAATCGCCAATCGCGGCGAAACGGCGCTGCGGATTCACCGTGCCTGCCGCGAGCTTGGCATCAAAACGGTGGCAGTTCATTCGACTGCCGACAGCGAAGCCATGCATGTTCGTCTGGCGGATGAAAGTGTGTGCATTGGCCCGCCACCATCACGCGATAGTTATTTGAATATGTCGGCGCTGATTTCCGCTGCCGAAATTACGGGCGCAGATGCGATCCATCCGGGCATTGGGTTCCTGTCAGAAAATGCGCAGTTCGCGGAGATGGTGGAGGAACACGGCTTTGTTTTCATTGGTCCGACCCCCGAACATATCCGCATTATGGGCGATAAGGCGACGGCGAAAAAAACCGTAGCGGGATTGGGTTTACCGGTGATCCAGGGCTCCGAAGGCGTGCTGGATAATGTCGAGCAAGCAAAAAAACTTGCGGATAAAATCGGTTATCCGGTTTTGCTGAAAGCGGTCGCGGGTGGTGGCGGGAAAGGCATGAAGGCCGTACACGCGCGTGATGAAATGGAAGAAGCCTATCAACTTGCGAGTGGTGAAGCGCAGGCCGCATTCAGTAACGGCGGTTTGTATATGGAGCAATTGCTGGAAAATCCGCGGCATATTGAGGTGCAATTGTTAGGCGATCAGCATGGCAATATTGTACATTTCGGCGAACGTGATTGTTCCATCCAGCGCCGTCACCAAAAGGTGGTTGAGGAAGCGCCGTCACCCGCGTTGAACGCCAGCGAACGTGCGCACGTAGGCAAACTCGCGGCGCGCACGGCGAAATTGCTCGGCTATCGCGGCCTCGGTACGATTGAATTTCTGTATGAAAAAGGAAAATTCTTTTTCATGGAAATGAATACGCGTCTGCAAATCGAGCATCCCATCACGGAAATGATTACCGGTGTGGATTTGGTACGCGAACAAATCCGCGTCGCATCCGGTGCGCCGCTGCCGTTCAAGCAGGAAGATATTAAATTTCATGGCCACGCCATCGAATGCCGGATTAACGCCGAAGATCCCAATACCTTCGCGCCGCAGCCGGGTAAAATTACTAATTTTCACGCGGCGGGCGGCCTGGGGGTGCGCTTCGATAGTGCGATTTACGCCGGTTACAAAGTGCCGCCGCATTACGACAGCATGATTGCGAAATTGATCGTGCATGGGGCGAACCGCAATGATTGCTTGCTGCGCTTGCGTCGAGCGCTGGAAGAAACCGTGGTGGACGGCATTAAAACCAATTTGCCATTGCACCTTCGCATCATCAGCGATCCGGAATTTATTGATGGTAATTATACCATTCACTGGCTTGAGAAAAAACTGGCCGAAGGTCTATAAGGTTTTTTGAATCCGGTTTTTGGATTCTTCCACGCCCAGAATCTCAACCAATTTGCCAATGGCCGGCGCTTGCGGTGAACCGATGAGCGCGAGCCGTATGTTCTGACCGATTAATTTAAACTGTACGCCAGCATTGGCCACATAATCTTTAATTGCCGCATCAATCGCATCGGCATTCATGTCCGGTTTTAATAATTTAGAAATTGCAAATAAATGCGGTTTTGCTTCATTGGGAATGACAATGTCTTCAGGAGCGGTGGTGATGCCATCAATTTCAGTTTGAATTCCCAGCAACGTTTTTGCGCGCTCTCGGAATAAATCAATCGCCTTTTCAAAAGCAGAATCTGTAAATGAGCCCGGTTTCTTCAATAACGTTTTTAGGCGATCTATATCCGCGATGCGCATATAATGATTATTCAAACTGCCTAATTTATCATAATCAAACCGTGCCGGGGAACGGCCAACGTCTTTCAAATCAAATAACCGAATTGCTTCTTCATCAGAGAAGATTTCCTGGTCGCCGTGGCCCCAACCTAGGCGCAACAAATAATTCCGCATCGCTTCGGGCAAATAACCTTCACCGCGGTATTGTGACGTGCTGACGGCGCCGTGACGTTTCGATAATTTATGGCCGTCCGGCCCATGGATGAGCGGTAAGTGAGCAAATACGGGCACATCCCATCCCATCGCCTGGTAAATTTGCACCTGGCGAAACGTATTCGTCAAATGATCATCGCCGCGGATGACGTGCGTGATGTTCATATCATGATCATCCACCACCACCGCATGCATATAGGTGGGCGTACCGTCGGACCGCAGCAAAACCATATCATCCATTTGCGAATTTTGAACGGTCACCGTGCCTTGCACCAAGTCATTGACGACCGTTTCACCTTGGGTCGGCGCGCGCAGGCGGATGACAAAGGGCGCACCTGCGGGCGCATCGGATTCCGGACGGTCGCGCCAGCGGCCATCATAACGTTGCGGTAGCCCTTTTTCTTTTTGCTCTTCGCGCATGGTCGTTAATTCTTTGGGCGTTGCAAAACATTTGTATGCCTTACCCGCCGCCAATAATTCATGCGCAATTTCGGCATGACGCGGCGCGCGCGGAAATTGAAAAATCGGCTCATCATCCCACCCAATGCCCAGCCAGGTCAGACCGTCTAAAATCGTTTGCACGGATTCAGGCGTGGAGCGTTCGCGGTCGGTATCCTCAATTCGCAGCAGGAATTTTCCGCCATGATGCCGCGTAAAAATTTGGTTAAATAAAGCCGTGCGCGCGCTGCCGATATGCAACATACCAGTGGGCGAAGGGGCGAACCGGGTGACAACTTTCATGCCATTATCTGCCGCGGCTAGGAGAGTAAAGTCAAGCATCCGATGGCTTTTTGGAGGATTCGGCTGAGCGGGGTGTTTTTATTGCCTTGTACTTATATTAATTTTCCTGCTGCGGTGCTTTGGACATTGACCGAGATCAGCTGGAGTTTCATTGCGATGACGACAAATGCTGGGTGGCGCGCGAGGGTAAAACGATTGCGCTGATTAAAACCGAAGCAGGCTTTTATCAAAGCTGCTCCGGCGGCGCGGTGATTTTAATGACCATCAAACAGTTGCCGGATTTTCATGGCCAATGCCCAGGCGTGCAGATCATCCGCTATTGGGACGGCATGGATAATGGCGCCTATGCCTTTTACTTTCGCCGCGACCGGTGGGAGTTTGAAAACGTCCAAGACCTGCGCGGCGACCGCCCGTGGGTGCGGTGATAAGAAGTAAGATTGACAAATAATATATACGTGATAGCAAATGTTTCCAGTGTTAACTCACATCACTTGGAGGTCATCATGAATGGCCTAGCAATTAGAAGAGTTACTGGGAATGTTCTTTTGCCTGCCGCTTTGGCTGTAATAGGAACAGCAGGAATAGCGCCAATTGCGAAGGCCAATGGGCCAGGTTATCATACAAGAACGCATCGTACGAAAAAAATATCACATTTATCACGGCAAGAATTAGAGAAAAGAATACGCGCTCAAATTAAGCGTGCTGTAAAAATCGTGAGTTATTGGGATGATGGATTTAAGCTTTCACAGCCAGGTGGAGAGGGTACAAAGGTTTATATAGGAAACAGTAAGATTGAATTCGTTCGGATTGGGTTTAAGAGGATTGCTGGCCGGGCTGATGGAGCTAGGATTTCTGCAGAAGACGGTAAATTAACTGCACAACGTATGATGAATATATATGACGAAGGAGTTGCACTCTATGACACAGGTAATGCTCTTAATGCTGGTGCGTTGTCTGGTGCTTCAATTAAGAAATATGAAGATATTTTAAATAGATTGACTAAATTTGCTAATAACTTGGAATATAATAACTCAAAGGTTGAGACAAGCACTAGCTATTGGGCGGGGCAAGCAAAAGAAGCAGCAAAATCTGAGTCGCCCGATGATTTTTGGAGCGGACTTATGAAAGTGATGGGTGTTTTAATAAAATTATGGGATATCTTCGAGCAATATATTGAGCCTTGGCTTGGAGGTCTTGGTTTATTAAGTCCAGCAAAATCAGCGCCTGAGTCCATAGCTATCTCAAATCAGTCTAAGACAAGCCCTTTATCACAACTTCAACCTTTCTCAGAAAAAGTTGGTTCATTGGCAACCGCAAAGCGCCGTGAGGGGCCTGCGCCTGTTTAATTGGGGCTCTATGTGGTGGCGGTTACTACATACTCCTCACCTTCACATAGCTACCTGGGGCGGACTCAATGGCTTTGAGTGGGCCTTTGGTGGGGTCGCGCGCGGGGACTTGGCCGCCCGCATATTTGCTGACCCATTGTTGCCAATGGCTCCACCAGGAACCCTCGGTGCGTTTCGCACCCTCCAGCCATTTATCTGGATCTTTCGGCAATTCCGGATTGGTGAGGTAATAATATTTCTGTGCGTCGGGCGGATTGATGACACCCGCAATGTGACCGGAACCGGACAGCACAAACTCCGTCGGACCGCCATAAATTTGCGTAGCGCCGTAAGTTGATTTCCACGGCGCGATGTGATCTTCAAAAGTGGAAAGCAGGCAGCTCGGCGTTTTAATGGTGCGCAAATCCATCTTCACGCCGTTCATTTCCAGCGCATCGGGCACGATCAACAGGTTTTTCAAATACATGTTGCGCAAATAATAACTGTGCATCGCGGCGGGCAGGCAGGTGGAATCCGCGTTCCAATACAGTAGATCAAACGGGAAGGGCTCCTTGCCTAGCAAGTAATTATTAATCACAAACGACCAGATTAGATCATTGGGGCGCAGGTAATTAAAGGTGGTATGCATGGATTGCGCATCCAGATAACCGCCGTTGGCCGCCATTTTTTCCTCGATCTCGGAAATTTGCGCTTCGTCGATAAAGACCCCCAAATCGCCCGGTTCAGAAAAATCCACCAGCGTGACGAAATAGGTGGCAGACGCAATGCGCTCCGCCTGTTTTTTCGCTTGCAGCCAGGCCAGCGTGCAGGCGAGCAACGTGCCGCCGATGCAATAACCAATCGCATTCACGGCTTTTTCGCCGGTTTGTTTTTCAATGGCATCCATCGCGGCCAGGATGCCTTCCTTCATATAGCTGCCGAAATCGCAATCCTTAAGCGCGGCATCGCCATTTCGCCAGGAAATAATGAACACCGTATGGCCTTGATCGACGCACCATTTGATGAGCGAGTTTTTCTCGCGCATATCCAAAATATAAAATTTATTGATCCAGGGTGGGATAACCAACAGCGGCGTTTTCGCGACCTTTTCTGTTGATGGTGTATATTGAATGAGCTCCATCATCTCGTTACGGAAAACTACTTCGCCTTTACTCGCGCCAACACTTTTGCCGAGTTCAAATGCCTTGGGGTCGGACATTTTAATTAGCAGTTGCCCGCGCCCGCGCTCCAAGTCACCGACCAGGTTATCTAACCCTTTCAGCAAATTTTCACCACCGGATTCCATTGTGGCGCGCAATACTTCCGGATTCGTCATGGCAAAATTGGTGGGCGATAGTGCATCCACCAATTGACGCATCACAAAATCCACTTTCAATTTATCGCGGTCGCCAAGCGCCATTTTGCTTTCGGCCATCACGTCATGGACCCAGCGCGTGGTGACGATATAAGATTGTTTCAACACGTCGAATACCGCGCTGTCATCCCAGGCAGAATCTTTAAAACGGCGGTCGGTTTTTTCGGGCTCGGCCACCGGTGTGACTTCTTCGCCCGATAATTTTTTCGTCGCATATTGAAAAATGGAAAAATAATCCTGGGCCAGCTTGGCCTGTAATTCCATCCACTTTTGCGGATGCTGCCACCAATAATGGGTCATTTCCATCATCGCGCCGGACAGGTGCAATGGGTCCGGATTGGGTGTGGTGCCCTGGCTGGCGGCGGACATTTCCTGTATCAGGCGACCGGAACGTTCCGACAGCTCCGCCAATTTGCGGCCGAACTCAACCGGGTCTGGCAATTTGTACTGCATGTCCGGTTTGAATTCGGTTGCGGTTTGTTCTTTGGTGTCTTTGGCCATGTTTCAGCTTTCTGCTGAGAAAGATATAGACACATTTTTATTAGATAGCCAGATTGCTTTTTTCACCGGCTCGGCTATTTTCCCCGGGTTAAACAACTTTTGCACGGAGCGAACCATGCGTTCAAAGACTTCTTTATTTACAGCGGCCCTGATGGCAGGCGTTGCCGCCCTGGCCCTGACGGCTTGCAACACGGTGGATGATACGTGGAATAAAATCACGGGTGATGATACGCCTTATGCTGGGGATGTGCCGCCGCAGTCCGCACAGCAACAGCCAGGCGCGCTACAGGATCAAAATCAGCAAATGGCGGCGCAGCCCGGCATGATGCAGCCGATGCAAAATGGCCAGATGCAAAATCAACAAATGACGATGCAACAACCTGTTCAGGCGCCAGCATCGATGCAGCCCAATATGTATGCACAGCAACCGATGGCGCAGCCCGGCATGATGCCGATGCAGCAGGGTGGTCAAATGCAGCCGCAACCGATGCAGCAGGCGTATCAACAGCCGATGAATTCTCCTTATGCGCCAAACTTGGCCGCTGTGCCGCCGCGTCCGATGGCATCTCAGTTGCCATCACCACAACAGGTGCAAATGGCGCGTGCTGATTTGGGTAATGATAACCGCAATGCAACAGGTTACTTGCGTGATCCGAATGGATCCGCAATGCCGATGGCACAAAGCATGCCAATGCAGCAGTCCATGCAGATGGCGCAAAACACCATGCCGCCAATGCCGGTTCAGCCCAGCCCAATTCAAAGCAATGCTTCTTCGATGGGTATTCCGGCTGGCATGCCGCTGCAAACTTCCGCTACGCCAAACCTAAATTCACCGGTAGGTAAAGTCGTGCAAACCGGACAAGTGCAAGTGACCCAAAATCCATCACCGATGATGGCACCAAGTTATACCGGTCCATCCACCATGATGACGAGTAGTGATCAGTTACTGGGCCTTCAGCAGACCGCACCGGGCCGCTACGCACTTGCGCCTGTGGCACCGGAATCGCCGATGGGTGGTTTCTCTTTGGCATCTAGCCTAGTTTATCCACAGGGCAATGAGCAGGTGAGCATGCCGCAGTATCAAGAGCTGCGCCGCGTTGCCAGCCAATATACCCAGCAGCCCGGCCGCATCCGCGTTGTTTCTTACGGCGACGCTGGCAGTAGCCAGCAAGCCTTGCAGCACGCGACGACTGCGGCGGCTTACCTGGTTGATCTGGGCGTTCCGGCCAATGCCATTCGCGTGAAAGTGGATACAGCTTCCGCCACGCCTGCGATGGGCACGCCAGCCTCTAAAACGGATATCTTTTTGGAAACACCTGCGAACCATTAATCGCTTATTTTCCGAAACCGTTTAATGGAGGAGGGAGCCATGCAGGCCGCCCAACAGAGAAGCTTTTTTGAAAATGCCGCCTTGCCGCGCAGCTTGGTGATGGATGCCGTTGCTGTGTGTGAAATGGCGGCCATCGCGGCGGCGCAGTTGCGCGGCCATGGCGATGAAAAGGCCGCCGACCAAGTGGCGGTCGATGCCATGCGCCGTGCGCTTAATGAACTGCCTATCCGCGGCACGGTTGTGATTGGCGAAGGAGAGCGTGACGAAGCACCGATGCTGTATATAGGTGAAAACGTTGGCCAAGGTGGTCCAGCGGTGGACATCGCCCTTGACCCGCTTGAGGGCACCACGATTTGCGCGAAAAATATGCCGGGCTCGATGGCGACCTTGGCCTTTGCGACAGAGGGCGGGTTTTTGTATGCGCCGGATGTTTACATGCAGAAATTGGCGGTGGGGGATAGTATGCCCGAAGGCACGATCGATATCAGTGCGCCCGCCTCACAGAACCTGACGCGTGTGGCCCAGGCGAAAAATCGCGCCGTATCGGATTTGACTGTTTGCATTCTCGACCGTCCGCGCCATGTGGATTTGATTGCCGAGGTTCGTGCGGTGGGTGCACGCGTGAATCTAATTGGCGATGGTGATGTTGCGGGCGTGATTTCCGTGGCTGATCCCAATAGCGGTATTGACGTTTATATGGGCTCTGGCGGCGCGCCAGAGGGCGTTTTGGCCGCGGCAGCGTTGCGCTGCATCGGCGGCCAGATTCAGGGCAAACTATTGTTTCGTAATGATGATGAACGCGGACGTGCGACGAAAATCGGCATCACAGATTTCAATCGGACCTATAGCACGATGGATTTGGCGCGCGGTCATGTGGTCTTTTGCGCCAGCGGCGTGACGACGGGGTCGCTGCTTCAGGGTGTGCGGTTTGCCGGAAAAAAAGCCACCACGAGTAGTATCGTGATGGACAGTCAGTCCGGCCAGATGCGCGTGGTGGAGACGGTGCATCCTACCTATACCGCGCTGGTGCGGCAGTAGGGTATTGTATGGAACTTCCTGAAAGCTCAGCGCAGGGTAGGCGCTGGCAGCTCGCCACCTGTAATGAACGCATAGTTATGGCGCTGGCACAGCAGTATGATCTGCCCGATGCAATCGCCCGCCTGCTCGCCTCGCGCGGTGTTACGATGGAAAATGCCGAAGCATTCTTAAACCCATCGCTGCGTGATCAATTACCTGATCCCATGCATTTACTGGATATGGAAAAGGCCGCGCGCCGCCTGGCCGATGCTGTCACGGCTGGAGAAGCCCTGACTGTCTTCGGCGATTATGATGTTGATGGCGCAACTTCAACCGCACTCTTAACGCGTTTCTTTAAAAGTGTTGGCGCAAATATTACCTTTTATATCCCCGACCGGATCGAAGAAGGTTATGGCCCAACGCGCGATGCTTTTGCCAAATTCGCCGCTGCCGGATGCAAACTGATCTTAACGGTAGATTGCGGTATCGTCGCGCATGACGCCATCGCGCATGCCAACGAACTGGGCATGCAGGTGATTGTCGTCGATCACCATGTAGCTGAAGCCCACTTGCCGCCAGCCCATGCCGTGGTGAACCCAAACCGCCTGGATGAAAATTCGCCGCACGGCAATCTGGCTGCGGTGGGCGTGGCTTTTCTGGTGATTGTCGCGGTCAATAAACAGTTGCGTGATGCGGGGTGGTATAAAAACGGACGGTTCGAGCCGGATGTGCGCGCTTGGCTGGATCTGGTCGCGCTGGGCACAATTTGCGATGTCGTGCCGCTCACCGGTCTCAACCGTGTTTATGTCATGCAGGGTTTGCGCATCATGGCGCGCCGCGCCAATGTCGGCCTGGCGGCGCTGGCCGATGCTGCGGGGATTACCGAACCGCCCGGGACCTATCACGCTGGATTTGTATTCGGGCCGCGCATCAATGCATCCGGCCGTATTGGGCGTGGGATTTTGGGTGCGGAATTATTGGTTACGGACGATGCGGCGGTTGCCCGCAATATTGCCGCGCAGCTTTGCCAGTTAAACGAAGACCGCAAGGAACTGGAACGCCAGGCCTTTGAAGAGGCCGCGGGCATGCTGGCCGCCATGCAGGATGATGGCAAACCGCTGGTGATGATAACGGGTCATGGTTGGCATCAAGGGGTGATCGGTATTGTCGCTTCGCGTCTCAAAGAAAAATTGCATAAACCGATTTTGATTTGCACCAAGGATGATACGGGTTTTCTCAAAGGTTCCGGTCGGTCAGTTACCGGTATTGATCTGGGCGCGGCGATTTTGGCAGCGCGTCAGGCGGGCTTACTGACGTCAGGCGGCGGGCATCCGATGGCGGCGGGCATGACCGGTCGCGCGGATAAGTTGCCGGAAATTGAAAACTTTTTACAGGCGCGCATTTTGCAGCAATTGGCGGAAAAACCAGCGCCGCTTTCCGCCCTGCGGATTGATACGGTCTTGTCGCTGCGCGGCGTGAATTTGGATCTGACGCGCTGGCTGGAACAAGCCGGGCCGTTCGGTGCGGGCAATCCTGAGCCTATCATATTATTGTCTGATGTTTTAATTCAGCGCGCCGAGATTTTTGGCATGGGCCACGTGCGTTGTTATCTGGGTTCCTCCGCGGGCGGATCGTTGCGCGCCACCGCATTTCGCGCTGCCGATGAAGCCTTGGGCAAATTTTTACTTGCCGCGCCCACCCAGCCCATTCATATCGTGGGCCGCGTTCGCATCAACCGCTGGCAGGGCCGCGAACAGGTGGAATTCACGATTGAGGACGCGGCGAATTAAAAATGATAACTCGTGCCGACAAAGGCGCCCAGGCGGCGATACATCCAATCATATGATTTTTCCGTGCCCAAAACGACCGGATTACCGACCTTGGTCGTCGTTTGCGGCGACCAAAATACCCAATATTGTGCGCCGAAATTGATGCTCCATCCCGGGGTCAGACGGTAATCAAACATCGTTTCCATTTGTGCGCCAAACGCCGTGCCGTTATCGCGGAAATTGGGCACCTCACTGCCCAGGTCGGAGCGCAAATAATGGTAATCGTCATTGCGAAAACTTGCATAAGGAATTAACGCGATTTCATTACGCCATGTCAGGCGGCGCGTTGGCGTCCAGTTATTTTCTAGTCCGATCCGCAGCGCGGAAAACTTAGAATTGTTTTGCAAAACTTTTATGCCGTCCGATTCCACGGTTTGTCCCACACTATTGCAAAACCCAGCAAAAGAACCGGTGCCGACTTGCTTACACGTCAGGCCGCGCGCCGTCATGACATCCTGGAAATAACCACCGCCGATAATCACGCTGGTCGCATCTGTATGCGAGCTCAGCGAATTTAGTTTATATCCCAAATCCACGTAAAAGTGCTGCAATCTTCCCTTGCCGAGCGATGAATTGGTATCAGAAGCCGTTGTGCCATTTTCATAATCAGAGTCATCAACATTGCCGTTTTGCTCGCCGCCTATGCCCAAATAGCCCTTCAATAAATAACGCGCGTTGCGGCTGGCAATGCGGAAATAAGCCTCACCTAATTTGCTGTTGTCCACTTTGTAATCCAAGCGGGAAATTTTGGGTTTTCCGACATTATAATGGATATCGCTGCTACTATACCAATAACGAAAACCGAATTCGTTGTTAGGGTAACGCGCGGCGGTTGATGTGGCCATTTCGTTATAGGCAACTGAACTTTGTTGCCACGGGGACCAGCCACTGGCGTTGCTGATGGTCTGTGCCTGTGCGGGAAAGGCAAGGACTAACAATAGTCCAGCCAATCCAAATAAGCATAGATGGCAGCGATGAATCATTTTTGTAGCATAGAATTTATTTGAATGGTTTATAAGCATACCTGGTTATAGGGCCTTTCGCAGCGACGAATAGGATAACTTTGTACAAATGGTGCGGCTGAAAGGACTTGAACCTTCACGAGTTGCCCCACTGGAACCTAAATCCAGCGCGTCTACCATTCCGCCACAGCCGCATGACCTGATGCATAATAGATTTTTAGGAAAAATGATAGATATTTATTGTTATTCGCTTAGGATTGAAGCCGAACGAACAGCCAGTTAATAATATCTGCTATGACAGAAATTTTTACGGTCTCTAACAAACCATCCGATAGGCGGCAGGGATTATCCGGGCACTCTTTGTCCGAAGCCCATGCCACTATTCCAGTACCTGTGGGCGGTGTCTGGTGGAAACGTTTGCTGGCCTTTGCTGGGCCGGGGTATATGGTTTCGGTCGGATATATGGATCCCGGCAACTGGGCGACTGACATCGCCGGCGGATCGCAATTTGGCTATTCATTATTATGCGTTATTCTGTTGTCAAATTTCATGGCTATCTTATTGCAGGCCTTGGCGGCGCGACTGGGTTTGGCAACCGACCGCGACTTAGCGCAGGCATGCCGTGAACACTATCCGCGCGCTGTTAACCTTGTGCTTTGGCTGGCCTGCGAAGCCGCCATTATCGCCTGTGATCTGGCGGAGGTTATTGGCACGGCCATTGCGCTGAAACTATTGTTTCATATTCCACTCATTTATGGCGTTCTGATCACGGCGCTGGATACATTTTTGCTTTTGCTTTTGTTAAACAAAGGATTCCGTTTCCTGGAAGCTTTCGTCATTGCATTATTGGTTGTGATCGCTGTTTGTTTCGGCATTCAAATTGCAGCTGCGGCACCTCCAATTGCAGCAATCTTGCGCGGCTTTTTGCCTTCGGCGGAAATTATGACGCATCCTAACATGCTCTATATTGCCATCGGTATTATCGGCGCGACAGTGATGCCGCATAACCTTTATTTGCATTCTTCCATCGTGCAGACGCGCGATTATGTGCGCGATGACGTAGGGCGGCGGCAGGCGATCCGTTGGGCCACGGTTGACAGTACGATCGCTCTAATGTTGGCTCTGTTTATAAATGCGGCCATTCTGGTGATTGCCGCAGCGGCTTTCCATGCAACCGGTCATTCGGATGTCGTTGAGATTGAACAAGCATTTAAATTGTTATCACCGCTTTTGGGTTTGGGCATCGCATCCATTTTATTTGCGGTAGCACTCTTGGCGTCCGGCATGAATTCCACGGTGACGGCGACGTTAGCTGGACAGATCGTGATGGAAGGATTTTTAAATCTGCGCATGACGCCATGGGCACGGCGTATGCTCACGCGCGGCCTAGCGATTATCCCGGTGATTTTTGTGACGCTGTTTTATGGTGCGGGCGGTACCGCGCATTTGTTGATTCTCAGCCAGGTTGCCTTATCCATGCAATTGCCTTTTGCGGTTATTCCCCTAGTGCAATTTGTATCAGACAAAAAGAAAATGGGCAATTTTGCAATTGGCCGTACTACACAGGTGTTATCCTGGCTGGTGGCGGCGATTATTTTGGCGCTAAATATGAAACTGCTTGTTGATTTTTTATAGTAAAATAATTGAATTGTCATTCAATAATCCACTTTGACAAAATATAGGCCCCATGGCGGCGCGGTCAGCCCGGCGGCGGAGCGGTCTTTCGCCGCGATAATACTTGGAATTTCATCCATCGCCCGTTGGCCGCGCCCGATTTCAACCAGGGTTCCCACCATATTGCGTACCTGATGATGCAGGAATGCCCGCGCGGAAACTTCAAACCAGATTTCTTCGTCATGCAATCTGATCATAAAAGAATCCACACTGCGTACGGGCCGCGTGGACTGGCAGGCAGTGGAACGGAATGACGTGAAATCGTGTTGTCCCAGAAAATCCATTGCTGCCGTTTGCATGGCAGAAATATTTAATGGGTGCCGCATGTGCCAGACGCGCTTGGCCAGCAAGGCCGTGCGCGGTTTGCGGCAGAAAACGACATAACGGTAATGGCGCATTTTCGCGTCGCGCCGCGCGCTGAAATCCGGTCCCACTATTTCCGCATGCAACGCAACAATAGGCGTGTGACGCAAATGCGCATTTAGCGCGTCACATAATTTTTCGGGAGCGATATCGCGTTCGATATCAACACTGATAACCTGGCCCAATGCATGGACACCGGTATCGGTCCGGCCCGCCACTGTGGTGCGCGGCGCTTCGGTGTTAAAGGCCGCCAGTGCTTTTTCAACGTGATCCTGAACGCCCTTGCCGCTTGGCTGACTTTGCCAGCCTTCAAAATGCGTGCCGTCATATTCTAGAATAATTTTATAGCGCATCGTGCGGTTTTAAATTTAAGCCATGCAGCAAAGTACGGCCATCCATCGCCGATTTTCCTGGACGCTGCGCCATTAAAATACGCAGCGCGCCTTCCGATCCGGCCACAGTAAAATTACCGTCCAAAATCGCTCCTGGCGAACCGTTTTGTTGAATAGTTTCAGCCGATAGAATTTTAATTTTTTCGCCTTGATATTCAAACCAGGTGCCTGGCCATGGGTTGAGTGCGCGCACCATGCGATGGAGATCGTTGGCAGGTTTTTGCCAGTGGATTTTGCCCTCATTCTTTTGCAATTTTTCCGCATAGGTTGCGCCGTCTTCTGGCTGCGGGATCGGAGAAATGCGGCCTTCAGCCATATCGCTGATAACCTTATTAATTTCACGGGATCCAGCTTGTGCAAGCTCGATCAGCAGGTCATGCGCGGTCATCGTATTTTGAATGGTGACAGGATAGGTTTTGAGTATCGCGCCTGTATCCAGCCCTTCATCCATTTGCATAAAGGTAATGCCGGTCTGCTGGTCACCCGATAAAATCGCGCGCTGTATCGGGGCCGCCCCGCGCCAGCGCGGCAACAGCGAGGCATGAATATTCACGCAGCCCAGACGTGGCGCGCCCAAAATTTCTTGGGGTAAAATCAAACCATAAGCCGAAACAATAGCCATATCAGCATTTAGATTTTTGAATTCTTTTTGGACATCTGGTTTTCTTAAAGAAGCAGGCGTGAAAACGGGAAGATCATATTTTTCTGCCAACTGCTGTACCGGACTGGCCGTTACCTTCATGCCGCGTCCGCTACGCCGCGGCGGCTGGGAGTAAACGGCAACCACCTCGTGCGGGCCGTCGATCAGCGCGCCTAGCCCCCACTGGGCAAATTCGGGCGTGCCCATGAAGATGATTTTGAGTTTTGCGGATTCCATAATGGTAATTATAACATATCTTCAGAATCTTTTTTCATTTTTTTAAATTTTCGAATGGCGGTATCTCGCCGCAGTTTGGAAATATGATCTAAAATCAATATGCCGTTCAGATGGTCAATTTCATGCTGCAAAACGGTAGCTAAAAACCCATCTGCCAAAATTTCATGGCTTTGGCTTTGCGGATCGGTATAACGCACACGTATGCTAGCAGGGCGTTCGATCTCGGCATAAAAATCGGGTAAAGACAGGCAACCCTCTTCAAACATATTTGGTTCATCGCTGCGCCAGATAATTTCTGGATTAATGAGTTGCATGGGCTGCGGTGGGGATTCATCGTTATCACGCACTGGATCAATCACCATCACGCGCTGCGAAATACCCACTTGCGGTGCAGCCAGGCCGACACCGCGCGCAGCATACATGGTGGCAAGCATGTCATCTAAAAATCCACGCAGTTTATCATCAATCGTCGTAATGGGTTGCGTTACCTGTTTCAAAACCGGATCCGGTGCGATAATAATTTTTAAAATATTTTTTTTTGCTGTGTTAACCATCGGTACCTGTCCGCATTAAAAGTTCGGGTTTGCTCGGCGCACGCAGACCGATTTCCAGTGGAACGATCTCCGCAATCGGTTTCGTCATGGCATCTACTACCCCCATATCTTTCAATTTGCGTGCCGTCGGTAAAAAGGTTGTTTCCAATGAACCAACGGATTTATTATAAGCCTCCATCGTTTGTGCCAGGCGTTTGCCGATCGTATCATAATGGTCGCTGAATTTTTGAACGGCTTCGTATAGTTTTTTACCAAGCTCGGCGATTTGACGTGCGTTTTCGGAAACGTCTTCCTGGCGCCAGCCGAAGGCGACGGTGCGCAGCAGGCCGATCAAATTCATGGGTGATGCCAGGACGATCCGTGAACGTGCAGCGAATTCAAATAAAGCCGGATCGGCGCGTAGAGCGGCGGATAGCATGCCTTCGTCGGGCACAAACAGCACGACAAATTCTGGCGACAGATCGCGCAAACGGTCCCAGTAATTCTTGCTGCCCAAATCCGTGATATGCGTCTTGAGTTGTTGTGCGTGACGTTGCATCGCGATGCTGCGTTCGCTGTCACTGTACGCTTCGTCTTGTGCTTCCAGAAATGCGGACAGGGGAACTTTCGCATCAATCACAACAGATAATTTTCCGGGCAAATAGACGATGACATCAGGGCGCAAATGATCCTGCGCCGCGCCCAATGCAGCCTGCATTGCATAATGTTGATTTTTCACCAAGCCGGAAAGTTCCAGCACGCGTTCCAAAATCACCTCGCCCCAGGCGCCGCGCGGCTGCGGTGCGCGCAAAGCGCGGCCTAGTTGTGTGGTTTCATTGCGCAATAAATCAACCACAGTGCGGAACTCCTGCTGCTCCACCGCGCGCTGTTTTTCCAAAGCGCCGATTTTTAACATTTGATCGTGCAGCGCCTGTTGCAGCGAGGATTGCATTTGCATAAGGACAGGGGTTTGCACATCCGGCCTGGTTACTGGGGTTTCCAGTTTTCTTGCGTGCGCAAGTACATAGCTCAGACCAGCGCCCAACCCCAACCCTGCTGCCAAAAAGGCCAAATGAGTAAAATCAAAAGTCATCAGAAAAGATACGATAATGCGCGGCAGCTTTAAAGAGATTTATGCCTAATTTTGCCCATAAAAAAGCCCTGGCAGAACCAGGGCTTTTAAATCAAAACGATCTGCAATTAAGCGGCAGAATTTTCAGTTGGAAAATCAACATTCGGCTGGTCGTCGACCTGTTCACCAAATTCGACTTCAGGTTTTTTTGCTCGCCCACGGCCGCGTGGCGCGGATGGTTCTTCCATCTGACGCAGGGCCGGTTTTCCGGTTTTGAATTGCTCCACCGCTTCTTCCTTGCTGCGGGCGATATTGATGGTCACCGTGACAACTACTTCAGGATGCAGCGCGATTTTAATATCGAACACACCCAGGTTTTTGATGGATTGATCCAAACGCACAGCGGAACGGGCAATGGTAAAGTTGTTTTCTGCAGCGGCATCAACAACATCGCGCGCACCGACAGAACCAAACAATATGCCTGTGTCTGATGCCTGGCGCAGCAGGACAAATTTCTGCCCATCCAACTTTTTACCTTGGGTTTCCGCTTGGCCGCGTTTGGCCGCATTGGCAGCCATCAGGGTTTCTTTTTGCGCTTCGAAATAGGCGATATTATCCTGGGTCGCGCGCAAGGCTTTGTTCTGGGGTAATAAAAAGTTCCGTGCAAAGCCGGGTTTTACATTCACGACATCGCCGATCTGGCCCAGTTTTTCAACACGTTCGAGGAGTACAACTTGCATCATGATCTCCTATGCTGCGCTTGAGGTTGTGGAGGCTGGTGCAGCGACCGATGAGGTCTGATTCACCGTGCGGCGCGCATCGCCAACATATGGCATCAAAGCCAGAAAACGCGCGCGTTTAATGGCATTTGCCAAAGCGCGTTGGTTTTTTGCAGAAACACCGGATAGACGTGCGGGCATGATTTTCCCGCGTTCCGAGACATAGCGTGCCAAGGTGCGGATGTCCTTGTAATCAATCGTAACCCCTGCCAGCGGATCTCTTTTACGGCCACGTGGACGGCGGGGACGCTGATCGCCGCCCTCACCTTCGGCTGCAGCAGGTACAGCATTGCGCGGGGTTTCATCATCACGGTCGCGTCGGCTGGACGCGGGACGTGAACCGGAACTTCTTTGTGGCATGCTCATGCTTCATCTCCTGTATTGTCACGACGTGGCGGGCGTGGGCGGTAACCACGGTCACCGCCGCCTGCGCGCTCAAAGCCTTCATCGCCATCATCGCGCTGACGCAAAATCGCGGATTGGCCTTCTTCAAACTGATCCACCTTGATGGTCAGGTAGCGCAAAACGTCTTCATTAATGCGCATGTTGCGCTCCAGTTCAAACACAGCCTGCGGCGGTGCTTCAAAATTGAATAAGACGTAATGGCCCTTGCGGTTTTTATTGATTTTATAGGCAAGGGTACGCAAACCCCAGCTTTCCGTTTTTTCAGTTTTACCGCCCAGCTCCGTAACTTTGGATTGAATGGATTGGGTCAATTCATCGACCTGCGCAGTCGCGAGGTCCTGCCGTGCAATGACGACAGTTTCGTATAATGGCATGTGGGTTCCCCTATGGTTTGTACTGCGGAAGTGCAGCATTTTTGCCCCAGGTTGCCACCCGGGAGCAGAGAGCAGCCTGCTTATGGCACGTTTGGCGGCCGGAATGCAAGTGAAATTTAGATTTTATTAAGGAAAATGCTTTATAATCAGATAAGATAGGCACACGTATGCCTGGCAATATAATAACAACCATAGATTGAATTTTTATCAAACAGGCGTATAATTTATTTTAATCTGAGGATTCTGCCGGATGGGCATAAGCACAAAATTGGTGGCAACAGACGGCAAAGCTGCATCAGCGGAGCACCAACGTGCAGCGGCAGACGAAGAAGAAATCCTGCCGCTTGCCAATGTTTTGATCGTAGATGATTTGGAATCCGACATTGAGCTTACGCGTATTTTATTGATCGAACGATCAAAACTGAAATGTAATTTGATCGTCGCACATGATGCGGATGAGGCTTTGCGCATTTTGCAAGCCGCCGAAGAGTCGGGAGATGGTATTGATCTGATGCTGTTGGATATCAATATGCCCGGCATGGATGGCTTTGAATTAATTGAAACTCTGCGCCGCCAACGGTCTTTGCGTCATGTCGCGGTCGTCATGTGCACAGGCTCGGCCTATGCAAAAGATGAGCAGCGCGCAGCATTATTGGGAGCGATGGGGTATCTGGTGAAACCGCCATCGCTGGAAAAATTGAAACCGATGCTGAATCATATTGTGACCTTGCGGTTGGATCAGCGGCCGCAGAGTAATCGTTTGCTGCGCGTCAGTTAGCGGGCTTTTTGCTTGACACTCGGGGATAATCCCCGCAGAAAATTCCCATGACAACCGCACTCATTTTCCCCGGGCAGGGCGCACAAAAAATCGGCATGGGCCGGGAATTGTATAATACCTTTACTGAGGCACGCGACGTTTTTCAAGCGGTGGATGACGCGCTCTCGCAAAATCTATCCAAGCTAATTTTTTCCGGTGAACAATCTGAATTGGATATGACCGCCAATACGCAACCAGCGATAATGGTAACTTCTCTGGCGGCCTGGACGGTGTTGCGAAAACAAGGCGGACTGCAATTTTTTAATTTTTCCTTTGCGGCGGGACATTCATTGGGTGAATATTCCGCGCTCGCAGTGGTGGAAACCTTTACGCTGCCGGATGCGGCAAAACTATTACGCATTCGGGGTGACGCGATGCAATCCGCTGTACCCGTGGGAATGGGCACCATGGCAGCCTTGCTGGGTGCGGATCTGGAACCTGTACTCGATATCTGTTTGGAAGCCCAAAAAGATCAAGTGGTGACGGTCGCCAATGATAATTCAATTGGACAGATTGTGATTTCTGGCCACCGCGAAGCGGTCGACCGCGCCATTGCCATCGCGGCGGAACGCGGCATTAAAAAATCCATCATGCTACCCGTGTCGGCGCCGTTTCATTGTCCCTTAATGGCGCCGGCGGCGGAGGTGATGGCGAATGCGCTGGCACAGGTCGAAATGCGCGTACCCCAAGTGCCGATTATAGCCAATGTCACAGCGGACGTTGTCGCTGATCCACAATTAATCCGCACTTATTTAGTGGAACAGGTGACTGGTATGGTGCGCTGGCGGCCGACGGTGGAACGCCTGGCGCAAAAAGGTGTGACACAGATGTTGGAATTGGGGCCGGGGAAAACTTTAGCAGGATTGGCAAAACGCATTGCGCCGGATATCACCGTGCATAGTTTGTGCAGCCCCCATGATATTGAATCTTATCTGAACGCGCGGGCTGCAGCCTAATAGCTGGACTTACTAGGGAGGTCCGTTTTTTAGACCAGCAGCGTTGATGGGGGGGGTGATTATTAGGTCCAGGGTTAGAACCGGCTTCACGATTATGCCGGTAAGCAGGTTCATTGCTGGGGTCGATATAGACCGTTGCTTTGTATACGCCACCTAATAGAGCGGCATATAACTCTGCATTTGTGGTTTCAGAGGTTGTGATTTTGGTTATCCGAATACTATTGGAAGAGCTGTCAGAATCAAACTGTCCAGTAGCCAGGGCTGTCAACCCTAGATTATTGCTCTCTATAAGCTGAGAGTACGGCGTCAGAAGTGTTATATCTCAGAATTTCGAAATATAAACTCTTTTTCTAACCAAAGCCAAGAAATTTCCTCATGCAATCTGCAATTTTTTCCTATCCCCTTGTGTGGGATGCATATTTTGCTTAGGCATGGTAAGTAAAGAACTTGGTAATTTCAGAAGAGGTCAATCATGTTTTCACTTTTAAACAAAACCGCATTGGTCACCGGTGCATCGGGTGGCATCGGGGCAGCGATTGCAAAAACGTTGGCTGCTGCTGGCACGCGCGTCGCGATTTCTGGCACTAACATGGAAAAACTGGCTGCCTTGAAAAAGGAATTGGGCGAAAACACGGTCATCGTGCCTGCAGATTTATCCAATGCCGAAGCGGTTGGCGCGCTGATCGACACAGCAGAAAAAGAATTGGGACAGCTAGATATCTTGGTCAATAATGCGGGCCTGACGCGCGATACACTCGCCATCCGTATGAAGGATGAAGACTGGGATGCGGTATTAAATGTAAATCTGCGCGCGGCGTTTATTCTGTCGCGCGCGGCGCTGAAGGGCATGATGAAACGCCGCACCGGGCGGATTATTTCGATTTCTTCAATTGTCGGAACGACCGGCAATCCGGGCCAGGCGAATTATGCGGCGTCGAAAGCGGGCCTGGTGGGCATGAGCAAAGCACTGGCGGCGGAAGTTGCCTCACGTGGCGTAACGGTGAATTGTGTCGCGCCCGGATTTATCGCCACCAATATGACGGATGCGCTGAACGACGAGCAGAAAAATACTATTAACGCCAAAATTCCCGCAGGTCGCATGGGAAAGCCAGAGGATATCGCAGCGGCGGTATTATTTTTGGCGTCCGAGGAAGCGGCCTATGTCACCGGCCAGACCATTCATGTGAATGGTGGCATGGCAATGATTTAAAGCAGTTAAGCCGCTTTAGATTTCATTTTGGCCATCCATTCATCGCGGCCTTTTTCCATCTCTTTAGGTGATACATCGCGCACATGGGTAGCGATGGTCCAGGCATTGCCAAAGCTGTCTTTTACCGTACCAGTGCGGTCGCCCCAAAACATGTCGGCGGGTGGCATCATTTCATCCAGCCCGGCGCTGCGCGCTTGTTTGAACGCAGCATCCACATCATCCATGTAAAGATAAAAATTGGAATTGGACGGACCGCAACCCATATCCGGCATGGCATCCGCCAAAAAGATTTTCGAATTTCCAATCGTCAGGCATGCATGCATGATTTTGCCTGTGCCGCCAGGGCATTCCATGCGGTAAAGTTCTTGTGCGCCGAATGCCTTTTTATAGGTTTCAATCGCTTGTGCGGCATTATTTAAATTCAGGCTGGGCGTGATGGTTGCAAAACCTTCGGGAATTTTTTGAGTCATGATGATCTCCTGTGTTGCGAGGTTAACTTGATATAACAAAGATAAAAAAACAATGATCCTATCCCGCGCGTTTTTGTTTGGCGCGGCGGCCCATAAACCAAACCGCCGTTTTGGTTGCGATATTAAATACCGGCGTATGGGGTTTTAAACCGCTGGCTTTGAACACCATCGCTAGGCCGCGTTCGATATGTTTGGGCTGATAATAACTATAGGCGCGGCGGGCATATTCGCGGTTATAGATTTTGCGGTCGTACGGTTTTTCGCCGCCATCATTCGCCGCGTAATAAGCGAAAGCCAGCTCGTCATCTTCAGATTCCGCGATGCGGCTGAGCGCGACGCCTAAACGCTGCCACTTATTCAATTTATCTTTGTCCAGATAACGGCGCAGGTTGTCATAAAAGGTTTTGTAATGGCGGAATTCATCCGCCGCGATTTTCTCGCAGATCACTTTTAGTACCGGTTCCTCGGTCGCTTCACCGAGCGCGGAATAATAGGAACTCGTGCCCGTCTCCACCATGCAACGTGCGACCATTTCACCAGCCCGCGAACCGCGAATGGATTTGTGCGCTTCAGTATTAATCACAATCTTTTCACGGTACATTTTAAAGGCTTTTTCATGATCGAACGTGGGATCAACGCGTTCACACCACAGGCCCAAAACCTTTCCGTGCTGCACTTCTTCGCTCACCCAATTATGTACGGCGGCCTGAAATTCCAGATCGTCATGAAAAACGCTACACAAATATTTGCCGTAATCCTGGGCATTATATTCCACCATGGAAGCAGCTTTAGCGACTTTTAATACATCCGCATCAACCTTAGACGGGTCGAGTTGGTTCCATGGGATGTCTCTTTCATAATGCCAATGTTCACGCGGGGCGCGCGCCGGGGTTGCAGTCGTCGTCATGTAATAGCGTCCTGATAATTAAAGAGATAACCGTTTCTGCCATAAAAACGGATAAGGCAGCAAGTATAATTTATTAGCAAAAGATAAGGCTATCGATCGGCGCGTGTGATCATTTGCGTGCCCGTCATGTGGGTGCCGCGCATTTCCATACACAGGTGGCGGGCAGTAAGGGTGACGGAAATATTTTTTGGTTTTAGGCCTGTGGTTAGTATATCCGCCAGAGCAGTGGTCAGGTTTTCCTGCATCCATAGGCGCGCGGATAACGCCTCAATCACACGCGGAAATTTGCCCAGACCGAGGATGAATTCGCCCACGGTATATGAAATTTCCACCGTGCCGAAAAACGGCAACAAGTGATGTTCGCACAGGCTGTAAAATGGAATGGGCGCGATGGTGATCTGCTGGCCCGCCGCGCTGCCCGCGGGCATTAGGCCGTCGCGAATGATTTGGGCTGTATCCATGTGATAGCCGCGGCAGAAATGTGCGTAGGATTCGGATAACAATTTGATAGATTGTATACGACAGTCCTTATTTCGTTGATCACCTAAGGCACGTAGCCATTCAGATGTAAAAGGCTCTATCATTGCAAGATCACAGTCTGATAGGGGCTATCCAATGAAAAGGCTGGAATTTGAATTTGCAAATCATTGCCGTCTTCATCTTCAAAATCATAATGTCCGGTCATAAAGCCTGAAGGTGTCGTCAGTGATGCCGCGCTGTTATATTCAAAAAAATCATTGGGCGCGATGATGGGCTGAATCCCGATGACACCTTCACCATCCACGCGGCGAACCTGTCCAAAGGCATCCGTGATTTCCCAATGGCGTTGGCGCAATTGCACGGTTATCTCGCCGCTGTTTTCAATCCGCACGTGATAAGCCCAGACATATAGATTTTCTTCTGGATCACTTTGCACATCCAGAAATTCAGGCTGCACTTTTACCGTCAATCCAGCCGTTGCGGCGTGGTAAATCATTCCGCCGATTGATCCAGCCAGATTTCAGCGCGCCGGTTGGCCGGTACGTTTCTGCTCTTGGTTTTTACCAGCGGCTCTGCATCGCCCAGGCCGTGCGTATGGATGACTTTTTGTGGCACGCCGCGCGCGATTAAGGCTTCGGCCACAGCAATGGCGCGTCGTTGCGAAATTTTGCGGCGAGATTTTTTACTGCCGGTGCGGTCAGAAAAACCATTGATGCGGATGCTGGGCGGCTGGCGCTGCAAAATAATCTGCGCGATTTGATCCAGGGTTGGCGCAACCGTGGGCGACAATTTTGAACCGCCCGCGCCAAAGAAAATCATAAAGCGATTTGCTTCCGCATTCACCGTCGTGCTGGCGTTCAAATCCACGCCGGATAAATCCACTGGCTCACCCTGCATGCCCATCATTTGGCCATAGGCATCAAAAAATTCCTTGCGGCAGGTTTTGTACAATTCCGGCACCCATGTTTTTTCCGCATCCTCTACCCAGCAATCAAACTTCGCCTGGGCCAGCGCGGCTTCTTTGGGAGCGCGGTCGCGTGCACCCGCATTTAATGCTTTATCTAGATCAATGCGCGCTTTCACGATTTCCGGCTGTTGGTTCGCCGGAATATTGAAATCTGTCAGTAAATAGGGTGCCACGGGCGTGCCGTCTGCAGCGGTCAGACCCTTGTCTGCATTCCGGTAAGCCTCACCATAGTTATAAGTCACATTTTGGCTGTAATTCGCGCGGTCTTTGTATTGTTGCGTCAAGGCCTGCGTGAATGGGGCGCCCTTGGCCTGGGCCTTATTCAGTTCATCGACCTGAAAATAGCTGCCAAAGTAGCTGCAGCCAGAAAGGCTGGCGGCCAGGGTAAGTAAAGCAATCGCGCGGCGGATCATGATCTCGGTCTCCTAAATTTCGCACGGACATTGCCAGAAGCGGGGAGGTCGTGCAACTATTTCCAGAGTAAATTTCTTGACTTTGGGTGCAGTCGTTAGATAAAATAAGGCGGATTTAAATAGTTCTTCTATTTTTAAAGGAAAATTACGTTTCATGCACTCACAATTGGAAAATAATGCTAGTTCGGCGGAATTGGGTTGGGTTTTTGATGACCAACAAAATCAAATAGGGTTTAGAACTAGACGGAAGCTAATCAAACTGGAAGCCGGTACAATTGCCTTGCGTCCATGGGAAGAAGAAAGCTTACGCCAAGTTTTTCATAATATGGCAGGCTATTGCCTCAAGAATCAAATCCCATTCCCGCTAGAAAGTTCAGAATTATTTTATAGAATAGTGCAAAATTTATTCTTGACGAATACTCTTGTTAACAATCATCGCAACAGATGGGGGTATGTGGGGAATATTAATCTTTTTACTGGATTAGAGCAAGAATTCGCACAAGATCCGCCCAATGCCCAGTTCGATAAAAGAATTGAAGGATTATTACACTCTTTATTTGAGGATTCTGAATTAAATCTTTATTGCGTACAAACAGATGGATATTCCAGCGATAAGCCCAAGCGCCTGGTATATGAAGTCTCAGGTCAACCTAAATGGTTTATGGATACTTTATTAGACCGTCTAATGATTGAGAGCTTTTTAAATAAAAATGCACAACTCCTTCCTTTTAGTGAGCACGTTAATGTTTGTTTGGTAGATGAAATTGGACCACTTTTCCCACGTTTAGGTCCGGAGTTTGTAAAACATGTTGCGAATGGCATTATTCAAGCCATGGCGGATGCCCTGCCATTACTAGCAACGCCAGGCCAACTTGATGGTATAGAAAGCACAACCATGAAATTTCTTTCCTGGTCAGATTCGGATGATTCCGAAGTGGCAAAAATCCACGCTGTCAGAATTATTAAAGATGAAACGGGAACTATTTCTCATTTAGAAATACGCCGTGTTATGTCAGGAAATAGCGCTCCCTTTGATCCTTATTTGGCAACCCTTGCCGTAGTGTCAACGGGTATTCTAAATGCGTTGTGCTCCGACATCAGCACACGTCCAATGCCACCTGTGGAATATATCGGTACATCTCCTTATATAGAAAGGCTTGCCCGTTTACCTGAAAACTATTTTAGCAAAGAATTGACCCCAATAATGAAAGTTAGACTGTTAGCGATCACAAACAACAATAAACCCCAGGGTAATAGGGTATTAAATAATTCTGTTGAGCCAATGTAATTTATTTCTTCCGGCGTAAAAATTTTCGTTCAGATTTTGGCGCGGGCGAAGTTGATTGTTCAGCCATGGTTTTTTGTGTCTCCACGACGGCGAATAACAGGCCACCGGAAATGGGTGTGACTTCCAGTAATTTTACCTGAATGATCTGGCCCAGGCGGTAAACGGCTTTGCCGCTCTTGTTGGCCAGGTAAGGTTTGCCTTCTTCCCAGATCAGATATCCGCGGCCCAGATGGCGCATGGGAACAATACCATCCGCGCCGGTTTCGGGCAGGGTGACAAAGGCGCCAAAGCGTGTGACGCTGCTAATGCGCGCGGTGAAAATCTGGCCTTCCTGCCCCGTCATCATGCTGGCGCGGTAACGGTCCATCACCTGGCGCTCTGCCTCCATTGCGCGGCGTTCGGTCACATTAATATGGATCGCAATTTCACCGAGCACACCGATCGTAGGGGGTTTTTCCGCGTCCAGTTTCAGTGCGGCAATCAGCGCGCGGTGCACGATCAAATCTGCATAGCGCCGGATAGGCGAAGTGAAATGCGTATAATGCGTGAGCGCGAGACCAAAATGTCCCAGGTGCTGCGGTGAATAAATCGCCTGTGACTGCGTGCGTAAAATCGTTTGGTTGATGAGCGGTGCTTCGTCATGCCCACGCGACTTTTCCAGAATTTGCATAAAGTCGCGTGGCTGCGGCGCGCCCTTCACCAATCGGAAACCCAGAGAGTCCAAAATCTCACGCGCGGATTGTAGTTTAATCGGATCGGGCGGATCATGCGTACGGTATAGCGCAGGTAGATTCCGTTTATTGAGTTCGCGCGCAGCGCAGACGTTTGCGGCGATCATCATTTCTTCAATCAAACGATGACTGTCGAGGCGCGTGCGCTGCGTGATGGCGCTGGCGTGACCGCTGTCATCAAACACAATTTTATATTCCGGCAATTCCAAATCCAGGGTGCCGCGCGCATGGCGTGCTTTCAGCAGTGCATGATAGCAATCATAAAGTGGGCGAATGACGCTATCCAAAATCGGCGTGGTTATTTCATCCAGTGTGCCATTCGCTGCATCTTGCAGCTTGCGGTAAGTGAGGCGCGCGGCGGAGCGTATCAGGGCGCGGTAAAATTTCCAGTTTTGCACATTGCCATTGGCGTCGATTTGCATCTCACAAACCAATGCGGCGCGCGATACATTCGGCCGCAGGGAACACATATTATTGGAGAGGGCCTCGGGCAACATCGGAATGACATGGCCGGGGAAATAAACGGAATTGCCGCGCAGGAAAGCTTCTTTATCGAGCGCGCTGCCGGGCGCGACGTAATGCGCGACGTCTGCGATGGCGACGATCAGGCGAAAACCGCCCGCGGTTTTTTCCGCATAAACGGCATCATCAAAATCCTTGGCGTCGATATCATCAATGGTAACCAGCGGCACATCGCTTAAATCTGTGCGGTTGCCAAGCGGCGGAATTTTTCCTGCTTCGGCTTCAGCTAACGCCTCGCGCGGAAATTCATTGGGCAGCTCAAGCGCAAGGGTTGCGATTTGGTGAAACACGCCCGGATCGTCCTGATGGCCGATCTTCTTTTCAAAGCTGACGTTCTGATGTCGGCCGCGCGCTGCGCCGACAATGCTGGCACGGATGATATCGCCCGCCTGCACCTGATGCGTTTTACCGCCCAGCAAAGTATAGATATTATTATCTTTGCGTGTGATGGGTTGCAGTTGCCAGTTGCGACCATCCTGCACCGCCAGACCGTAAACTGGCGCGTTTCGGTCGCGTGGTTTGGCGGTAAATGGTTTTTTGCCTGCAGCAGATTTTTTGCCGAATTTATTTTTGGGTGGCGCGCCGCCAGGCCGTTTGGGTTTAAAAGGCTTGGATTTTTTCGGCACTATTTCTTCCGTACTACTTCTTCGCGCGTGTGGGTTTCTTGCCCGCAACTTTCGCGGCGGTTTTGGTTGCCGGTTTTTTTGCGGCGGCTTTTTTACCCGCCTTGGTTTTACTGCCCAGCCGCGCGCGGCCTTTTTCGGCCAGCAATTTAATCGCTTCTTCCAATGTCAGATCATCAATGACGATTACGCGTGTCAAATTCGCCTCCCTGTCTCCGTGCCGCACCACCGGGCTAAATCGCCCCGAATAAACGCCAATTTCGCCGCCTTCGGGATGTTCGCCCAGGATGCGCAGCGGCGCCATTTTCGCTTTCTTATCCATCAATAGCGCAATCGCGCGGTTAAGTCCAACTTCCAGAATGTCTTCGCCTTTTGGCACCGAAGCGTAAATTTTCCCTGCCTGCACATAAGGGCCAAAGCGGCCGATGTTAGCGAGGATTTTATCGCCCGTTTCGGGGAAGATGCCCAGGTCTTTCGGCAGTAGTAATAAATCAACCGCCTTTTCCAGCGTGACATCGGCGATCTTTTCGCCGCGCGGTAGGGAAGCGCGCTTCGGTTTGCCTTCCGCCCCCGGCATTTCAACATAGGGGCCGTAGGGACCAATTTTCACCTCGATATTTTCGCCGGTATCGGGATGGGTGCCGAGGATGCGCGGGCCCGCCGCGCCATTATCGTCGCCGTTCGCGCCGCCTTCGCCCACGCTCATGGGGCGTTTGTATTCGCATTCGGGATAATTCGAACAGCCTATGAAGGCGCCAAAGCGTCCGAGTTTTAACCCAAGCCGCCCGCCATTCTGGGGACATTTGCGGGGATCGCTGCCGTCCGCGCGCGGCGGAAATAAATGAGCTTCGAGTTCGGCATCTAATACATCAATCACTTGGGTGATGGTGAGCGGTTTGGCGCTGTCGATCGCGCCGGAAAAATCGCCCCAGAAATCGCGCAGTAATTTTTTCCAATTTAGTCTGCCGCCAGAAACATCATCCAGCTGTTCTTCCAGATGGGCGGTGAAATCATATTCCACATATTTGTGAAAAAAGTTTTGCAGGAATGACGTGACGATGCGCCCGCGGTCGTTGGGAATAAAACGCTTTTTATCTAGCACGACATAACTGCGTTCCTGCAGCACATTAATAATACTGGCATAGGTGGAGGGCCGCCCGATGCCAAGCTCTTCCAGAGCTTTTACCAATGTTGCCTCAGTATAGCGCGGCGGCGGCTGGGTGAAATGCTGTTCGGGGCGGATCTCAGGCGCTTTGCACACCGTGCCGTCTTTCAGCGATGGCAGGCGGCGGTTTTCATCATCGTCCTCAGCGGGTTCGTCGCGCCCCTCGGCGTAAACTTTTAAAAACCCTTCGAATTTAATCACGCTGCCGCTGGCGCGCAGGGTGGCATTATGCGGCCCCGCGAAATCAATAGCGGTTTGATCCAAAATCGCGCTTTCCATCTGCGCGGCCAAGGTGCGTTTCCAGATCAGGTCGTATAACTCCAACATTTCGCCATCCAGATATTTTTTCATTTTCTCTGGCGAACGGTGCAAATCGGTGGGGCGGATGGCCTCGTGTGCTTCCTGCGCGTTTTTGGCTTTGCTGGTATAGACGCGCGGCGCGGCGGGCAAATAATCTTGGCCGTACAATTGATCGATCATGGATCGGCATGAGGCAATCGCTTCCTCGGACAATTGCACGCCGTCCGTTCGCATATAGGTAATCAGGCCGACCGTTTCGCCACCGATATCGACGCCTTCATATAACTTTTGCGCCAGGCGCATGGCGTGCTGGGCGCCGAAACCCAATTTGCGCGCGGCATCCATTTGCATCGATGAAGTAATAAACGGCGGCTGTGGATGGCGGCGGACTTCTTTCCGTGTTTGCGAACTGACGGTGAAATTCTGACCGGCCAGTTTCGCCGCGATCGCCTCAGCCTCCGCACGCTGGGTGATGGAAAACTTTTCCAGCTTTTTACTTTCCCAATGGGTCAGGCGCGCGGCAAAAGTTGTGCCGTCGGGCGCGGTCAGGGTGGCTTCGATGGTCCAGTATTCTTCGGCGCGGAATTTCTCGATTTCCGTTTCGCGCTCGCAGATCAGGCGCAGGGCGACCGATTGCACCCGCCCGGCCGAGCGCGCGCCCGGCAGCTTGCGCCATAATATAGGTGAGAGGTTAAAACCGACCAAGTAATCCAGCGCGCGGCGGGCGAGGTAAGCCTCTACCAGTTCGGCATCGACCTGGCGCGGCTTTTTAAAAGCGGCCTGGATCGCCGGTTTGGTGATCTCATTAAAGGTAACGCGGTGGATCTCGCGGCCCTTGTTCAGCTTTTTTTCATTCAACAGCTGTTCGATGTGCCAGGAAATGGCCTCGCCCTCGCGGTCCGGGTCGGTGGCGAGGTAAATGGCATCGGCGCCCTTGGCCGCAGCCAGAATTTCCCGCACCGGCTTGGCTGCGCGGTCGCCCAATTCCCAATCCATGGCGAAATCCTCGTCCGGGCGGACCGAGCCATCTTTGGACGGCAGGTCGCGGACGTGGCCGAAGGAGGCCAAAACCTCATAGCCGGGGCCGAGGTATTTCCCAATGGTCTTGGCCTTGGACGGGCTTTCGACGATGACGAGGTTGTGGGGCATTCGGGTCCGGGGCGGAGGTGGGCCAAAAGAGGGTAGGGGCGCCCTATAAGCTAAACCGGACAGCTTTGTCAAACAAAAGAAATAAAAAGGGCCGTGGTGACACGGCCCTTTGTTAGTAAGCTAATGTAAAGTTTAGTTTCCTGGCGGTGTTGGAGGTGTCCCGCCGCCCTTGCCGGGTTTGGACGTGTTGGGTTTGCCATCTGTACCGGCTGGTGCGGGCCAGATTTTATCGCCAACTTGAATGCTAGGGATTGGTGGTAAACTATCATTAATGACAGCATTACCTTTGGCAATATTTGTTAGAATTAATTGATTGCGTTCTCTATGTGCGACCAAAAATGCCACAATAGGGGATGGCGGCAATTCTAGAGCAGTCTCAATAACAGCTAAAACTACTGGTGAACTTGCTGCCGCCGCGCGCCAGCCATCAAGTTGTGCTGAGAAAGGATCATTGCCCTCACCAACCTCATGGGTTTTAATAAACTGATTAACTTCGGCTCTTATGGGTCCCTCAGGTTTTCCGTCTGCTTGGGTTGCTGCATATTTTAGGCGTCCCGCGAAATCCAGGGCTTCGTACCAGTTTGTCCAACTGATGTTCTCAAGTGCCACTGCGACTGCTGTAGCGGCTTCGGCTTCACTGGCATTGTTAATAGGTGTGTACCATACTGTATTGCTCTCTATCCCAGCCTTCACAACCTTTTGCCATGCATCCCGATTAGCTCTAGGCAGATTTTCTTCAGCCGGATTATCACCGGGATAAAAAATTTGGCCCGCTGAAGTGTACAAAAGGTTTTGTATCGCTTGCTCTGGTTTTCCAGGGGTAATTTCAGCCCAGGCAGCCTTTACAAGTATTCCAATTTCCTTCGCAACCTCAACCGCACGCTGGAGGGCCAATTCTGCTAATTGTGTATCAATATCTTGTCCAAGAAACCCTTTGTCAGTCGTAATATATTGAAAAAAGATTGTTCCAGATGGATTGATGGCTAACGTGCAAACACTAACGTCTTCTCCTTTTGCATTTTGCGCAGCAACGACAACACGCATTGCTGGTTCGGCGCTATCGTCCTTACCCTTCAGGCCGTGGTTTTTTAGAATCTCCTCTTTCCATTTCGGCCATGCTTTGACCAAAACGCCTACTGCTTTTTCAAGATCTTGCCGTTTCTGCACATGAATAATTTTATAATCCGCGCCGATTGCTGTTACTGTGCCGAGAGTTACATTATTGACTGGAGTATCGCTCATTTATTAGTCCTTAGTTAACTTAAAGTGTTGGGTTGTGATTCAGGATATATACCCTAAATGACTGATTGGTTAAAATTACCATATTCCAGGGCGGAAAATCAAGAAAAGTCGGCTTTAGTTACATCGCCTCTTGGTTCAAAAGGTGATTTGGCATGCGGACGTGCCTATGCCTTTTCGCCTCGCCATACATACAATACATGGCTGATTGCAAAGAAAACCGTTAGTTTAAGTTTTGTGTTTTATTTAATTCAATATCTTACCCATTGGTTTAAAAGTCGTTGCGGAGAAGTTTTTGGGCTTTTCCGTAAGCTTGGTTCCTGGGATTAAAATTAACCTTGTTTGCCCCGGCGACGGCTGTGCCGGACGAATGGTCCGGCACAGCCGCGTCCCGCCACGGTCAACACCAATCTGTCGTTGGCCGGCACCAGACAGATACTATGATTATTATCCTATATGGCACAAACTGTCAAGGATTATTTTCTTATCCGAGTGATTTTTTAGTATGGGCTGAAAGTATCAATTTCTTTGTAGTTCGGCCAGCATTATGTTAATTTAAAGCTAGGTAATTAGGAGCTATTATAATGGATATGTCAGATAAAACCCCTACCCCAGAGCAAATCGCAATCGCAGCCATAGCAGCGGCAAAAAAAGCGTATGAAAAAGCGGAAAGAGTGGCGCTTGAAGAATTGCGAGACACCTTGGAAGATAGGAAAGATAATGGTGAAGGGGTAAATCGAACATATGAGCAAGAAGATGGTCGTACAGCATTGGCTAAAGCAGCGATGAACCTTAACGTTCGACTTGTAAAAACCTTTTTAGAAAACGGCGCTGATCCAAACTTACAAAATAAATATGGCGACACGCCTTTGATGTACCTTGCATGGCTATATGCTCGCGAGACAGATGTATATGCGATTGCTGTGGCGCTTCTGGAATATGGCGGAGATTTGAATAAGCCTAATCTAGAGGGTACTACTCCATTAATGGTATCGGCCTCTACGGATGATGTGGAAACCATTGTGATGCGTTTGTTTCTCGAACATGGCGCAAATCCAAACGCTCATGACACTACTGGAAAAACGCCCCTGCATTATTTGGCGCAGCAATCTTTAGGGCGCAAGGAAAAAGCTATACTTCTTTGTGCTTACGGTGCCGATGTAAATGCATTGGACAATGCGGGTAATACGCCCCTGGATTATGCAGGTGGCAATCTTTATGACGTCGGAGAATTTCTTTTCCAAAAGGGTGGGTATTTGGGAAAAGCCTTGGAAGGGCTGCAAACATCCCCAAAGGCGATGCCACAAACCCCAGCCCCATAATTTAAAAATAAAGATTGTTTCGGGTATTTGGATGGCGATCCCGGCAGGGGTCGAACCTGCAACCTACTGCTTAGAAGGCAGTTGCTCTATCCATTGAGCTACGGGATCATAGACACAAACCTACTGGATTCCCGCTTTCGCGGGAATGACAGACCAGTGTAAATTTCATTTATTTCTATTTCGTTACTTCTTCGGCATCGACTACAAGGGACCGCATTTTAGGCGAGAAAAACGCCGTGGCCGCGACGACGCCAAGGCAGGCAAAGCCGCCAATAACGACCGAGGGCACCAGGCCAAACAGGCGCGCCGCCAGGCCAGATTCAAAGGCGCCGATTTCGTTGGAAGAGATCACGAACATGCTGTTCACGGCGGAGACGCGCCCACGCATATCGTCCGGTGTCAGTAATTGAAAGATTGTGGAACGCGTAATAACGCTGACGCTATCGAATGCGCCGCTGAGCGCCAGGAGGCAAATTGACAGGGCAAAGGATTTCGACAGGCCAAAATCAATCATGCATAAACCAAAGCCCACGATGACGAGTAATAAATTTCGCGTGCGAACCTTTTGCATCGGCTGCATGGCGAGCAGCAATGCTACGCAAATCGAACCAATCGCCGGCGCGGCGCGCAAAATGCCAAGGCCTTGGGAGCCTACGTGCAAAACCTGATCTGCATAGGCGGGCAACATCGCCACCGCACCGCCGAATAATACCGAAAACATATCCAACGCCATTACGGCTAACATAATCTGATTTTTGAAAATGAATTTCCAGCCGTTGCGGATGCTTTGCCAGGCGGGCTCACGTTTTTCACCATTCTTCGCGGCTTTAGCGGGCAGGCTGATCTGACAATTGCATAGCAGCGCGACGATAATAAAACTGGTGGGTAACACCCACGCCACGGTTGCGCCGTAACCACCATACAATAATCCTGCAAGGCTCGGCGAAGCAATCACGCCGAATTGAAAGCCACTGTTCAACCAGCCCGATGCCGCCGCCATTTGATTTTTAGTGACAATTTTTGACAGCAATGAAAAAGCGGACGGCATCATAAAACTGCGCGCCACGCCGGAGATAAATACGCCAGTGTAAAGAAACGGCAGAATATGCATGCCCGGATGCGTCAAAATCCCGCCGCCGATTAAAAATAACATCAAGGTATTAAGTGTTAAAACAACTTGGCTGGCGAACAACACAAATTGTGGTCGGTTGCCATCCACCACATGGCCTGAAAACAGCGCGCAGGTAAGCGCCGGAACCGCCTCAGCCAGTCCGGTGAGGCCGAGCATCCAGGGACTATGGGTGATAGAATAAACCTGCCAGGCAACGATGATGGCCTGAGCCTGGAGCGCCATGTTCGTGAACATGCGCGATGACATGAGGAAACGGAAATCGGGGATTTTTAGAACATTAAATGACAGCGCCATGCGAAATAACTAGTCTGATTTGCAAGAATTGCAAATGCGGGCTAACTCCGGTAATCAGCATTAATCGCAATATAGCCATGCGTGAGGTCACAAGTCCACGCAGTAAAGGCACCGCGGCCAAGGCTAAGGTCCACTGCGATGTCGATCTCTCGGCCATTGATGTGTTGTGTGACGGGCGCTTCGTCGTAGCCCATCACCGCCATGCCGTTGGCCGCGATCAGCGTGCCGCCAATGGAGATTTTCAAACGGTCGCGCTCGGCATAGGCACCGGATTTGCCAATCGCCATCACGATGCGGCCCCAATTGGCATCGCCGCCTGCGATGGCGGTTTTAATCAACGGCGAGTTGCCAATCGCCATGGCGATCTTTTTTGCCTCAGCCTGATTGCGTGCGCCAGTGACGCGGATGGCGATAAATTTCTGCGCACCTTCACCGTCGCGTACGACTTGGTGCGCAAGGTCGAGCATGATTTCTGTTAAGGCGCGTTGGAAATCTCTTAATAATGGATCATTTGCATTTTTTGGCACGCGGTTTTGCGCGGCGCCCGTTGCCGCCAGGATAATGCAATCGTTGGTCGAAGTATCGCCGTCTACCGTAATCGCATTGAAACTGATCTCGTTGATTTCGTTTAACAGTTTTTTCAAAATCGTGGGCGGTACGGCGGCATCGGTGCAAATGAAACCCAGCATCGTTGCCATATCTGGTGCGATCATGCCGGAGCCTTTGGCGATGCCGTTAATCGTGACGGTTTCATCAGCGATCATTGCCTGGCGCGTCGAAAGTTTGGCAAAGGTATCCGTGGTCATAATCGCGCGCGCGGCTTCGGCCCACGAATTCTCATCCAAGTTTTGAATAATGTTCGGCAATTGCGTGGTAATTTTATTTGCATCCAATGGCTGGCCGATCACGCCAGTCGAGGCCATCAGAACTTCGCGTGTGTGAACGCCCATAACTTTTGCCGCGCCAACCACGGTGTCGCGCACGGTCTGGATGCCCGCCTGACCGGTGAAGGCATTGGCATTGCCGGAATTCACGATAATCGCGCGTGCCTGGCCGCGTGAGTGCAGCAACGCTTCTTCACACCAGTCCACCGGCGCCGCGCGGGTGAGAGAGCGCGTGAAAACACCTGCTGCCGCGGTGCCCGGCGCCAGTTCGATCAGCAAAACATCATTGCGGTTTTGATGCTTTATGCCCGCCTGGCCAACCGCCAAACGCACACCGCGGATAGGCGGCAGAGTTTGTGGCTGAGTAGGTGCAAGCGGGGAAATAGGAAGGGATTTAGACATGTGAAGCGATCCTTAGCAATTAAAATTCTCATGGACAATCATGATGGCGCAATGATCTGTTCATGAAATTCAGGATTAATCGCGGCTTCCGTCATTTTTTCACGGAGCCATGCTAGGCAAGATTTTGCCTGAATTTCCTGTTCATCGCCGAGGGCATCTATCAGGAAATATAAAGAACGCGTGGTCGCCACGATTCTTGTCCTGCGGCATTGTCGGGAATTCCAAAAACGGCAGGTCACGCCGCCGTCATCCATCCAAACGGGCTCACCGGAAATCACCTCAGGATCATCGAGCATCTTCGCACTATCGTCAAAAACTTCTCCGCCCGATGCAATGCAAAGCGTCAAGGGTGGAAGCGTATTCGCCAAATCCTCGCCGCCCAATGGCAGTTCAAACAGAACAGATGCGGCGTTGTACAAATCCACAATCGGATGGCTAAAACTATCTGGCGCAGAATCGGAAAGCGCAAACCGCATAACACCTTCCAATCCGGATCGGTGCCGATTTTTGACAAACTTCTTTAAGATGCCGCGCCATTGTTTGACGGTGTCGCAATCCGCAGCTGTGGTATATTTCCGGCGCGCTTGTGAAACGGCTTCGGACCAGGCGGTTTGTCCTAATGTGTGTGCACTTTCCTTTAGCTCTTTAAACTGTACTTCCAGGATGATGGCGCGATATTCTGGAACGACTTTGCCAATGTCAGGCGTAATATTAAAGATCAGCGGTTTCATAAACGTATCCTTTCAATTTAAATAATGCCCAAACACCACAACATTACCGCTTTTTGCGCGTGCAGGCGGTTTTCGGCTTCGTCCCAGACGATGGATTGTGGGCCGTCGATGACTTCGCGTGTGACTTCCTGGCCGCGGTAGGCGGGTAGGCAATGCATGAACACCGCATCCTTTTTCGCCTGCGCCATCAGCGCGGAATTGACTTGATAAGGCACAAAGGTTTCGCGGCGCGCGATGGTGTCGGCTTCCTGGCCCATTGAAACCCATGTGTCGGTTAAAACGCAATCGGCATCGCGCACGGCGGCGGCGGTATCTTCCATCACTTCAATTTGCGCGCCCTGCGATTGCATGGCGGCAAGCAATTTTTCATCCGGCTGGTGCCCTTTAGGTGCGGCAATTTTTAAAATGAATGGAATGTGCCGCGCGGCATGAATCCATGATGTGCAAACGTTATCGCGTCCATCGCCCGACCAAGCGATGATTTTGCCGTCCAGTGGGCCGCGGTGTTCTTCAAAGGACATAATATCGGCCAGCACCTGGCAGGGATGGGTATCATTCGTCAGGCCGTTGATGACGGGAATGGCCGCATGTTCTGCGAGTGATGTTAGGTAAGAGTGCGCAAACGTGCGAAACATAATGATATCCACATATCTAGATAGCGCCCGCGCCGCATCGGGGACGGAGGTATCGCTTTTTAACTGAATTTCCGCAGCCGTCAGCATGATGGAATGACCGCCCAATTGATTCATGCCGACGTCGAATGACACGCGCGTGCGCAAGGACGGTCTCTCAAAAATCATTGCCAGAGTTTTACCTGCCAGCGCGGTTCTGTGTAATGAGCGGTCACGTTTCAGACTATGCGCGACGGACAGGACATGTTTGATGACATCGGTTGGATGTTCATGCAGGTCGAGGAAGTGTTTGGGAGTCATGGGAATCTTCTAAGGTTTGATGTTGATTTCATAAAAAAGTTCATTTTCAATTTTGCTATCCGGCCATCGTCGTTCCTCGGTATGCGTGTAAGCAAAACCATGTTTCTGGTTCGCAAATTTGGATGCGATATTGGATTCTCGGTGGGAGACGATAATTTTCTCACAAGTCGGATGTTGGCGCGCCCATTTGAGCCGTGCGGCATACATTAGCTTTGAAATACCTTTGCCGCGATATGCCGGCTCCAGCCACGAGCCCCATAAAAAAGCATTTTTATAAGTTGGATCATCGCGTTCGATACTGATCCCAGTCATGCCGATGGGTTGACCATCATCAAAAACACTAAAAACAGCAGTGTTTATGCCGGTTAAATACGCCTTCCAATCTGCGTCTGTTCTTTTTGCTGCGTCTTCATAAGTTGCGCTGAAAACACCTGAATCACTTTGTAAGGCTTTCAGCCGGATCGAACAGACAGTTTCCCAATCATTTTCTAAAAGTTGCCGAATGGAAATATCCATTATATCTTCTCCATAAACTTTTGGCTGGCGTGATGCATGGCGGTGATGCCTTCATCAATTTCGCGCTCGGAAATAATCAGCGGCGGTAGGATACGCACGACATTGTCGCCGGCGGGAATGGAGATCACACCTTCATGATGCATCACATCGATCAGCGCGCGGTTATCGATTCCGGACTGGCACTGCACGCCTTGCATCAAGCCCATCCCGCGCTGCTCGCGGTACAATTTCGGAAATTGCGCGATGAGGCCGTGCAGGGCTTCTGCCATATATACGCCGCGTGCGGAAACGGTTTCCATAAAGCCATCCGCCAGCATGACATCTAGCACGGCATTGCCTACTGCCATCGCAAGTGGATTGCCGCCATAGGTCGTGCCGTGGCTGCCTGCCGTCATATATTGCGCGACGCGTTCGGTAGCAAGTAAAGCGCCGAGCGGAAAGCCCGTGCCAATGCCCTTGGCCGTGCACAAAATATCCGGCATGAATCCGTAATGTTCATAGGCAAACAGAGTGCCCGTGCGACCCATGCCGCATTGCACTTCGTCCAGGAAAATCAACAGGTCATGTTTTTTTGCCAGCGCCACAAGTTGATTGATGTATTCCTGACTATGCGGGCGGATGCCGCCTTCGCCCTGAACAGTTTCCAAACAAATCGCGGCTGTTTCGGACGTGATGGCTTTTTCCAGCGCAGCTGCATCATTGAATGGTACGATGTCAAAACCCTCAAGCAATGGGCCAAAACCCTTGATCATATAATCTTTCGGGGCTGCGGAAATCGCGCCCACGGTGCGGCCATGAAATGCATTTTCGATGCAGATCATGCGGTATTTTTCAGGTTTCCCAATGGAGGCGAAATAGCGCCGCGTCATTTTCAGACCTAATTCCCAAGCTTCGGCGCCAGAATTGGTGAAAAATACAGTGTTGGCGAAACTCGCAGCCGTGATACGTGCCGCTAGTTTTTCTTTCAGTGGGTGGTGGAACATATTGGAAATATGCCAGACTTTATCTGCTTGGTCCTTCAGCGCCGCGACCGCGCCGGGATGGCAGTGGCCCAGCGCATTCACGCCGTAACCGCAGGAAAAATCCACGTATTTTTTGTTGTGGTCGTCGAACAAATAAACGCCTTCGCCGCGCACAAAAGTCAGGTCGAACGTGTTGTAAACAGGTAGAATGGGTTGCATGATATCACCGCGATGTTGGAATTGGAAAAAGAGGATACAGGGGGCCAGCGCGTGCGCAGGCAGGGCGGACTAGCGTCGTGGTCGTCGCGGCAAAAGGGTCGCACAAATGAACATGGCGACAAGCTATCAAAAGCGCCAGCGGAATGCAAGCCGAAAAAGGTTACGCCGGAATATTTAACGAATGCAGCACTGTATTATTTACAGCGTTTCGCGGCGTCGCGCGCGCGCCTGCAGGAAGTTTTGCTGCGCAAGGTCGCGCGGCGGCTGATGTTGAAAACACCTGCGGCAGAAGAGATGCGCGCATGGCTGCCCGAGATTGAAAAACTGCT
>Ga0105240_10001340_pt1 | contig 42221 bp, 42 predicted proteins | sample KBSC54metaG_FD_80426 | JGI IMG/M metagenome (GOLD analysis project Ga0105240, IMG submission 80426) | Corn rhizosphere microbial communities from Kellogg Biological Station, Michigan, USA - KBS C5-4 metaG | ecosystem: Host-associated > Plants > Roots > Rhizosphere > Soil | place: Michigan, USA... | reverse complement strand
GGGCACGGTGATCGACTTGCGCACCGGCGCGGGGCGGATCGTGGCGGTGGTCATGCCTTGGCGTCCTCTTCCATGGCCAGACGCTCCACCTCGGCCTGAAAGGCGTTCAGCGCGGCGTCCCAGAACTGATCGAGCCAGGCGCGCATGGCGCCCAGCCCCGCCGGATCGATGGCGTAGATGCGCCGCGCGCCTTCCGCCCGGTCGGTCACCAACCCGGCCTCCTTCAGCACCTTCAGATGCTGCGACACCGCCGGCCGGCTGACCGGCAGGCCTTCGGCGATCTCGCCGACGGCCTTCGGCCCAGCCGCGAGCCGCTCCAGCACCCGACGGCGGGTCGGGTCCGCCAGGGCGGCGAAGGCAGCATTTCCGTAAGTCATACCTTACCGTAAGCATTCGCTTACGGTTCATCAAGCCTCTTTGAAACCGCCAAGGTCGCCAAGAACGCCAAGGGCCGCCTCATCATCAGCACGCCTTAGGAACGGCGCAGGTGCGCGCCTCGGCGTCCTTGGCGAACTTGGCGGTTCGATCGATCGGCGCAGGCCCCCAGTCAGCCTGCGCGGGCCACAAGGGGCTTGTCGTCGGGGAACGAGAGGCTGATCTCGAAGTCGCTGAAGATGTCCATCAGCTCGTCACCGGACACCACCGGCAGCTTCCCCTGCGGGAAGCGGTAGTTCCAGAAGCTGACGATGTGGTTCACCGCCCCCAGCCGTTCCCCGAGGTCGAAGAACATGCTGGGCGCGTTCAGCAGGAAGTCGCGGAACGCCTGCGGCTTGCCGCCGATCAGGCTGGCGAAGGCCGAGTCATAGGTCTTCAGCGAATGGCGCGCCGTCTCGAGGGTGCTGAGGATGGTGTCGTGCAGGGATTCCCGGGACTTCTGGAGGTAGACCCGGGTGTCATGACTCATCGCCCCCCGCGCCTTGGCGGTGACGATCGCCTCGGCGACGCGCGACACGGCCGGCAACGTCTCGGCCATGGTCCACTTGTAGTAGAGGAAGCCCTTCCAGCAGAAGACGCCCTCCTGGTACTCGCGCTTCTCGAGCCGCAGGGTCAGCCGCAGCGGCTCGGTCTCCGCATCGACGGCGTTCGACAGGATCTTCTGCACCAGCCGCGAGTTTGCGGCGGACGAGCCACTCGCCCCCTCGTAGCAGAGGTCGACCAGTTTCTGGATCTCCGAACTGACGAAGCCGATCATCCGGTTCATGTCGGGGTCGGAGATGTCGAAGTAGCACCGGGCCGGATTGCGACCGTAGCGGCGCAGGTGCTCGCGCAGCAGGAACGGATCCAGCGACGGCAGCTCGTCGATGATCTTCAGCAGGTCGCGGTCCTGCGGATCGGTGAACCAGTTGTCGCCGAACACGGACGACATGATGCTGTCGTAGTTCAGCTGGTCGACCAGCACCGACCGGCCTCCCAGGCGCAGATCCTTGCCGTCGATCGGTACGATGACCTTCGTGGCCGTCTGGCGGGCGTCCGGGAACAGGTCGCGCTCGTTGCGCCTCAGCCGGTGCTTCAGGATGATGGACTTGTTGAGGGTCGGATTCCGGAAGAACGGGCTCTCCTGGTACTCCGGATCAGTGCTCTTGCGTCTGTTGATCCTGAGCAGATTGAGCACACGCGCCGTCGAGGCGCTGTCCTCAAGGTACGCCAAGCTGCGGACGGCTCGGTCGTTCAAGTCGTTTGTCCCCGCGCGAAACGATCATTGCCGGACTGGGCGCAAATCGCGCGTGGAAAACGGATACGGGACTCAAGCTTAGCGCGGCCTTAACCGGCGTCCCTAATCGCCGACTTTCGCCGTGGAGGCCGTGGACGCGGCATCGTGGCGGCTAAGCCAGGCGGCGGCGTAGGAGCAGATCGGCACGATGGTCAGATGTTCGTTCCGGGCGGCCTCGGCGATGCCCGCCATCAGCCGGCCGGCGGCGCCCGCGCCGCGCATCGCCGGCGGCGTCTCGACGTGGTCGATGAACAGCTGCTCGCCCGTGCGGCGGTAGGTGGCAAAGACAACGCCGCCAGGCTCGCTCAGCTCGAACCGATTTGCGCCCCGGTTGTCGTGAATCTCGCCCATCAAGAGTCTCCCATGGACCGCGGCGCTCAAGCCGTTAACTTCCCTGCAAATAGTGGTTCAAGGAGCCCTTCGCCATGCGCCCTGCCCCCTGGCTCGCCTGTCTGCCGTTCGCCGCCGCCGTGGCGGCCTGCACCGTGCAGCCCCCCCCGCCCACCGGCGCCAAGGTGGCGCTGACGCCCGAGACCCCGATCGCGGCCGGCTTCTGGACGCAGCGGGTCTCCGACCACCGGCGGGTCATGGTGACCAGCTACTGCCTGGACGCCGACGCCGCGCAGAAGCTGGCCGCGCTCGGCCGCCAGCTGGCTCAGGCGTGCCGTCACCAGAACGTCGCCCAGGCCGCCGACGGCTCCTGGCGCTTCTCCACCGAATGCAACGCCGGCGTCTGGGGCAACGTGGCGACCGACGGGGTGGCGCACGGCGACTTCGCCCACCACTACACCGTCGAGGCCCAGGCCCAGACCGCCGGGGCCGGCCGCGTGAACGGCCAGCGCCGTATCCTGGCTGACATCAGCTGGCAAAGCGCCTGTCCCAATGACATGAAGCCGGGCGATGTCGTCTGGCCTGACGGGCGGCGCGCGCGTCTCGCCGACCTGCCAGCGCCCTCCTAGATAGAGGGGGGCGCCCACCGACGCCGGCCCCGGGAGGAAGGCCCTTGATGAAGCGCATCGTGCTGTTGGCCGTCGCGGCCGTCACCCTCAGCGCCTGCAACAACGGCGGGGGCATCCCGGGACTGGGGGGCGGGGTCTCGCCGCCGACGCGCAAGCCCGGCCTCTGGCAGCAGACGATCAACAACGGCTCGGGCCCCCCGCGGGTGACCAGCCTGTGCGTCGACGCCTCCACCGACCAGCGCGCCCCTGTGCTCGGCCGCCAGTTCCGGCGCGGCACGTGCTCGAAGTACTCGATCACCCGCGGCGCCGACGGGTCCTACGTCTCCGACAGCGAGTGCCAGACCGACGACGGCGGCGTGACCGTCACCAACCACACCGTGGCGACCGGCGACTTCCAGGCCAACTATTCCGTGGTCAGCGACGTGACGCGGGAAGGCTGCGTCGATCCCTCGCGCGACGGCGAGTACAAGACCACCATCACCGCGGTCTACAAGGGCGATTGCCCGGCCAACATGAAGCCCGGCCAGATCATGCTGGCCGACGGCCGGATCATGGATTTCGGCCAGCGCCGCGGCGGCGGCCAGGGCCGGGGCGGAGGCGGACGCTTCGGCGGCGGCGGCTGCTTCGGACCGGGGGACGCGCCTGGCGGCAACAGCGCCGCGCCAGGCGGAAACAGTGCTGCGCCGGGCGGCAACGCAGCGCCGGCGTCGAACGCGGCCGGATAGCAACAACCGGTCTCCAACTCCTTTCGGCGCAAGCCGGGACTCAAGGTTTTGTCCACGGACCACACCGACCACGGGGACCTGTCTGTGTGGTCCGCGTGGTCGGTGGACATATTTCTTTGCTTCGCCCGACTCCCGGCCTGGCCAGGATGCGCAGACAGGCGCGGCTTAGAGCCGCTCCACCGCCATCGCCACGGCTTCGCCGCCGCCGATGCAGAGGGACGCCAGGCCGCGCTTTTCGCCGCGGGCTTCCAGGGCCGAGAGCAGGGTGGCCAGGATGCGGGCGCCCGACGCGCCGATGGGATGGCCGAGGGCGCAGGCGCCGCCGTTCACGTTCAGCTTCTCGTGCGGGATGCCCAGCTCGCGCATGGCGATCATCGAGACCACGGCAAAGGCCTCGTTGACCTCGAAGAGGTCGACGTCGCCGACGCTCCAGCGCGCCCGGGCCAGCGCCTTCTTCATCGCCGGGACCGGGGCGGTGGCGAAGAGGCCCGGCTCCTGGGCATGGGCGCCGTGGCCGGCCACCCGGGCGAGCGGCGTGAGCCCGAGCCGCGCGGCGGTGGAAGCGCGCATCAGCACCAGGGCCGCGGCCCCGTCCGAGATCGAGGACGCGTTGGCGGCGGTGATCGCCCCGTCCTTCGCGAAGGCCGGCTTCAGCGTGGGGATCTTGGCCGGATCGGCCTTCAGCGGCTGCTCGTCGTCGGCCACCGTCACCGGACCGCCGCGTCCAGCGATCTCCACCGGCACGATCTCGCGCCGGAAGGCGCCGGACTCGGTGGCCCGGCGCGCCCGGGCCAGGCTCTCGATCGCGTAGTCGTCCATCTCGGCGCGGCCGATCTGGTAGGCCGCCGCCGTCTCCTCGGCGAACGCGCCCATCAGCTTGCCACCCTCGTAGGCGTCCTCGAGCCCGTCCAGGTACATGGAGTCCATCACCCGGTCGTGGCCGATGCGGGCGCCGCCGCGATGCTTGGTCAGCAGGTAGGGAGAGTTGGTCATGCTCTCCATGCCGCCCGCCACCGCCACCTCGATCGAGCCGGCGGCGATCATGTCGTGGGCGAGGATGGCCGACTGCATGCCCGAGCCGCACATCTTGTTGACCGTGGTCGCTTCCACCGTGATCGGCAGTCCGGCCTTCAGCGCCGCCTGCCGGGCCGGCGCCTGACCGAGTCCGGCCGGCAGCACGCAGCCCATCAGGATCTGGTCCACCTCGGCCGGGGCGACGCCGGCGCGCTCGACCGCCGCCCTCACCGCCGCCGCGCCGAGCTCGGTGGCGCTGGCGCCGGCCAGGCTGCCCTGGAAGCCGCCCATCGGGGTGCGGGCGTAGGACACGATGACGACCGGATCGGCGGATGGCGGCAGGTCGGACATGGGAACTCCTTTTGCCGCCTCCATGTGCGACCGGACCGCGCCCCGCGCAAGCACCCGCCCGCCGGCAGGTTCTCAAATGCAACGCTTGCCATCGCGCCCCGCGCGTCCCACCTTCACCGCATGGGTCGCACCGCCGATTATTCGAGGGAATCCTGCTCGGTGGCCGCCGCGCTGTCGGTGGTGGGAGATCCCTGGACCCTGCTGATCCTGCGCGACGCTTTCCTGGGCGTGCGCCGGTTCGACGATTGGCAGGCCCGGCTCGGCGTCGCCCGCAACGTGCTGGCGGCGCGGCTGAAGACGCTGGTCGCTCACGGCGTGCTGGAGACCCGGCTCTACAGCGAACATCCGCCCCGCAAGGACTATGTGCTCACCGCCAGGGGCCGCGACCTGATGCCGGTGCTGCTGGCGCTGAAGGCCTGGGGCGACCGCCACGTCTACGGCGACGGCTGCGCGCCGCTGGAGTTCGTGCACGCCTGCGGCGCCGTGCTCAGTCCGAGCCTCACCTGCGACGCCTGCGGCGGGAAGGTCACCGCCGCAGACCTGACCGCCAGGCCCCGGGAGGCGGCCAGCGTCGGCCAGGTGATGGCCGAAACGGCCACATAATCGACACAACGCTTCGGCGCCCGTTAACGATTGGACGCTAGATTCCTCGCGCTATGGGACTTTTACTCGCGCGAAGCGATAGTCACGACCGGCGCGTTGCGCTGCGCACGCCCACCGCACTTCGGGCCAAGCTGTTCCCGGACGCAGTGGACTGCGTGATCGCCGACTTCAGCCGGTATGGCGCCCGAATCCGCCTGCCCGAGCCAAAGCCGATCGGCGACAAGGTGGTCCTGGTCGTCTGGTCGAGCGGCCTGGCCTTCGAGGCCTCGGTGCGCTGGTTCGCTGGCGGCTTCATGGGCGTGAAGTTCCTGCACAGCCGCGACCTGCGCCGCCCGGTGCCGGACTCGCTGGCGGACATCCAGTCGATGTGGCTGAAGCGCCGGCCGCGCATCCATCGCCGCACGCTGATCAAGCAGGCCCCGATCATCCAGACCCGCCGCCGGCGCTCGGGGCGGGCGGGCTGGCCGGAGACGTCCCAGGGCTAGACTCCGTGGAACTGGACGGAATTCATGATGGCGTCGATCTCGGGCGCCGCATCGCCGAAGAAGTGCTCGGTCGGCGCCAGGAAGAGGATGACGTAGAGGCGTCCGCCCTTCTGGGCAATCATTGCTGAACCGGAGACGTCCAAGCCGTCCGTCGTCTTTGCGACGAGGTCGAACCGCAGGCCGTCCTCATTGCCGAACCGTCCGGGTCTCAGGTGCGACGTTTCCACCTTCTGATAGCCAAGCGCCGCAACGCTGTCGGCGACGAACTCCACCGTCTCCGTGGGCGAGAAGTCCGTCTTGTAAGTTGGTGTCGGCTTCTCCTTCACTGTCGACTTCACCAGCGAGTCACCGGCGCCGAGGCCTTCGGACAGGTAGAGCCGGTTGAGAAGCGGGCCATCGACCGAGAGGACATGCACGCCGTGGCTACGGTCGAGCATGATTGCGCTCACATCGGCCCAATGGCGTCCGAGACTGACCTGGTAGGCCTCTCCGACCTTGTAGGTCCCCACCGGGGCATCGACGACCGTCATGCAGCCTGCCAAGAGCAGCAGCGCAGCGGCGGAAGTAACGGCCGCAATGACGTTTCTCATGTTCCCTCCGACTGATCGAGCTTCTTGAGCTGGCTTTCCACCAGCCATCTGTCCTGCGCGTCCGGCGCGCGGTCGAGGTAGGCGTGATAAGCTACGCGCGCCTTGGTGGCGTCATGCTGCCTGACATACAGGTCGCCCAGTTCTCGCCATGTCTCGGTCGGCGCGTCGACGGCAGTGGTCGCAGCCTCGTATGCCTTGATCGCGCGGTCAGCGTCTTCGGGGCCGCGGCGCAGCCTGAAGCACTCGCCGCGGTAGAAGCCGAGCACGCCGGCGTCACCCCCATCGGCCATCAACCGGTCGATAAGGGAAAGAGTCTCGCCGAAGTCGCGACGCAGCAGGTCGTTCCGCAGAAACGCCGTCAGGTGGGGGCGGATGGCCGCCCGGTAACGCTCGACGCCCAGGTCTCCGGCAGGTTTCCCTTTGGCCGCCGCCGCAAGAGCGCTCAGCCGCTCGCCGTCCAACGGATGGGTATTGAAAATGCTACCGGCGGCGTGACCCTTGCGCACTGCATCGAAATCCGACTGGCCGTGCTCGTCGATGAGATGTTGCCAGATGCTTGCGGCGGCGTTGGGGTCGTACCCTGCCGCCACGAGCCGATCGAAGCCGCCTTGATCCGCCTCCGCCTCCTGCTCGCGTGAGAACTGGAAGTAGCTCACGACCGCACCGAGGTAGCTGATGTTGATGATGCTGGTGTTCGCGTTGGCGATCGTGCTGGCGGACACTCCGGCATAGGCGCCGCCGGCCATCATCCCCGCCGACAGGATCAAGCCGAGGGCCATGGCGCCGTTGGCCTGATCCTTCAGATGCCGCTCCGCCGCCAGGCTGTGGTTGCGCGCGAAGTGCGTCGTTTCGTGCGCCAGGACGAAAGCCAGCTCCGCCTCATTGCGAGCTCTCAGCAACAGTCCCGACCAGACTTCGACGTATCCGTTGGGTGCTGCCGTCGCGTTGAAGAACGGGCGATCCATCACATACAGGCGCAGGTCGTCACAGTACTCCTGGGCCACCCTGCACAGCACATGCTTGACGTAAGCATTCAGCTCGGGGTCGGCGTCGAGCTCGCCCGACGCGCGCGCCGCCCGCTCCGCCTTGTCGGTGGCGTCCCACAATCCCGCTTCCTCGCTGCCAGCATCAGGTGGGCGAAGGTGCGGCTGGCGCTCCAGGACGGGCGCCGCCGACGCGAGAGGGGCGGACAGGGCGAGCGCGACACCCGCTATCAACTTCGCGAACCGCACGGTCAGAACGGCGCAGACTTCAGCACATCCTTCACGAGGGACTGGGCGCCCTCCGGGGTGCGCATGTCCGCGTCCGGGCTTGCCTGGGCTACGTTGAACCAGACGATGCGGCCAGTGCGCATGTCCACCAGCGAGGCATCGAGCGCCTGACCGCCAGTGGGCACGCTCACGCCGAGCACAGCCGCCACGACGATCACCGCCTTGCGCGCGTCGCTCGAATAGCTCCCGCGGGCGTTTACGAACAGCGCATAGTCCCCGCCATAGGTGGTGGCGAGCGTCTTGACGCCGTCGCCGAGGGTCCAGTCGAAGCCGTTCGCGTGAGTCGGCAACTGGATGAGATAATCGTAGGTCAGGATGGACTGGCCGACGGCGTTATTCAGCCTCAGCAGCTGAGCGTTCCGCCCACTTTCGACCGTCGTCGGATCAAGCGCCGTGTACTTCAGCCCCTTGGCCGACAAAGCCCCCTTGATCGCGGCCGCGATGTTGTCCCGCGCTGCAGTGCTCCAGTCAGCGCGAGGCTCGGTCACGCCTCCGGCGGTGATGATCGCGAGTTGAACGTCAGGCTGCAGCGCGAGGATTTCGGCGTTCGGCGACGGTCTGTCCGCCGTGGTCGCCAGTTTCGCCTGCGTCGTCGTGCAAGCGGCCATGGCGAGGCATGCCGCCACTATCAGCCAGACTCTCATGAGCGCCCCCGCCCTAGCTTGTTCAGGCGAGACTAGGGCCGCACAACCGAGCCGCGCAATACCTAAGCTTGATTAGAAGTGGCGATGAAGCCGCCACCCAGCACGCGGGCGGGTACGGCCGGGTCGTAGAGCACGCAGGCCTGACCCGGGGCCACGCCCTCTTCCGGCGCATCGAACACCACGCCGGGGACGTCGCCCTGCATGGCCAGTCGCCCGGGGATCGGCTCGCGGGTCGAGCGGACGCGGGCCAGCACCGCCGCGCCGGCCAGGGCCGCGGCTTCCAGGCTCTCGGCGTCGCCCAGCCAGTTGGTTTCCTTCAGGGTCAGGCCGCCGGCGGCCAGCGCCTCGCGCGGCCCGACGATCACCTGCCGCCGGTCGGCGTCGAGGCGCACCACGAACAGCGGCTCGCCGAGCGCCACGTTCAGTCCGCGCCGCTGGCCGACGGTGTAGCGGGTGACGCCCTCGTGGCGGCCCAGCACCCGGCCGTCCAGATGCACGATGTCGCCCGGCAGCGCGCCCTGCGGCCGCAGCCGGTCGATGACGGTCACATAGCGGCCTTCCGGCACAAAGCAGATGTCCTGGCTGTCGGGCTTGTCGGCGACGGCCAAGCCGAGCTCGGCGGCGAGGCGCCGCACCGCCGGCTTCTCGAGGCCGCCCAGCGGGAAGCGCAGGAAGTCCAGCTGCGCGCGCGTGGTGGCGAACAGGAAGTAGCTCTGGTCGCGGGCCGGATCGACCGCACGGTGAAGCTCCGGGCCGGCCGCGCCCGGCAGGCGCTGGACGTAGTGGCCGGTGGCCAGGGCCTCGGCGCCCAGGTCCCGGGCGATCTCCGCCAGGTCCCGGAACTTGACCGTCTGGTTGCAGCGGATGCACGGGACCGGCGTCTCGCCGCGCAGGTAGGCGTCGGCGAAGTCGTCCATCACCGCCTCGCGGAAGCGGCTTTCGTAGTCGAGCACATAGTGCGGGATGCCCAGCGCTTCGGCCGCCGAGCGGGCGTCGTGGATATCCTGCCCGGCGCAGCAGGCGCCCTTGCGCTGCACCGCCGCGCCATGGTCGTAGAGCTGCAGCGTCACGCCGACCGCCTCGTAGCCGGCGCGCTTCAGCAGCGCCGCCGTGACCGTCGAGTCCACGCCGCCCGACATGGCCGCCAGCACCCGCGCGCCGGCGGGCAGCCCCACCGCCTGGCGGGCGGCGTGGATCGCAGCGTCCTGGTCGAGGGAGGTGTCGAGGGGCATCAGGGTCAGACCTAAGGCCGCATGTAGCGTCCCGGCGCCGGGATGGCGAGAGAGCCTGCCGACCTATCCGCCGAGGATGTTCAGCAGCGATGACGACCGCAGCGCCAGCAGCACCTGCCCCGACGCCTGCAGCGCCAGCTGCGCCTGCTGCAGGTCGGTGCTGGCCTTGGCGAGATCGGCATTGGTGGTGTCACCGAGCAGGCCGGCCAGCATGGTCTGCTGCTGGCCGAGATTGGTCTGGGCGTCGTCCACCTGCTTCTGGGTGACGCCGTTCTGGGCCGCCGCCTCGGTGAGGCCCTGGTTGACGGTGTCGAAAGGGGCCAGCTGCGACTGCAGGAAGGCGGTCTGCTCTGCGGTCAGGGGGCCGCTGAACGGCCCGTTGGGGCCGTTGGCGTAGGCCTGGATGTTCTGCAGCGCGGTGAACAACGGCGTGGCGATCTTGTCGGCCAGCATCCCCGTGTCGACGCTGGTGGAGGAGTCCAGCTGGGTCGAGGTCACGAACTGGCCGTTCTGGAACAGGCTCTGGATCGACGGCGCCGAGGTGAGGTCGGAGACGCTCTTGGCGCTGGTGGGCGGGGTGTCGGACTCGCCGCCCGAGAACAGGTACTGGCCGTCGTAGGTGGTGTTGATGCCGGCGATGGCGGTCTTGAAGGCGCTCTCCAGCGACTGCATCAGGGTCGAACCGTCGCCCGCGGCGACCACGTTGGCGATCGCCTGCCGGGCCGAGTTCCCGGCGCCGGCGATCTGCTGCAACGCCTGGTCCTGCACCGACAGCTTCTGGGCGACCACCTTGGTCTGGTCGTAGTAGCTGCTGACCTGGGTGTTGGCCGCCTGCATGGCGGTGAGCGTTTCGGCGCTGCCGCCGTAGCCCTTGAGGTCGGTCGCGACCTGGCCGGTCGAAAGCTGCTGACCGATCTTCTGCTGGCGCGCCTCGGTCGACATCAGGTTGAGGAGGATCGCCTGGTAGGCGCTGCTGGTCGAAACCCGGTCCATCAGTTCACCATCCCGAGAAGCACGTTGTACATCTCCTTGGCCGCCTGGATCAGCTGCGCCGAGGCGCTGTAGGCCTGTTGGTAGGTGGTCAGGTTGACCAGCTCCTGGTCCAGGTTGACCCCTGTCGCCGACGACAGGCGCGAGCCGGCTTCGGCCTGCACGGCCTGGGCCGCGGTGTTGGCGTTGTCGGCCGTCGTAGAGCGCTGGCCGAGGTCGCCGCCGAGCCGGGCGGCGTACTGGGTGAGGGTGGTGGTGGTGGCGGCGAAGTTTCCCGCCGCCGAGAACCTCGTCCGGGCGTCGCCCACGTGCGACAGGGCGACGGCGCCCGAGCTGTCGCTGGCGCCGACCACCGGCTGGCCGGACGCGGCCACGCTCAGGTCCAGCTGACCCAAAGCGAGGTTCATCGGGTTGGACTGGATGTCGGGCCGCACGCTGAAGGTCGAGGCCCGGCCCGCGCGCTGCGACGCGCCGATGCCGAACAGGTCGCTGAGCGAGGGGCCGCCAGGGCCGCGCTGGGTGGTGTCCGACACCACCGAGAGGCTGGTGGCGCCGGGCGTGCGCGAGGCGTAGCTCAGCGCCCCGTTCGAATCGAGGCTGAAGGACCCGTAGAAGCCGACCGTATTGTTCAGCGCGTCGACCATGTCCTGCATCGTGCCGGACGGAATGTTGACGTTGAGGTTGGCCACGGCCGTCCCGGAGGCGTCGGCGACCTGCAGGGTGATGCTGCCGCCGGCGCTGAAACCGTTGTCGTCGGTGAGCTTCAGGCCGGTGTTGTAGTTGGTGAAGTCGTTGGAGGTGATCAGGTCGTTCAGGCCGAAGAACTGGCTGAATCCCTGCCCCGCGTCGGTTGCCGGATTGGTCGCATCGTCGGCGATGGCAATCCCCGACGTCCCGGTGGCGCTGATGCTGAGGACGCCGTTGTTGAAGCTGGCCGAGCCGTTGCCGCTCAGCGCGCCGTTCAGCGCCGACAGGAAGTTCGCGCCGGTGAAGCCGGTGGCTGCGCCGCCGTCGACGCTGATGGTGTCGGCCGAGAAGTCGATGGTGATCTGCGACTGCAGATGGCCAGTCGAGTCGACCACGGCGACGTTGGTGATCCCGGTGAAGTCGCCGACGATGGTCGGCAGGTCGAGACCCGTGTTGCGCCCGGTCAGGGTCTGGGGCGGCGGCGCGGCCGCATTGGCGTTATGCGCTGCATTGATCGCGCTCACCGAGCTGCTGACGTACTCGGCCAGCTGCGACTGGATGTCCGGCAGCTGCTTGTTGCGCAGGGACATCAGGCCCTGGATCTCGCCGTTGCCCACGTCCAGCGGCAGGGCGGTCAGCTGGCCGGGCGGCACCACGAAGATGGCGCCCTGGCCGGTCGGGTCGGACGCGTAGCTGAGGGTCGCCGCGCCGCCGTAACCGGCGAGCAGGGCGCCGTTGTCGGTCCTGACCACGGCCGAGCCGTCCGACTGGGTCTGCACCGTGATGCCGACGAGCGACGACAGGGTGCCGATCAGCTGGGCCTGGGTATTCTCGGCCCCGGTCGCGTCCGTGCCCATGGCCCGGGCGGCGGCGATCGTGGTGTTGAGACCGCTTATCTGGGTCAGCAGCTGGTTCACCTGGGTGAGGTCGCTGGTGATCTTGGAATCGGTCTGGCCGCTGAGCGTGCTCAGCGTGCTGGAGATCTGACGGGTAGAATCCAGAAAGGTGTTGATGTCGCCGATGGCCTGGCTGCGGGCCAGCACCGAGCCGGGGTTGTTGCCAGCCGCCGTGAAGTCGCTGAACACCGTCTGCAGCTGGTTCAGGTAGCTGGTCGCCGAGGTGGGGTCGCCGAACGCCGCCTGGGCCTGGTCGATCAGGTCGGAGATGACCCCCGCCGACCCGGCGCTGGCGCTGGCCGTCAGGCTGGCGCTCTGCAGGTACTGGTTGGTCACCCGCGTGACCTCGCCCGCCGTGACGCCTGCGCTGGCCCCACCCGCCACGAGCGTGCTCGGGCTGATCACCTCGCGCTGATAGTTCGGCGTGTTGACGTTGGTGACGTTGTTGGAGACCGTGTTGAGTCCGGCCTGCGCCGTCTGAAGCCCGGTCACCGCGGTGTTGATGATGGAATTGAGCGACATCGGCTAGCTCCGCCCGGCAAGCCGCGCCGGATAGGTCGGCAGATTCTGCCCGCCGAGCGCCGAGTCGGCGGCGGGGAGTTCGGCTATCTCTTTGAACGGACTAAGATTCATTTCCATCGGTCACGCGTTGCGGCAATCTCCGCGCAACATTGGCGCCAGACTCCGCTGCGGCCCCTCGGGGCGGCGGACCTTGCCTATCGCCGCCCGGCAAAAAGCGCCGCGCACGGTCGACCACGCGGGCCGGCCTGACGAGGTTTTCTCCATTCATACAATATCTTGAGGGCGACCATCGGGTCTGGCGCAAGGGTTGCTACGAGGGCTCGAATGTCCAGGCGCAGCATGCGCCGCCTTCACCCCAAACCATCAGGCGCCCATGCAGGCCGCTTCCGCACACGCCCAGGTCGGCGTCCACGTGCCCGTCGGCGAATTTCCCGCCGGCTCGGACGCGGCCGGCGTCGAGGGCTTCGCCCAGGCCCTCGCGGCCCTGATGGCGCTGGCCGGCTCGGCGTCCGGGCCGGAAGCGCCCGCGAAGCAGGGGGACGGGGCCCCCTCTTCGGCCGCGGTCAATACGTCCCCGATGTCCTTCGCGCCCCTCGACATCGCCGCGGCCGCTCAGTCGCCCGCGGACTCGGCGCGGCCTGCCACGTCATCCAGCCGGACCCAGGCCGGACTCCTGGCGTTGACTCCCGACGCAGCCGCGGCCAGCGCACCGGGCGCAGGGGCGCTCGGCCCGTCCGCGCCCCAGGATGGCGTACCGGCGCCGGCCGCGCCTTCGGACGCCGACGTTCCGGTCTCCGCCGCAGCTTCATCCATGCCGCCACCGTCTTCGCGGGACGCCTTGCCTGCGGCGGCGCCCCTCGATCCGGAAACCTCGCCGCCCGCGGGGTCGCCGCGCCTCGCGCGTCGGGCAAGCGCTTCCGCACCCAACCCGAGCCCGGCCGCGCCCGCCAGTTCCACATCCGTCGGCGTCTCCTCGGCGGCGGCGACCGCGGCCGAGGCTGGGCCTCCGCTCATTTCCAGCTCCGCGCCGACGGCGTCGACAGGGACCGCGATGCCGGAACGACCTGCGGCAGCCGCGCCGCAGCCCGAGACGAGCCGGGACGGCGCGCCGGACGTCCAGCCGGCTCCCGCCGTCGTTGTCGCGGCTGACACGATCCAATCCGCGCGCCCGCCTTCGCCCCGGGCGCCCGACGCCCGGGCGCACAGGGCGCATGCCGGTCGCCGCGACCCTCTCAACCGCGCCCCGTCCGCCCAGCTGGCCGCGACGCCCGGCCTGGCGGCGACAGAGACCGCCACGCCGCCGCCTGGCGCGGCCGCCCCCGCGCCCTCGGCCCCCGCGGCACTGTCCGTCCTGGCCGCTGCCGTCCCGACAGCGCCGGCGAGCCAGGGCATCGCGGCGGCCGGCCCACAGGGTCCGGCGGGGGACACTCCCGGCCCCCTGGCAGCGGCTCCCGGCGCGGACACCAGCGCTCGGGAAGCGTCGAGGCATGCGGACTCCGCAGCCACCACCGGCGCGCGTCCGCAGACCCCCAAGGCCGCCGCCGCTTCATCGGTAAGAGCCGCCGCGCCCGCCGAGGCCCGGGACCTGCGCGTCACGACAGCCGCCGGCGGCTCGACCGAATCCAGCCAACCCGGCGCTGCGACCCCTGTGGCATCGGCGGCGAGCTCCGACGGCCCGGCCCCGGCGCCCGCGACCGATGACGCCGGCAACGCCGACGCCCCTGCGCGGCCAGCGGCGGCCGCCCCGCCGCCAACCTCCGCAGGCCCCGACCTGCTCCCCGAGCCGGCGCCGGCGCTCGACCCGCGGCTGATCCCCTTCGTCGCGCTCCGCCCGCGGATGCCGGCCGTCGCGACGCCCGACGTCGCCGCGCCCGTCCCGCCTGTGGCGGCCGCGCCGTCAACGTCCGCTTCGGCCACTATATCGATGCCTTCGGCCGCGACGACTACGGCCTTGCCGGCGTCGGCCCCGACCCAGCCGGCGGACGTCACGCGTCCGCAGCTCGACCCCGCGCCGGCGGCCACATCCACTGCGCCCCGGACGACATCGACGGCCGCCGCGCCGGCGGGGCCAGTCGCACCCCCTCCTCCGGCGACGGACGCTTCGACCGCCACGTCGGCCACTGCGCCGCCGGCCGCAACGCCGACGGCCGGCGCCGTGCAGCCTCAGATTCCCTCGTCGCCGGCCAGCGCTTCGGCGCCGACCGTCGTGGCCAACGTCCCCGACACCCCGGCGAAGCCGGCGGCCGCGCCCGCTCGTCGCACGACCTCGACGACGTCCGTGGCCCAGGGCGGCGCGCCCCCCTCGCCCGCCGGCGCGCGCCCCGCCCAGATCGCGGGCGGCGCGCCCGAGGCCTCCGCGGCCCGCGCCGACGCCTCGGCCGGCGTGGCTCTCCCGGCGCCGCGCGCGGCCGGCCAGGGCGGCGGGCCAGACGCTCCGGACGCGTCGCCGCAGGACGCGACGGACGTCGCAGCGCCGCAGGCGACCGCGACCGCGATCCAGCCGAACGCCCCTGCGGCCGCCGCCCCGACCGCGCCGCCCAGCCCCATCCCCAGCCAGCTCGCGACCCAGATCATCCGGCGCGCCGGCGGCGGCTCCACCCGCTTCGACTTCGCGCTCGACCCGCACGGGCTGGGCCGGGTCAACGTCAGCCTGAAGATCGACGCCCAGGGGCAGCTGTCGGCGGCCTTTTCGTTCGACAGTCCCGCGGCGGCGGCCGAAGCCAAGGGCCGCGCCCCCGAGCTGCAGCAGGCCTTGCAGCAGGCCGGCTTCGACGTCTCCCAGGGCGGGCTCAGCTTCACCTCCGGCGGACCGGGCCAAGGCTCCGGCCACGAGGCGCCCGCCCAAGCCTACGCCGCGCCGCCCGGCCCGCTCGCCGACACACCGGCCACCATGGCCGCTTCGGCCTTCCTGCGTCCCGCCGCCGCCCGCGGCGGGGTCGACATCTTCATCTGAGGCTCCGCCATGACCGCGCCCGTCACCTCGACCTCCAGCACCCAGAACAACATCAACACGACGCTGGCGACGCTGGCGAACAACTCGCAGACCTTCCTGACGCTGCTCACCACGCAGCTGAAGAACCAGGACCCTCTGTCGCCGCTGGACACCAACCAGTTCACCCAGCAGCTGACCCAGATGTCAGGCGTCGAGCAGCAGCTGCTCGGCAACCAGCTGCTGCAGACCCTCGTCACCCAGCAGGGCATCAGCCAGGGCGCGCACTTGATCGGCATGACGATCAGCGCGCCAGGGGCGAACAGCGGCGATCCCACCATCAACGGAGTGGTCACCGCCGTGCAGCAGGTGGACGGCCAGACCGTGCTCAGCGTCGGCGACAGCAAGGTTCCGCTGTCCAGCGTCACCAGTGTTTCCCAGACCCCTTCCGGCTCCTGACCGAGCCCAACCCGTACCAGGCACTTGATCTAGAAGGACAAACTCCATGAGTCTCAACAGCGCAATGCTCGCCGGCGTGGCAGGTCTGCAGGCCAACTCGTCGGCGCTGGCGGCGATCTCCAACGACATCGCCAACGTCAACACGGTCGGCTACAAGGAAACCCGCGTGGCCTTCGAGAGCCTGGTCAACGGCTCCACCGACACGTCCAGCTACTCGGCCGGCGGCGTCGCCACCCGCAATCAGCAGCTGATCGCCCAGACCGGGACGACCAGCCAGACGTCCTCGCCCACCGACCTGGCCATCAACGGCCAGGGCATGTTCGTCACCAACACCCAGGCCGCCTCGCCGGGCGCCAATGGCCAGGTGACGTTCACCCGCGCGGGCTCCTTCACGCCCGACTCCCAGGGCTACCTGAAGAACACGGCCGGCCTCTACCTCATGGGCTGGCCGGCGGACTCGCAGGGCAACGTCGACACGACCGGCACCAATCTCGGCGACCTGGAGCCGATCAACGTCGTGTCGGTGGCCGGCTCGGTTGCGTCCACCAGCCACGCCAGCGTCAACGCGAACATCAACGCCTCGCAACCGATCTCGGCCGCCGCCGCCGCCGCCGGCGCAGCGCCTCCGGGCGCCGGCGCCTACGATCCGGTTACCAACAGCATGACCGACTTCAACGCCACCGCCGGGACCGGCGTGAAGCCGGACTTCACGATGCAAATCCCGATCTCGGACTCCCTGGGCGGCCAGCACACGTTGCAGATCAACCTGCTGAAGAGCAGCACGGCCAACCAATGGTACGCCGAGATCCAGGCGACGCCGGCCAGCGACATCGTCTCCGGATCGGGCCTGGCCGCGGGCCAGATCTCCGCCGGCATCGTCGCCTTCAACTCCGACGGCAGCCTGGACATGAACAACACCACGCTGTTCGGCACGCCGCCCAACCCCACCCTCGCCATCGGCGCCTCCGACGCCGCAGCACCGGGCGCGGGCCAGGTCAACTGGGCTCCCAACCTCGGCGTCGCGGCCCAGGACGTGACCATCGGCATCGGCGGCACCACCGGCTCCGGCCAGCTGACCCAGTTCGCCAGCCCCTCGACCGTCCGGCTGACCACCACCGACGGCACGCCGTTCAGCAACCTGTCGGCCGTCGCCATCGACGAGAACGGCTTCGTCAGCGCGACCTTCGCCAACGGCACCACCCGAAACATCGCGCGCGTGGCGATGGCGAGCTTCCCGAACGTCGACGGCCTGACGTCCCTCAGCGGCAACGCCTACCAGGCCTCGAGCGCCAGCGGCGCCTTCAGCCTGCAGGTGGCCGGCGCCGGCGGCGTGGGCACCCTGGCCTCGTCCGCCCTGGAATCCTCGACCGTCGACCTTTCGGCCGAGTTCAGCAACTTGATCATCAGTCAAAACGCCTATGCGGCATCTTCCAAAGTCATCACGACCGCTGATCAGATGACCCAAGCTTTGCTGGCAATCATTCGATGATAAGAAAGGTTAACGCAAACCCATGGTCCTGGGATTAATCTAAATGGAATCACTGGCTCGGGGGGGCTACATGATTATGGTTTTTTTTACTATCGCGATTAAGTCGTCGTTATCGCCCGCTGCGTATGGTGCCCGCCATAAGGTGATGGTGAGAAGGGCGTAAAGCCATGTTGCAACAGCAGCGCACGAACAGCCGGGGTGAAAAGTACGTGATCGGACCGACCGGCGCGCCACTTACCCTGGCCGACCTGCCGCCGGCGAACACCCAGCGCTGGGTCATCCGCCGCAAGGCGGAGGTCGTCGCCGCCGTGCGCGGCGGCCTGCTGTCGCTCGACGAGGCTTGCGAACGCTATTCGCTGACCAACGAGGAGTTCCTCGCCTGGCAGCAATCCATCGACCGTCACGGACTTGCGGGTCTCCGCACCACCCGCCTGCAGCAGTACCGCTGAACCAACCCCCAAGGTTAAGCGATCCCCGGGCCGCGCTCCTCCACTGGGCGCGGCCCACCCCTTTTTTGGGGAACCGCTCGTGGCCGCCGTTCGCCTCGACGCTTAACCTTGCAGGGCTCTGACAGCCCTTCCACGCGCAAGACACGTCTTCCCATGCTCCCCCGGCCGGGGTCCGTGAGTCACGCGGGCTGCGACATTCCGCACGGCCGGCGGCGAGACTCTTAAACTCCGCGTTTACCTTGCACTGGGTAAATCCTGCCTAGCGACGGGCGCCTAGAAGGCCGAGGCCGCGTGGATTGGCAGGGGGCTCCGGGCGCAAGTGAATTCGCTCGTCAATCTGTTGCAGCGCTTCGGGCTCGGCCGGCTGGCCCTGATCCTGGGCGTCGGCGGCGGCGCAGCGGCGCTGATGCTGGCGATCGGGCTCAACCTGGCCGCCGAGCCGATGGGCCTGCTCTATTCCAACCTCGACCTTCACGAAGCCGGCTCGATCACCCAGTCGCTCGACCAGGCCGGGATCAAGTACGAGGTGAAGGGCGACGGTTCGACCATCCTGGTCCCGAGGGACAAGGTCGCCTCGACCCGCCTGATGCTGGCCGGCAAGGGCCTGCCGACCTCCAGCTCGGTCGGCTACGAGATCTTCGATTCGCAGAACGCCCTCGGCCAGACCGACTTCGTCCAGCAGCTGAACATGAAGCGCGCCACCGAAGGCGAGCTGGCGCGGACGATTCGCGCCCTCGACGGTGTCACCTTCGCCCGTGTCCACCTCGTGCTGCCCGAACGCCAGCTGTTCGAACAGGGCGGCGAGGCCTCGTCCGCGTCGGTCACCATCGGCATCGGCGCGCGGGAGCCGTCGTCCGACCAGGTGCGCGCGGTGCAGAACCTGGTGGCCGGGGCGGTGCCCAACCTGAAGCCCGAGAGCGTCATCGTCATCGACCAGCACGGCAAGACCCTCTCCAGCCCCAGCGGCGGCGCCGATGGCCAGGCCGCCCAGGACGCCAAGACCGCCATCGAGGACTCCATCCGCGAGCGCATCCGCAGCCTGGTCGAGGGCATCGTCGGCCCCGGCCGGGCGCGGGTGCAAGTCAGCGCCGACGTCGACATGAGCCAGGTGACCACCCAGTCCGAGAAGTACGACCCGGACGGCCAGGTAGTGCGCTCCGAGCAGACCAACGAGACCGCCTCGCACGAGAACCAGGGCGGCGCGGGCGGGACGGCCACGGCGGCCTCGGCGTCGTCGAACGTGCCGGGCGGCGGGCAGACCTCGGCCTCCAACTCCGCCGACAGCGGCAACCAGAGCACCGGCACGGAGTCGACCACCAACTACGAGATCTCCCGCACCACCACGACGTCCGTGCAGGGGCCGGGAACCGTCAGGCGGCTCTCGGTGGCCGTCGCCGTCGATGGAGTCACCGCCCCCGGCCAGAACGGCAAGCCCGGCGCCTATACGCCGCGCTCGGCGGCCGAGATGCAGCGCCTGAACGACCTGGTGAAGGCCGCCATGGGCTTCTCGTCCGACCGCGGCGACACGGTGCAGGTGGTCAATGTGCAGTTCCCCAACGCCGAGGACGGCGAAGGGGTCAGCGCCGCCAGCCCGATGATGGGCTTCGACAAGAACGACATCATGCGCGCCGTGGAACTGGGCGTGCTTGGCCTGGTCGCCATCCTGACGCTGTTCTTCGTCGTCCGTCCGCTGGTGCGCGGCGCGGCCGGCGGGGGCGGCCTGCCGGCCCTGGCCGGCGGCGGGGGCGGCGGAACGACGACCCGGGTGGTGACCATGACCGAGGGCCAGTCGCCGCAGCTGGACGCCAGCGGCCAGCCGCTCGCCCTGCCCGGCCCGGACATCGACCAGAAGATCGACATCGCCCGCATCGAAGGTCAGGTGAAGGCCTCGTCCATCAAGCGCGTTTCCGAGTTCGTCGAGAAGCACCCGGAGGAATCGGTCTCGATCCTCCGCGGCTGGCTGCACGAGACCGCGTGATGAGCGACGCGGCATGACCCTGAAACCGAAGGGCAAGGCGGTCAACGACGCCTCGCGGCTCACAGGGCCGGAGAAGGCGGCCGTGATTCTTCTGTCGCTCGGCGAGGAGCACGCCGCCATCTGGCGCGCGCTCGACGAGGAGGAGATCAAGGAGGTCTCCCAGGCCATGGCCGGCCTCGGCACGGTGTCGGCCAACGCCGTGGAGGAACTGCTGGTGGAATTCGTCTCCGGCATGGCCGGGGCCGGGGCCATCATGGGCAGCTTCGAGCAGACCCAGAAGCTGCTGAACTCGTTCCTGGGTCCGGAGAAGGTCGACAACCTGATGGAGGAGATCCGCGGTCCCGCGGGTCGCACCATGTGGGACAAGCTCGGCAACGTGAACGAGGCGGTGCTCGCCAACTACCTGAAGAACGAATATCCGCAGACCGTCGCCGTCGTCCTGTCCAAGATCAAATCCGAGCACGCCGGACGGGTGCTTTCGGCCCTGCCCGAGGACTTCGCCCTCGAGTGCGTGATGCGGATGCTGCGCATGGAGCCGGTGCAGCGCGAGATCCTCGACAAGATCGAGCAGACCCTGCGCACCGAGTTCATGTCCAACCTGGCGCGCACCTCCAAGCGAGACAGCCACGAGATGATGGCGGAGATCTTCAACAGCTTCGACCGCCAGACCGAGGGCCGCTTCATCGCCGCCCTGGAAGAGCGCAATCGCGAGAGCGCCGAACGGATCCGGGCGCTGATGTTCGTGTTCGAGGATCTGTCCAAGCTCGACCCGGGCGGCGTCCAGACGCTGCTGCGGGCGGTGGAGAAGGACCAGATGGCCCTGGCCCTGAAGGGCGCCTCCGATTCCCTGCGCGAGATGTTCTTCTCCAACATGTCCGAACGGGCCGCCAAGATCATGCGCGAGGACATGGAGAGCTCCGGCCCGGTGCGCCTGCGCGACGTGGACGCCGCCCAGATGGCCATGGTGCAGGTGGCCAAGGACCTGGCCGCCAAGGGCGAGATCATGCTGGCCGGCGCCGGCGGCGACGATGAGCTGATCTACTGATGGCTGATCCTTCCAGAATGACAGCCCGCAAGTTCACCTTCGACACGGTGTTCGACGACGACGGCGCGGACGTTGCCGAGCCGAGCACCTACCGGCGCCTCTACACCGCCGAGGAGGCCGAGAAGCTGGCGGCGGCGGCGCGCGCCGAGGGCGAGGCCCTGGCCATGCGCCGCAGCCAGTCCCAGGCCGCCCGCGCCTTGGCCGAGCTGGCCGAAGCGGCCAAGGCGGCGCTCTCCACCCTGGCCGCCGTGGCCCACGAACACCGCGTCGGCTCCGCCGAGCTGGCGCTGGCCGCCGCCCGCAAGATCGGCGACGCCGCCTGCGAGCGCTTCCCGGAGGCGCCGCTGCAGGCCGCCCTGGCCGCGTTGGCGCGGGAGATCGAGGCCACGCCCCGGCTGATCCTGCGGGCCGCGCCGGAACTGCTCGAAGCGCTGCAGGCCGCGCTGAAGGAAACCGCCGACGCCATCGGCTACCCCGGCCAGATCCTCGCCAAGGCGGACCCTACCCTGGCGCCCGCGGCCTTCGTGCTCGACTGGGGCGACGGCGCCGCGGCCTTCGACCCGGTCGAGGCCGCCGCCCGCGTCGCCACGGCGCTCGAAGGGGCGCTCGCGGCCGAGGGCCTGCACGCCGAGGCGCTGCCGCCGCTCAACCCTGCCGGAGAGGCCCACGACGATGGCTGACGAGACCGATCTGAAGCTGGACGAATTCGGCCCCGGCGAGGCGCTCGCGCCCGTCTCGGACGGCGAGGAGAAGATCGCCTCGGACCTGGCGCCGGTGTTCGACGTTCCGGTCAACATCTCCGCCGTGCTCGGCCGCGCGCACCTTTCGGTCGCCCAGCTGCTGCAGCTCGGCCAGGGCAGCATCCTGGAGCTGGACCGCAAGGTCGGCGAGGCGATCGACATCTATGTGAACAACCGCCTGGTCGCGCGCGGCGAGGTGGTGGTGGTCGAAGACCGCCTGGGCGTGACCATGACGGAAATCATCAAGGACGGAGATACCGCGGCCTAGCCGCGGTTCGAGGGAGAACGGACATGCGGCTGCTGGTTGTCGGACGCCTGAGCGGACAGCTCTCGAGCGCGGTGAAGCTCGCCATGGCCGCGGGCGCCAAGGTGGCGCACGTGGAGACCTGCGAGGCGGCCACCTACGCCCTGCGCGCGGGCCAGGGCGCGGACCTGCTGATGGTCGACTACGAGCTCGACATCGCCGCCCTGATCGCGGCCAACGAGGCCGAACGGATCAGGGTGCCGGTGGTGGCCTGCGGGGTCGGGGCCGACCCGCAGCGGGCGGCCGCCGCGATCCGGGCCGGGGCCAAGGAGTTCATCCCGCTGCCGCCCGAGGCGGAGCTGATCGCCGCCGTGCTGGCCGCGGTCGCCGACGACAACCGGCCGATGGTGGCGCGCGATCCGGCCATGCAGGCGGTGATCCAGCTGGCCGACCAGGTCGCGCCGTCGGAGGCCTCCCTTCTGATCACCGGCGAAAGCGGGGTCGGCAAGGAGGTGATGGCCCGCTACCTCCACGCCAAGTCGCGCCGCTCGCAGCGCCCGTTCATCTCGGTCAACTGCGCCGCCATCCCCGAGAACCTGCTCGAAAGCGAGCTGTTCGGCCACGAGAAGGGCGCCTTCACCGGCGCCATCGCGCGCCGGATCGGCAAGTTCGAGGAAGCCAGCGGCGGCACCCTGCTGCTCGACGAAATCTCGGAGATGGACGCCCGCCTGCAGGCCAAATTGCTGCGCGCATTGCAGGAGCGCGAGATCGACCGGGTCGGCGGCGGCAAGCCGGTGAAGGTGGACATCCGGGTGATCGCCACCTCGAACCGCGACCTCGCCCAGGCGGTGCGCGAGGGAACGTTCCGCGAGGACCTGCTCTACCGCCTGAATGTCGTGAACCTGCGCCTGCCGCCGCTGCGCGAGCGCCCCGGCGACATCGTCGCCCTGGCCGAGCACTTCGCGAAGAAGTACGCCGTCGCCAACGGCGCTCCCAACCGGGCGCTGTCTCCGGGGGCCCGCCAGCGCCTGGTGTCGCATCGCTGGCCGGGCAATGTCCGCGAGCTCGAGAATGCCGTGCACCGGGCCGTGCTGCTTTCGGTGAGCCCGGAGATCGAGGCGGACGCCATCCGCCTGCCAGACGGCGCGCCGATGTCGTCGACAGCCCCCGCCCCCGGCGCCGAGATCGCCCGCGCCGCTTCGACCGCGGCCGAGGCGGCGGTTCATCGTGCCCTGGTCGGCCAGACCGTCGCGGCGGTGGAGCAGCAGCTGATCATCGACACCGTCGGCCACTGCCTGGGCAACCGGACCCATGCGGCCAACATCCTGGGCATCTCCATCCGCACGCTCCGCAACAAGCTGAAGGAGTACTCGGACGCCGGCATCGCCGTGCCGCCGCCGCAGGGCGCCGCCAGCGCCGCCTGACATGATCGCAACCCCGTCCCGCAGAATCTTCGTCGCCGGCGCCACCGCCACCGCCGTGGCCGCGCCGGCCGTCGCCGCCTCCGACCGCTTCGGCGAGATCGAGGCCAGGGTCGGCGGCCGCCTGGGCGTCGCCGCCCTCGACGTCGAGTCCGGCGCGCGTCTCGACCACCGGGCCGGCGAACGCTTCCCGATGTGCAGCACCTTCAAGGTGATGGCGGTCGCCGCCCTGCTCTCGCGGGTCGACCGCGGCGCCGACCAGCTTGACCGTCGCGTCCGCTACACCGCCGCCGATCTGCTGGACTATGCGCCGGTCACCCGCGCCCGCGTCGGCGAGGGCGGCATGCCGCTCGCCGACCTCTGCGCCGCCGCCATCGAGCTCAGCGACAACACCGCCGCCAACCTGATCCTCGACTGCATCGGCGGACCGGCCGGCTGGACCTCGTTCGCGCGGGTCGCGGGCGACGCCGTCAGCCGGCTGGACCGAACCGAGCCCACGCTCAACACCGCCGAGGCGGGCGATCCGCGCGACACCACCACGCCGCTGGCGATGCTGGGCGCGTTGCGCATGGTGGTCCTCGGCAAGCTGCTGTCGACGGGCTCGCGCGAGCGGCTCGCCGGCTGGATGGGGGCCTGCCAGACCGGCGCCCACCGGCTGCGTTCCGGCCTGCCCGCGGCCTGGCGCGTGGGCGACAAGACCGGTTCGGGCGCGCACGGGACGGCCAACGACATCGCGGTCGCCTGGACGCCGCAAGGCGCGATCGTGATCACCGCCTACCTGACAGGCGCCGAGCGGGCCGCGCCCGCCGACCTCGATGCGGCTTACGCCGACATCGGCCGGGCCGTGGTCCAGGCCTTCCGGCCGGAGGCGTCAGCCGCCGCGCATGGCTGACCTTTCGCTCCCTTCCGCGATCGGCCAGCGTCCCACCGCCAGGGAGATGCTGGGCTGGGTGGCGCGTGGCGAAGTGGCGCTTGCTCTCGGCATCGTCGGCATCGTCGTCCTGCTGATCCTGCCGATCCCGGCGTTCATCCTCGACGTCTTGCTGGCGCTATCTATCACCAGCGCGGTCCTCATCCTGATGACCTCGCTGCTGATCCGAAAGCCGCTGGAGTTCACCGCCTTCCCGACCGTGCTGCTGATGGCGACCCTGTTCCGGCTCGGCCTGAACATCGCCTCCACCCGGCTGATCCTGGGCCATGGCCACGAAGGCACCGACGGCGCCGGCCACATCATCCAGGCGCTCGGCGAACTGATGATGCACGGCAACTTCATCATCGGGGTGATCATCTTCGCCATCCTGGTGATCGTGAACTTCGTCGTCGTCACGAAGGGCTCGTCGCGGATCGCCGAGGTCGCCGCCCGCTTCACCCTGGACTCCATGCCGGGCAAGCAGATGGCGATCGACGCCGACCTGTCGTCGGGCCTGATCGACCAGGACGAGGCCCGCCGCCGGCGCAAGGAGCTGGAGCAGGAATCGACCTTCTTCGGGGCCATGGACGGCGCCTCGAAGTTCGTGCGCGGCGACGCCATGGCCGGCCTGATGATCGTCGGCATCAACATCGTCGGCGGCATCCTGATCGGGGTCGTCCAGCACAAGCTGCCGCTGCAGCAGGCCTTCTCCAGCTACACGATCATGAGCATCGGCGACGGCCTGGTCAGCCAGATCCCGTCGCTGATCATCTCCATCGCCGCCGGCCTGCTGGTCTCCAAGTCGGGAGTCGAGGGCGCGGCCGACAAGGCCCTGGTCACGCAGCTGGCCATGAACCCGATCAGCCTCGGCATGGTGTCGGCCGCGTCGGGCGTGATCGCCCTGATCCCCGGCATGCCGATCGCGCCGTTCGCCGCCCTGGCCATCGGCGCGGGCGTGCTGGCCTGGCGCCGGTCGCAGGCCGCCAGGACGCCCGCCGCCGAGGCGCCGAAGGTGATCGAGGAGCCTCATGAGGAGCCGATTTCGGCCAGCCTGGCCATCGACGACGTCAAGATCGAGCTCGGCTACGGCCTGCTCAACCTGATCAACGACCTGGAGGGCCGCCGCCTCACCGACCAGATCAAGGCCCTGCGCAAGACCCTGGCCACAGAGTACGGCTTCGTGATGCCGCCGGTGCGCATCCTCGACAACATGCGGCTGGTCAACCAGGGGTACGCCATCCGGATCAAGGAGATGGAGGCCGGCTCCGGCGAGGTGCGGCTGGGCAAGCTGATGGCGATGGATCCCCGCGGCGGCCAGGTGGACCTGCCCGGCGAGCACATCCGCGAGCCCGCCTTCGGCCTGCCCGCCACCTGGATCGACGAGACCCTGCGCGAGGAGGCGACGTTCCGCGGCTACACCACCGTCGATCCGGCCACGGTGCTGACGACGCACCTGACCGAGATCCTCAAGGAGAACATGGCCGACCTGCTCTCCTACGCCGAGACCCAGAAGCTGCTGAAGGACCTGAGCGCGGACGAGAAGAAGCTGGTGGAGGACCTGATCCCCACCGTCGCCACCGCCAGCACGGTGCAGCGCGTGCTGCAGGCGCTGCTGCGCGAGCGCGTCTCGATCCGCGACCTGGCGACCGTGCTCGAGGGCATCGCCGAGTCCGCGCCCCACACCAGTTCGATCGTGAACCTGGTCGAGCACGTCCGCGCCCGGCTCGGCCGGCAGATCTGCTGGGCCAACCGCAGCGACGACGGCACCCTCCCGATCGTCACCCTGTCCCCCGACTGGGAGGCCGCCTTCTCCGAGGCCCTGATCGGCGGGGGCGAGGAGAAGCAGCTGGCGCTGGCCCCGTCGCGGCTGCAGGAGTTCATCCGGGTGGTGCGCGAGACCTTCGAGCGCGTGGCCCTGGCCGGCGAGACGCCGGTGCTGCTCACCAGCCCGCAGATCCGGCCCTACATCCGCTCGATCATCGAACGGTTCCGCGGCCAGACCGTGGTGATGAGCCAGAACGAGATCCATCCCAAGGCCCGCTTGAAGACCGTCGGGACGCTCTGATCATTTGCGGCCAAACGCTCCGGGCGATGCCTCTGAAAGATTTCGATCCGGTCACACTGGCGACACCTTGTCGGGAACAATCCGCGCCCGGGTCCGTTCGGAAGGGCTGGCGAGGGGGCTTGCTAGGGAGACCCCTCATGCGTTCTGCACTGCTCTTCGCCGCGGCCGCGAGTCTGCTCGCCGTCGCTGACCTCAGCGTCGCAAGGACTCGCTCGGCCAGCCCGGCCACCAACCCCGCCACCGACACCCCGCCCGCGACGAGCGGTTCGGCCACGTCCTCCTCGAGCACCGCCCCCGGCGGCACGACGGCGCCCCCCGAGACGGCGCCCAACGCTCCGTCGAGTTCGGCTGCCGCGTCCGCCTCCGCCGGCGGCGCCTTCACGGTCGGCGAACCGGTGAAGGACAACACCGGCGCGACGATCGGCTCGATCACCGACCTCAAGGCCGACTCCACCGGCGCCCAGACCGCGATCATCAAGATGGGCGACAAGACCTTCCAGGTCGCGGCCGCCAACCTCGGCTCGTCCAACGGCGCGGCCGTGATCAACCTGAGCCAGTCCCAGATCAACGACATGCTGAATGGCCATTCGTCGTCGGCTGCTCCGGGGTCGTCAGCGCCGCCATCGTCGTCGGCCCCGCCGTCGTCATCGATGCCGCCGTCTTCGTCCACCGCTCCGCCGTCCACGCCGTGACGACGGTCGGTGAAGGCGCCCGGCGAGAGCCGGGCCCTTTGCCGCCAAATCCGCTCGACCTGCGTCGCGCGCGCTGGTAGCCATTCCGCCAACAGCGGCGCCGGCCGCGCGGGGAATCACCGACCATGGCAGGAGGCAGAAGCGGGGCACGCCACGGCTGGCTGTGGAGCGTCCTGACCTTCGAGCGCATGATTACGGGGCCGGTGATTCACCTGGTCTACTGGTCCGGCCTGGGCGTGATCATCATCGCGGCCTTCGGCCTGGTGGGCGCCTCGGCGGCCATCGCTCTGCGCGAGCGCAGCCTGGAGACGCTGCTGGTGGCGATCCCCGGCATGGTGGCCGGGCTGCTGATCGTGGCCGCCGGCGGCCTGGTGTGGCGCGCCTTCTGCGAGTTCTACGTGGTCATCTTCCGCATCGGCGACGACCTCAACACCCTGCGCCAAGCCGCCGAAGCCGAGCAGGCCCGGCCGGCCCCGCCCCCGCGCTAGCTTACCCGCGCTTCAGCGCCTGCTCCCAAGCGGCCGCCGCGGGTTTGGCGCGCCCGGAATCGTCGAACAGCAGCGGGGTGTCGTTGGCCTGCTCGCGCTTCAGCCAGGACTGGGAATCCTTCAGCCCCCAGAAGGTGAAGTCGTAGCGCTGGGCGGCGGGCAGCGACGAGAAGGCCTCGGCCGCCTCCGCATAGACTCGGGCCTGCTTCGCCACCAGATCGGCGTCCGAGGTCAGCAGCTTGCGGGCCCGGGCGATCGAGACGTCCATCTCCGACACCCGGACCTTCAGCCCCAGACTGGCGATGTCCTTCAGCGCCGCCTTGATCGCACCCGGCGGGAGGTCGGCGTTGACGTGTGTCTGGGAGCCGAGGCCGGTGAGCGGCGCGCCGGCCTTCAGCAGATCCTCGGCCAGCTTCAGGAAGGTCGCCCGCTTGTTCGGCATGCTGTCCAGGAAATAGTCGTTCAGGAACAGCACCGCGCCCGGATCGGCGGCATGGGCGAGCTCGTAGGCGAGGCGCATGTGCTCGAAGTCGCCCAGCTTCTCGCTCCAGAGGCTGGTGCGCCGGCTGTTTCCGTCCTCGCTGACCGCCTCGTTGACCACATCCCAGGCCACGGCCAGGCCCCGATAGCGGCCGACGAAGGCGGCTATGTAGGCCTGCAGCGCGGCGCGGAACGCCGGCGGAGGCAGCGGCTCCCACGCCTTGGGCGATTCCGCATACCAGACCAGGGTGTGGCCGAAGAGGCGCAGGCCGTGGGCGCGGGCGAACTCGGCAATCTTGTCAGGCCGGTCGAACCGGTAGCTCCCGTCGTCCAGCACCGTGTACTCGGTCTTCATCTCCCACTCGGCGGTGAGCTGCGAGACCTGCTCGACGATCAGGCTGGCGAACGCAGGATCGTCCAGCTGGGCTGCCTGCACGCAGGTTCCGATCGGGAACGGCGCGGCCTGCTTCAGGGGAACGATCTCCGCCGGCGGGTCGCTCTTCGCCCGCGGCGCGCAGGCCGTCGCGCTGAGGCCCGCTGCAACGAAGGCGCGCCGGTCCAGGCCCGGGCTCATCGCCGGCCTGTGGCGGCGCGTAGGCCCAGCTCGTCGAACACTACGCCTTCGCGCCGGGCCTCCTCGCGGACTGCGGCGATGCGGGCCTGCTCGGCTACCTGCTCGTACTTCTTCAGCGTCTCGAACGCCTGGCCCAGGGCGTCGCGGGCGCCTTCCTCTTCAGCGACCCCCAGGTCGATGGCCTCCTGGGCGGCGCGCTTGCGCTGCTTCAGGCCTTCGTTGAACGCCGGCAGCAGGCGGGCCGCTTCCGGGTCGTGCCGGGCATGGTTGAGCTCGGCCTCGCCCTCGGCGGTCAGCATCGCCAGCCGCAGCTCGGCGGCGACGCGCCGCTGCACGACCTCGGCCAGCCGCCCCTGCAGGATCTCCAGCTCGAAATTCGAGAGCTTTATGAGCTGGTCGGCCCACTTCATCCGCCTTCACGCTCCAGGATGTCGGACAGGCGCTCGAAGCTCTCGCCCAGGCCGGTGTATTCATCCTTGTCCTGGGCCAGGAAGCCTTCCAGCGACGGATGCAGGGCGATCGCCCGGTCGAGTTCGGGGTCCGCTCCGGCACGGTAGGCGCCGATCCGGATCAGCTCCTCCATGTTGGCGTAGGCCGACATGTGCTGCCGCGCCCGCGACACGATCTCGCGTTCCAGCGGCGCCTGGCAGCCGGGAACGGTGCGGCTGATCGACTTCAGCACATTGATCGCCGGGAAACGGCCACGCTCGGCGATGGCCCGCTCCATGACGATGTGACCGTCCAGGATCCCGCGCACGGCGTCAGCGATCGGCTCGTTGTGGTCGTCGCCGTCCACCAGCACGGTGAACAGGCCGGTGATCGGGCCCGCGGCCGCGCCGTCCGGCCGGATCGGCCCCGGTCCGGCCCGCTCCAGCAGCTTCGGCAGCTCGGAGAAGACCGTCGGCGTATAGCCCTTGGTGGTCGGCGGCTCGCCGGCGGCGAGGCCGATCTCGCGCTGGGCCATGGCGAAGCGGGTGACGCTGTCCATCAGACACAGAACCTCCAGGTCCTGGTCGCGCAGGTACTCGGCGATGGCCAGGGTCATGTAGGCGGCCTGGCGCCGCTTCAGGGCCGGTTCGTCCGAGGTGGCGACCACCACCACGGCGCGCTGCAGCCCCTCCTCGCCGAGGGTCTCCTCGATGAACTCGCGGACTTCGCGGCCCCGCTCGCCGATCAGACCCACCACCACCGCGTCACAGGTCGCCTGGCGCGCCAGCATCGAGAGCAGCACCGACTTGCCGACGCCCGAGCCGGCGAAGATGCCGAGCCGCTGGCCGCGGCAGGTGGTGGTGAAGACGTCCATGGCGCGGACGCCGAGGTCCAGACGCTCTCCGACCCGGGCGCGGGCATGCGCCGGCGGCGGCGGCGCGCGCAGCGGATAGGCCGCAATGCCCTGGGGAAGCACCCCCTTGCCGTCGATCGGCTGGCCGAAGGCGTCGACGACGCGACCCAGCCAGCCGCGCGTGGGCCGCACCGACGCAGCGTCGGGCTGGATGCGGATCTGGGCGCCCGGGGCCACGCCCTCCAGCGGGCCGAACGGCATCAGAAGCGCGCGGGTCTCGCGGAAGCCCACCACCTCGGCCGGCAGCGGCGGCGCGCCACGGCGCTCCACCTGCGCACGGGCGCCAATGGACAGGCGCGTCAGTCCGCCGCGGGCCTCGATCAGCAGGCCATTCACCGCCGCCACCCGACCGGACACGGTCAGCGGGTCGATACGCTCAACGGCATCGATGAGATTGCGCAAATCCGCCTCAAATCTAAGGCTGGAATCCTGGGCGGCGCCGCTTAACCATTGCTTACCGCGGCGGCATTCGTCGCAGCCTGGCAGGCAAGGATTTCGGGACATGGCGCGCTACGACAGCATCCTCGGCACGATCGGCCATACGCCGGTCGTTCGGATCAACCGGCTGGGTCCGCCGGGGGTCGACCTCTACGTCAAGGTCGAGGCCTTCAACCCCCTCGGCTCGGTGAAGGACCGCCTGGCGCTCGGGGTGATCGAGGCGGCCGAGGCCGCCGGCGCGCTGAAGCCCGGCCAGACCGTGGTCGAGGCCACCAGCGGCAACACCGGCATCGGCCTGGCGATGGTCTGCGCCGCCAAGGGATATCCGCTTGTGGTCACCATGGCCGAGAGCTTCAGCATCGAGCGGCGGCGGCTGATGCGCTTCCTGGGCGCCAAGGTGGTGACGACGCCGGCGGCGCTCAGGGCCACCGGCATGGTGATGAAGACCATGGAGCTCGCCGAGACCCACGGCTGGTTCTACACCCACCAGTTCGAGAACGAGGCCAATCCCGACTACCACTCGAAGACCACCGCCCGGGAAATCCTGGACGATTTCGAGGACGGGCTCGACTACTGGGTCACCGGCTACGGCACCGGCGGCACGCTCAAGGGCGTCGGTCGGGTGCTGCGGGCCGAGCGGCCGGACACCCGGATCGTGGTCTGCGAGCCTGTCGACGCGCCCCTGCTCTCCAGCGGGCTGCCGCAGGCGCGCAACGCCGATGGCTCGCCCGCCGCCGGCCACCCTGCCTGGAAGCCGCACCCGATGCAGGGCTGGACGCCCGACTTCATCCCCAAGCTGACCGGGGACGCAGTGTCGATGGCGCTGGTGGACCGGATCATCCAGATCCCGGGCCCCGAGGCGATCCGCCTCAGCCAGGAGCTGGCGCGCAAGGAGGGGCTGTTCGTCGGCATCACCGCCGGCGCCACCTTCGCCGGCGCGCTGCAGGTGGCGGCCGAGGCGCCGAAGGGCGCCACCATCCTCGCCATGCTGCCCGACACCGGCGAGCGCTACCTTTCGACGCCCCTGTTCGCCGACGTGTCCGCGGAGATGAGCGAGGAGGAGCGCCAGATCGCCCTTTCGACGCCGCTGTTCCGCGAGCAGCTCAGCGGCGCCTGAAGGCGCGCGGGTGGGCCGATCACAAAGGAGTCATTCGGTCGCACGCGCACAGGCTGCGGCCTCGCTTGCTCGTGATTCGCAAATCAGCTTAACGATTCTGACCGAGGGCTTTTCACCATTAACCGGTCTTAAATTAACTCGTCGGCAATGTGGTGGCGAGTTGTCCAGGCCGATTCAGGTTCGCTGCGGGGGCGTCTCGCAGCGGGGAGGGGTAGATGCGCGTTCTGCTGATTGAGGACGATAGCGCCACGGCGCAAGGCATCGAACTGATGCTGAAGTCCGAAGGTTTCAACGTCTACACGACGGACCTCGGGGAAGAGGGCATAGATCTTGGAAAGATCTATGACTACGACCTCATCCTCCTCGACCTGAACCTTCCCGACATGAGCGGCATGGAGGTCCTGCGGACGCTGCGCGTCGGCAAGGTCAACACCCCGATCATGATCCTGTCAGGCACCTCCGAGATCGACACCAAGGTCAAGACGCTCGGCGGCGGGGCCGACGACTACATGACCAAGCCCTTCCACAAGGAAGAGCTGGTGGCCCGCATCCACGCCGTCGTCCGCCGTTCCAAGGGCCACGCCCAGTCGGTGATCCGCACCGGCGACATCACCGTCAACCTCGACGCCAAGACGGTGGAAGTGAACGGCATCCGGGTGCACCTGACCGGCAAGGAATACCAGATGCTCGAGCTGCTCTCCCTGCGGAAGGGGACGACGCTCACCAAGGAAATGTTCCTGAACCACCTCTACGGCGGCATGGACGAGCCGGAACTGAAGATCATCGACGTCTTCATCTGCAAGCTGCGCAAGAAATTGGCCGCCGCCGCCAACGGCAAACACCACATCGAGACCGTCTGGGGCCGCGGCTACGTGCTGCGCGACCCGCAGGAAGGCATGATCGCAGCCTGACGTCCCAACAACCCGCTAAGTCCCGGTTTTCGCCGGGATGAGCGGGAAAACTAGGCGCATTCCGGCACTTTTCCCCGCAACTCAGCTTTTTCAGCGGGCTGCCGATGGCGCCGGAGCGGCTGCCGGTTCAAGACGACAACATGTCCGGCCGCCTGCAGTCGATCTGGCGCTATCCGGTGAAGGGATTCACCCCGGAACCCCTGGACGCCGCACTGCTGACCGCGGGCGAAAACTTCCCCTGTGACCGGCTCTATGCGGTGGAGGATGGGCCGAGCGGCTTCGATCCGGCCGCGCCGGCCCACATCTCCAAGCAGAAGTTCACCGTCCTGGCCAAGATCGCGCGGGTCGCCCAGGTGCGCACCGGCTTTGACGAGGCGAGCGGGATCTGGACCGCCGAGGCGCCCGGCCATCCCGGCTTCCGGGCCGAGATCACCCGCGAGGCGGGACGCGACGCCTTCGCCGCCTGGCTCACCGACGTACTCGCCGGCGACATCGCCGGGCCACTGAAGATGCTGCCCGCACCCGACCATCACCGGTTCACCGACCATCCGCGGGGCAGCGTCTCGATCGTCAATCTCGCCAGCGTCCAGGCGCTGGAGGCGCGCCTCGGCCGCCCCGTGGACCCCCGCCGCTTCCGGGCCAACCTCTACGTCGACGGCTGGCCACCCTGGATCGAGACCGAATGGCCGGGGCGCACCCTGCGGGTGGGCCCCGCCAGGCTGGACGTGTTCAGTTCAATCGTCCGCTGCGTGGCGACCCACGTCGATCCGGACCGTGGTGAGCGCGACCTGGACGTGACGGCCGGCCTCTACGAAGGCTTCGGCCACATCCTCTGCGGCGTCTACGCCTCGGTCGCGCGCGGCGGGACCATTGCGCCCGGCGACGAGGTCGCCCCCCTGCCCTGACCCACCGCCTCGATCGCGTGGCCCTCGCCCTTGCGGACAACGATGTGCGCCTGGTCCCGCGCCAGGAGGATGTGGTCGCGCAGGTTGGGCAGGTTGATCCGGCGCCAGGCGTTCGCAGCGAACTCGCGGGCCTGGTCTTCGTTCAGGGTCCGGAAGCGCGCGTAGAACGAGGCCGGATCGTTCTCGGCCGCGCGCCAGAGCTCGATCAGCCGCTCGGTGAACCAGGCCTCCAGCAGCGCCTCGTCGGCGTCGAGATAGACCAGCACGTCCAGGCCCGTCTCGGCGGGCGCGCGCTGCAGGCCCAGGCCCTCGACGATCAGCACGTCCGGCCGTTCGATCCGCCGGGCGAGTCGCGGGTCGACGTCGTAGATGGCGTGGGAATAGCCCGGGAACTCGGCCGCTCCGGCGCGGATCGCGGCCAGCGAAGCGTCCATGGCGGCCGCATCGTAGCTCTCGGGAAAGCCCTTGCGCAGCGTTAGGCCTCGCGCGGCCAGGGTGGCGTTGTCGAGCAGAAAGCCGTCGGTGGCCACGACCTCCACCACCGGCCGCTCCGGCCAGGACGCGATGGCAACGGCCAACCCGGCGGCGAAGACGCTCTTGCCCGCCGCCACGGCGCCGGCCACGCCGACGATGTAGGGGGGCTCCGGCGGCCGCATTCGCCGCAACAGCTCGCTGACGTCGTCCAGACTGGCCATAGGCCGACAGAAGACGGCGAAACAGGTTGGCGGCGCAACCCCGGCGCGGCATGGTCCGGCGCCGACAGAACACGGGAGGACGGCATGAGCGAAGGCGCGCAGCAGGCGATCCTGGAGCCGGACCTGCCGATCGTGGACCCGCACCACCACCTCTGGGACCGCCGCGCCGTCGGCGCAGGGCCGAACCTGCCGCCCGTCACGCACCCGATGGAGTGGAGCGCGCGGCTGTCGCCCTACTACATGATGGAAGAGCTGCTGGCCGACCTGAACACTGGCCACAACATCGTCGCCACCGTCTTCGTGCAGTGCCACTCGATGCACCGCGCGAGCGGGCCGGAGGCGATGCGGCCGGTGGGCGAGACCGAGTACGTCAACGGCGTGGCCGCCATGTCGGCCAGTGGCCTCTATGGCCCCAGCCGCATCTGCGCCGGCATTGTCGGGCACGTGGACCTGATGCTTGGCGAGAAGGTCGCCCGCGAGGCGCTGGAGGCGCACATGGCCGCCGGCGGCGGGCGTTTCCGCGGCATCCGCCACATCGGCTCCTGGGACGCGAGCCCCGAGGCGCTGGGCGCGCTGGCCCGCAGCACGCCCCCTCAGCTCTACCGGCGCGACGACTTCCGCTCGGGCTTCCGGGCGCTTGGCCAGCTGGGCCTCAGCTTCGACGCATGGCTGCTGCAGCCGCAGATCGACGACCTCACCGACCTGGCCCGCGCCTTCCCGGACCAGCCGATCGTGCTCGACCACGTCGGCACCCCGATCGCCATCGGCCCCTACGCCGGCCAGCGCGAGGCGCTGTTCGCCCCCTGGCGGGAGTCGATCCGCGAGCTGGCGACCTGTCCGAATGTGACCGTGAAGCTGGGTGGCCTGGCCATGCCCTTCGCCGGCTTCCCGAGCTTCCGGTCCGACCCGCCGGCCACGGCGGCGCAGCTGGCGGCGGAGTGGAAGCCCTACCTCGACGTCTGCATCGAGGCGTTCGGGGCCGAGCGCTGCATGTTCGAGAGCAACTTCCCGGTCGACCGCGGCAGCTGCGACTACCGAACGCTGTGGAACGCGTTCAAGACCTACGCCGCCGGCTTCTCCGCCAGCGAGAAGGCCGCCCTGTTCAGCGGCACGGCGAGCCGGTTCTACCGCCTGGAGCCGTGAAGGCGGTGGCGCCGATCGAGGTCCAGCCGTTCCGCATCCACGTCGCCGACGCCGAGATCGCGCGCCTGAAGCGCCGCCTCGCCGACACCCGCTGGCCGGAGGATTTCGCCAACGACGACTGGAAGTACGGGGCCAACGGCGACTTCATGCGGAACCTCGCCGGCTACTGGTTGGACGGCTACGACTGGCGGGCGCGGGAGGCGGCGATGAACGCCTATCCGCATTTCCGCGCGGTCATCGACGACATTCCGATCCACTTCCTGCACGTCCGGGGCAAGGGCCCCTCGCCCACCCCGCTGCTGCTGACCCACGGCTGGCCCTGGACCTTCTGGGACTTCGAAGGCGTGATCGGCCCGCTCAGCGACCCGGCCGGCCATGGCGGGCGGGCCGAGGACGCCTTCGACCTGATCATCCCGTCCCTGCCGGGCTACATCTTCTCCGCGCCGCTGCGCCGTACGGGGATCGGCGCCAAGGAGACGGTCCAGCTCTGGGCCAGGCTGATGGAGGCGCTCGGCTACGAACGCTACGGGGTCCACGGAGGCGATTTCGGGGCGGGGATTTCGGCCGGGCTGGCGCTGGCCTACCCGGAGCGGGTGATCGGCTGCCACATGGTGTTCCCGGCCACGCTCGACGGCGGCGGCTGGCACATTCCGCCGACCCATCTGCGGGCGGAGGACTATGGGCCGGGCGAGACGGACTGGCCGGCCCACAATGCCGACATGACCGAGAAGACCCGCACCCACATCGTCGCCCACGTGGCCGACGGCCAGACCCTGGCCTACGCCTTCAACGACAGCCCGGTGGGCCTAGCGGCCTGGCTGCTGATCCGCCGCCGCAACGCCTCCGACTGCGATGGCGACCTGCTGTCCTGCTACACCCGCGACCAGCTGCTGGACCTGGTCTCGCTCTACTGGTTCACCGGGACCATCGGGACCAGCATGCGCTGGTACGCCGAGGTGGACGCCACCCGAGCCGCGCCGGTCGACCTGCCCGAGCCGGCGACGTCGGTTCCCATGGCCATGGCGGTGTTCCCGCGCGAGGTTCGCAAGTATCCCCGCGCCTACGTCGCGCGACGGCTCAACCTGCGCCGCTGGACCCTCATGCCCAAGGGCGGCCACTACGCCCCGGCCGAACAGCCGCTGGCGGTGGCCGCGGACCTGCAGGCGTTCTTCGGCGAGCTGACTTATGAGAGCGCCGGACACCCCGACCGGCCCTGAGAGCCCGAGTTCGATCCAAGGAGACCGCCGATGGCCGACGACATCACCATCTTCCACAACCCCAGCTGCGGAACCTCGCGCAACGTGCTGGCGGCCATCCGCGACGCCGGCAAGGCGCCGACGGTGGTGGAGTATCTGAAGGCGGGCTGGACCGCCGACCAACTGAAGGGCCTGTTCGCGAAGATGGGCGTCTCGGCGAAGGACGTCCTGCGGGTGCGCGGCACGCCGGCGGAGGAACTCGGCCTGACCAAGCCGGGCGTCAGCGACGCGGCGATCGTCAAGGCGATGACCGAGCATCCCATTCTCGTGGAGCGGCCCATCGTGGTCAGCGGCAAGGGTGCGGCGCTGTGCCGCCCGGCCGAGCGGGTGCAGGCGCTGCTCTGACGCACCTCGACCTTACGAGGCGTTAACCCTGATCGGCGAGGTTGGCCTGGAACGCGTCCAGGCCATGTATCGTACCCGTCCCGTTTCCAGGAGGCGTCCCCTCCTCCACATCGCCACGGCGGCGCTCGGATTCGCCGCGCTGGGGCTCGGCTGGCGGCTGATGTCCGCCGAGCCGGCGTCGGCGCGGGATTTCGGCCACCCCGCGCAGGCGGAACCGGCGGATTACATCCCAGCTACCGCTTCGCCAGGATGGGCAAGCGCTCTCGCCTCGGACCCACTGGCTTCCGCACTCCCGCCCGCCACCACGGCCAGCATGTTCGGCGCGCCGCTGGATTTCCTGCGGGTGACCTCGAGCTTCGGCCTGCGCCGCCATCCGCTGCTCGGCTTCACCCGCATGCACCAGGGCGTCGACTTCGCCGCCCGCCAGGGCGCCCCGGTGCTGGCGGCGGCCGACGGCGTGGTCACCGAGGCCGGGCGCGACGGCGGCTACGGCAACATCCTGCGGCTGCGCCACGCCGACGGCTGGTCCACCGGCTACGCCCACCTCTCCGGCTATGCCGTCGGCCTCGCGCCCGGGACGCGGGTGCTGAAAGGCCAGGTGATCGGCTTCGTCGGCCAGACCGGGCTAGCGACCGGCCCGCACCTGCACTACGAGGTCAGCCGCGACGGGGTGAAGCTGGACCCGATGACGACGCCGTTCGGCGAGGCCCCGACGCCCGACGCCGGCCAGGCCCCGGCCGCGCCTGCGCCCACCACCGTTGCGCTGCGGCTGCGACCGGCGCAGGTCAGCGACGAGATCCCGCCCGGCGTCTGAGGCCCGCGGCGCGACGCCGCCGTTTGCCTTCGCCCCCTCCCTTAAGCTACCGAGCGCCCATGCCCTCCTCCCCCGCCGCCGAAGCCGCGCGTCGACGCACGTTCGCCATCATCAGCCACCCTGACGCCGGCAAGACCACCCTGACCGAGAACCTGCTGCTGTCCGGCGGGGCGATCCGGGCCGCCGGCGCGGTGCGGGCGCGGGGCGAGCAGCGACGCACCCGCTCGGACTGGATGAAGATCGAGCGCGAGCGCGGCATCTCGGTGTCGGCAAGCGTGATGACGTTCGACCACGCCGGACTGATGTTCAATCTGCTCGATACGCCCGGCCACGAGGACTTCTCGGAGGACACCTATCGCACCCTGACCGCCGCCGACGCGGCGGTGATGGTGCTGGACGCGGCCAAGGGCATCGAGCCACAGACCCTGAAGCTGTTCGAGGTCTGCCGCCTGCGCGACATCCCGATCGTCACCTTCATCAACAAGATGGACCGCGAGGCGCAGGACCCGTTCGCCCTGCTGGACGAGATCGCCTCCAAGCTCGCCCTCGACCCGGCCCCGCTCTACTGGCCGGCGGGCTCGGGCAACCGGTTCAAGGGGGTGGTGGACCTGCGGCGCGAGCGCTTCCTGCCCTTCTCGCGGCAGCGGGCCGACCGCCCCGGGCCCGTGGCGCTGCGCTCGAACGCCATCGTCCAGCACCTCGACCCCGACGAGCAGGCCGAGGTGGAGGAAGGGGCGATGCTGGTGCAGGAGGCCTCCAAGCCGTTCGACGTGGAGAGCTTCCTGGAGGGGCACATGACCCCGGTGTTCTTCGGCTCGGCGCTGCGCCACTTCGGCGTCGACGAATTGCTGGAGGGCCTGGGGGCCTACGCGCCACCGCCGAAGCCCACCGCGGCCCGCAAGTCCGGCCAGGACACCCATGTGGCGCCCGGCGATCCGGAAGTGTCCGGCTTCGTGTTCAAGGTGCAGGCGAACATGGACCCAGGCCACCGCGACCGTATCGCCTTCCTGAGGCTCGCGTCCGGCCGCTTCACCCGCGGCATGAAGCTGAAGGTCGAGAACACCGGCCGCCAGCTCAGCGTCAACGCGCCGATCCTGTTCTTCGCCTCGGACCGGGAGCTGGCGGAGGAGGCCTACGCCGGCGACGTGATCGGGATCCCCAACCACGGCGTGCTGCGGGTGGGCGACAGCCTGTCCGAAACCGGGACGCTGCGCTTCGCCGGCCTGCCCAATTTCGCGCCGGAGATCCTGCGCCGCGTGCGGGTGAAGGACCCGCTGAAGGCCAAGCACCTGAAGAAGGCGCTGGAGGGCCTGGCGGAGGAAGGGGTGACCCAGCTGTTCCGCCCGATCATCGGCTCGGACTTCATTGTCGGCGCCGTGGGCCAGCTGCAGTTCGAGGTGATGGCCGACCGGCTGGCGGGCGAATACGCCCTGGAAGTGCTGTTCGAGGCGGCGCCCTACGCCGAGGCCCGCTGGCTGGCCGGCAGCAAGGCCGACCTCGAGGACTTCGCCTCCAAGCACCGCACCGCCATGGCCGAGGACATCGACAAGGCGCCGGTATTCCTGGCCAAGTCCGCCTGGGAGATCGGCTACGTGGCCGAGCGGTATCCGGACGTGGTCTTCGAGCGGGTGAAAGAGCGGGCCTAGCCCAAGGCGTTACGCAAGGCGCCAATATTTCACCGCCAAGCGCGCCAAGGACGCCAAGGCCGCCTTGCAGAGCACCGAAGCGACCGCGGTGACGTGCCGAGGTTTGCTGCGCGCCAAGCGCGCCTTGGCGTCCTTGGCGCGCTTGGCGGTTTCATTCAGGCACGCCTCGCGCAACGCGGAAGGCATCCCCAACGTCACCGGACCGTTAACCAAACCTTAACATTAATGACTTGCAAACGCGCGGCTTCGGGTTTGCTCTCTGGGTGTTAGCGGCTGGCCGGCTTGTTCCAAACCGGCGCATGGCCGCGAGAGGAGCGCCCGCGCATGTTCGAGTTCGGCCGAGAGCTTCGCCGCCTGTTCGGGGGCGAGCGCGCCCATCCTGGCAAGGACGGCCTGACCGGCGGCGACGCGGCTTTGCTGGAGCTTCTCGACCTGGACATGCTGCGCGCCGAGGCCAAGTCGGCCGACGTCGCCGCCGGGCGGATCAGCGCCCGCGACCGGCCCCGGCGGATGCTGGAGGCGGCCATTGTCTGGCGCGAGTTGGCGCGGCGGACCGGCGACGCCGTGGCGCTCCGCGGCGCGGCCGCGCGAGCCGAGCGGGCCGCCGCCAGCTTCCTGCAGACGCACCGGCAGCAAGGCTGGGCTCGGGCGCGCCTGGAACAGGCCCAGTGCGCGTTGCTGGGCGCGGATCTCTTCGGCGACGAGGGCCTGGAGGCCGCCGCCGAACGCGCGGCCACGGAGGCCCGTCGGGCCGCCGGGCCGGCCGGGTTGATGGCCCAGGCCATGCTGGCCGCCATTGCGGCGCGCCGACTGACGACCGGCGGCGACCTCGCCGGCGTCCGGCTTGCCGCCCGCGCCTTCAACGACCCGATCGCCAGCCTGGAGAGCGCCGGACGGCGCGACTGTGCGCTGAAGCTGGCGGCCGCGGAGGCCCGCATGGCCCGCGCCGATTTGCTGGTGGGGGCCGGATTGCGTCTGAAGGACGAGGCGCTGGTGCGCGCTGCCATCGGCGATTTGAGCGTGGCGGTCGAGCGCCTGAACGGCGCCTACGAGCCTTTGGCCCAGGGCCGCGCCATGCTGGCCCAGGCCTCCGCCAAGGCCGCGCTTGCCGAACTGGCGGGCGATATCGCCGGCCTGGCGGTAGCGGTCGGCGACGTAGCGGCCGCGGTCGACCGGTCGCCGCGGGATCACAGCCCGCTGGACTGGGCGCGGGGCCACGCTGCGCTGGCCCAGGGCCTGTCGCAACTGGGCGAAGCCACAGAAAGCGACGCCGCGTTCGGCAAGGCCCTCGCCGCCTATGACCGGGCGATCTCAGTGTTGAAGGCGACCCCGGAGCTGAAGCTGCGGGCGCAGGCGGCGGCCGGGCGGGGCTTGGCCCTGGCGCGATCGGCGGAGCTCTCCGGCGACGTCGCCGGACTGAACGCCGCCGAAGCGGCGTTCAAGGCCGAACTGGCCGCCGGCCCGCATCGCAAGGACCCCACGGCCTGGGCCATGCTGCAGGTGCAGCTGGGACAGATCTACGTGGCGCGCCTGACGCTGACCGGCCGCGACCGCGGCGAGCGCGCCGCGGCGGCCCTGGCCTTCTCGGCGGCGCTGGACGTGTTCGCGGAAGCAGGGTTGCGCTCGTTCGCGGCGATCGCGGCCGACGCCCTCGAACGGCTGCGCGCCGCGCGGGTCGGCTAGCGGTTCTAACATATGATTGCTCCGAGGCCGCCAAGGGAGGTATGTTGGCGAGCGCGAGCAAAGTTCCGTACGGGGAATTCGAACCAAGCAGACGCCCCAGCTGAGCGCAGGGAGGCCGTATGCAGCGCGAGTCCGTCGGCGATCCGCGCTTCTACGCGCGGAGCGGCCCCTACGATCTAGGATGTGTCGCCGCGGCGGCCAATGCCGACGCGGTCCAGTCCGACCGGCTGCTGACCGGCGTGGCGCCGCTGCCGACCGCAAACCAGGATCAGGTCAGCTTCCTCGACAATCGCAAGTACGTCTCGATGCTGGAGGCGACCGGCGCGGGGGCCGTGATCGTGCACCCGGAGATGGCCGACCGCGTACCCGCCTCGGCGACCGCCATCATCACCGCCACGCCCTACGAGGGGTGGGCCCGGGTCGCGGCGCTGTTCTATCCGCTGACCCCCTCCTTCCCGGGCGTCCACCCGACCGCCTTCGTCGCCGCCGGCGCGCTGGTGGATCCCACCGCTGAGGTCGGCGCCTTCGCCTACGTCGAGACCGGCGCGCAGATCGGCGCCAGATGCCGGATCGGACCGTACGCCAGCGTCGGCGTGGGGGTGGTCATCGGCGAGGACTGCCGGATCGGCGCGCACGCCAGCCTCAGCCATGCGCTGCTGGGGGCGCGCGTCTGCCTGCACCCCGGCGCCCGCATCGGCCAGGAGGGCTTCGGTTTCGCCCAGACCAAGACCGGCTTCGTGACCATCCCGCACCTGGGCCGCGTGATCCTCGAGGATGACGTCGAGATCGGCGCGAACTCCACGGTCGATCGCGGCTCCAGCCAGGACACGGTGATCGGGGCCGGCTCGCGGCTCGATAACCTGGTCCAGATCGGCCACAACGTCCAAATGGGCCGCTGCTGCATCATCGTGGCCCAGGTCGGAATCTCCGGATCGACGATCCTGGAGGACTTCGTCCAGGTCGGCGGCCAGGCCGCCATGGCCGGGCACCTGCGCGTGGGACGCGGCGCCCAGATCGGGGCCCAGGCGGGCGTGATCTCGGACGTGCCGGTGGGCGGCGCCGTGATCGGCAGTCCGGCCCAGCCGCGCTACGACTTCTTCCGCCAGGTGGCGATGCTCAAGCGGCTGGCGCGCCGGCCGCACTGAGCCGACTCCTGGGGGTCTAGAGCGGTTTCATCCTTGGCTGAATCGGGGGGGATTCCGGAGATGGGCGGATCATGATTCAAGATGCTGGCTGTGAGGAGGTCAGCATGGATGTCGAGACCCTACTCGGAGGATTTGCGC
>Ga0105240_10001339_pt1 | contig 42240 bp, 41 predicted proteins | sample KBSC54metaG_FD_80426 | JGI IMG/M metagenome (GOLD analysis project Ga0105240, IMG submission 80426) | Corn rhizosphere microbial communities from Kellogg Biological Station, Michigan, USA - KBS C5-4 metaG | ecosystem: Host-associated > Plants > Roots > Rhizosphere > Soil | place: Michigan, USA... | reverse complement strand
CCCGAAGCGGCGCTAGCGGGAGCGGAAACTTTCATCAAAGCGTACGCCGACGATGCGCTAATCGTGCCGGCCGTCGCGCCGCACGCCATTTACACGGCATCGGACGAGACGCTGCAAGCCGCGCGAACGCTGGCGGATCGTTATGGCAAGCCGTTGATCATCCATCTGGCGGAGACCAAGACGGAGTTCGACGAATCGATGCAAAAGCGCAAAAAGTCGCCTACGAAGGCGCTGGCCGATTTGGGTGTGCTGCAAGGCTGGACGCTAGTCGCGCACGCGGTTTGGCTCGACGCCGCGGACTTCGGCCTCCTGCGCGCGGCCGGAACCGGGATCTCGCACTGCCCGTCGAGCAACATGAAGCTCGCGAGCGGCGTAGCGCCCGTGCTCAAGATGCTACAAGCCGGCATTCCAGTAGGCTTAGGGACCGACGGAGTAGCAGGATCCAATAATGACGTGGACATGTTGGAAGAGATGGATCTCGCGGCCAAGTTGCAAAAGGTCACGTCCGGCGATCCGACAGCGCTGCCCGCCGATCAGGCCTTTGCGATGGCGACGATTCTCGGCGCACAGGCTCTAAGAATGAGCGATCAAATAGGTTCGCTGGAAGCTGGGAAGCGGGCGGACATCATCAGCATAAGGCTAGACGCGCCCAATGCGGCGCCGCTGTACAACGTGTATTCGCAACTGGTTTATTCGCTCAAGGCGTCGGACGTGGGGGACGTGATGGTGAACGGGCGCCTCATCGTGAGGAACCGGCATATGCTGACCGTCGACGACAAGGCAGTGTTGGCGAAGGCGGAAGAGTATCGGGCGAAGGTTTCAAAATCGCTGGCTCGGGATTAACGCGGTTTTCCCCAACCGCCGCCGCCGGGGGTATCGATTCGCAAGACATCGCCTGTGCGGGCCTCGAAGCGCGTTTTCGCCGGGAGTTTCTGAGGTCGTCCCGAGCGCACAAGAGTGTTGCGTCCCGGCTTGCCGGATCCGCCGCCAGCCAGTCCCCAGGGGCCACGCTCCCGACGGTCGGAAAGCAGCGTGACCTCCGCCGGAACAAGAAATTCGAATTCACGCACAATGCCGTCGCCCCCGCGATGTGCGCCTGCTCCGCCCGAACCGCGCCGCACGCGATAGCCGGCGATGCGCAATGGAAACTGATGCTCGAAGGCTTCGATAGGCGTGTTCCAACTATTGGTCATGTGAGTGTGGATCGCGCTGGAACCGTCGGCATGCGCGGAGGCTCCCATGCCTCCGGCGATGGTTTCGTAGTAAGCAAAACCGCGTCCACCGAAACTCAGATTGTTCATGGTGCCGCTGCTCGCGGCGGGAATCCGGTCCGGAGCCGCGTTCGCCAACGCGCCCAGCAAAACATCCGTGATGCGCTGCGAGGTTTCGACATTACCGGCTGCCATCGCGGCGGGAGGTAGCGCGTTAACCACCGACCCCTCGGGAGCGATGACGCGAATGGGCCGCAGAATGCCCGCGGTGAACGGGACATCGTCCTCAATCAGGCAGCGGAACACGTACATTGTGGCGGCCAGAGTCACGGCGAAGTTTGCGTTGACGGATCCCTGGACCTGTGGCGCGGAACCAGTGAAATCGACAACCGCGCGGCCCTTGGCGATGGTGACGGCGACGCGAATTCGCACCGGCTCGGCGGTAATGCCGTCGTTATCCAGGAAATCCTCAAAACGATACGCGCCGTCCGGAAGCTTGCGAATCGCGGCCTGCATCATGCGTGCGCTATAGTCCTGGATTTCGCGCATGTTGCGAACGACGCGTGCTTCTCCTTGCTTGGCAACCAATTCCCACAGCCGCGTTTCGCCGCGATGGATGGCCGCGAGCTGCGCCATAAGATCGCCCTCGCGCTCGACGGGAGTGCGGACATTCGCTAGCAGAAGATCGAAGAGAGCGCGGTCGATCTTGCCCCGCCGGCGAATCAGCACAGGAGGAATACGAATGCCTTCCTGAAAGATTTCGCGCGCCAGAGGCATGGATCCGGGACTCATCCCGCCCACATCCGCATGATGCGCGCGATTGGCGAGATAGAACGCAGGACTCCGCCCGCGAGTGAAGACGGGGGCGACCGCGGTAATGTCGGGCAAATGCGTCCCGCCGCGAAATGGATCGTTAACCAGGGCCACATCGCCCGGCTGTAGATCGAACGCGTCCATGGCGGCGCGCACCGAAAGGGGCATAGCTCCGAGGTGCACGGGCATGTGATCGCCCATGGCAACGGCCTCACCGCGCGCGTCGTAGACGGCGCAGGAGTAGTCGCGGCGTTCCTTGATATTGGCCGAATAGGACGTCTTGCGCAGCACCACGCCCATTTCCTCGGCAATTGAAACGAGCAGGTGCCGGAATAGCTCCAGCTCGATCCCGCTCGACTGGGTCACTTGCACACTCCGGCACGGACAGGGAAGCTCGCGACTACGTCCCACGATCCTGGTGCATTGCGGCGTTCGATGCGATTGGTCTTGCTCGCGGCGTCCGTTCGCACTCGCCAAGTCGCGCTATCCTTGGCGGGAGCTTTCGCCAGCTTGGAATTTTTGGGTGCGGCCTCCGCGATGGTCCATGAGTCGCCGCCGTTGGTGGTTTCGTAGATTTCGAACACCGACGCGGGGCCTTCGGACCGTTCGAAAATCAGCTGGCCGGACTTTGCCGAATCGAACCAGAACTGCTGGATGGAACCGTAGTGCGTTTCGTTGAACAGCGGCCTCCTGCGCCAGGTTTTCCCGCCATCGGTAGTCGTCAGGAAGAACGGATCGCGCGCCAGGGGCTCTTCAACTACGCCGCTAGCCCAGCCATGCTGGAAATCGGGAAACTGAACCTGGTCCAGAGCGGCGCCTTCGATGCGCGGATTCGGCTCAGTCCAGGTTTTGCCGCCATCCCCGCTCACCAAAAGAACACCGTAGAGCGTGGTCGTCACTGTATGCAGATTTCCCGCGGCGAAGATGGTGGAACCCACGCCTTCCGCCGACGCCAGTTCCAAAAACACATCGCACGGCTCGTCTTCGGAACACGTTAACCCGAATCGGTCGACATCGGCGGCCGGACAGGCATAGTCGATACGCGTCGTATCCTGGGCGCCCAATTTAACTGTAAGAACCAGCAGCGGGAATAACAGCAGCGATAGCCGGAGGCGCACCGCCACCATTGTATCCGCCGGACGGGGCTACAATAAATTTAGTGTCGATGCCGATCATCGCCGCGGGCCTGGCCGAATTGCGCCACGGCCGCTTTTCCTTCTATCCAGCCATAGTCGGCGTACAGCACAACGAGTGGATCCTGCGACGCGCCTCCTGGACAGAGATCCTGGTCGCCAACGCGAAAACTTCGGAAGAAATCTGTATTCCGCGCCGCTTTGTAGGCGAGGTCTCCTCTATTGAAGCGCCCTATCGGATCGTCGGGCTAGTGAAGGAGCTCGAGTATCGGGAAGGCGTGGTCCTCCCGCATCACCGCAGCGTAATCGAAATGCCGCGGGCGGTGAATGACTTCAGCCGAGCGAGCCTACGGCCGACACCCTATCAAGGGCCGGCGGGAGTAGTCGCTATTCGGGCCGAACTGGATAGCGATTCGCGAGTCTGGCGGGTGTTGCGGGGATCGGTGGCGGCCGGATTTCTGGTATGCCTGGCGGTGATCTTCGTGGTTCGGGACGCGCACCTGGGGACCGGTTTCGGCTGGACCTCTACGCCGTCGCGCGTGCCCAATCTAAATGCCGGCGACGATTATGACTCGGTGTTGAAGAAGATGGGAAGTCCCGCCAGCGACCAGTGGCTCGACTCGCGAAGCGGAACCGGTGGCTACCGGCGAATGTGGTATCCGCGCAGAGGTGTGACGGTCGTCTTAACCGGTGCGAGCCGCAACCGCGCACGCTATGCGGGCACGCTGGACCGCGACGACAGGATTATCCAGTCGGTGGATGCTGGTCTGGCTAACGAGCTCTATTCCGCGCCGGTGATCGAATAAGGGCGCTACGTTAGGGTAAGCACATCGTCTTGGCCTTTTTCCACGTTCACGCGGGAAAGGACGGCCAGGCCGACAGCGAAAAAGACGATCAGTGACAGAATGGCGATGCGGTAACTTCCGGTCCATTGCAGAGCCAGGCCGTAGAATGCGGGTCCCAACCAACTGGTCCCCTTGTCGCTGATTTCGTAGATGCTGAAATACTCGGCTTCCTTGCCTTTGGGCAAGAGCTGCGCGAACAGTGACCGGCTCAACGCCTGACTAGGTCCCATCACGATCGCCACTCCCGCCGTTACAAAGAAAAATTGAATGGCTGTATAAACGAAGGCATAGATATAGATCAGGAGCGCGCCCCAAATTACCAGCGTAGTGGCGATTGCGGGCTTGGCCCCGATCCGTGCAGCCAACTTACCGAAGCCGACGGCTCCGGGAATTCCGACGAACTGCGCCATCAAGATGGCAGTTGTCAATTGCGAGATCGGCATACCCAGGCCATCGCTGCCAAATTGGCCGGCCACCGCCAGAACCGTCTGGATAGCATCGTTGTAAATCAGATACGCCACCAGGAACAACAATGTCTGCGGATAGTGCCGCGTGTCTCGCAGCGTGTGCGCCAGTTGACGGAAAGCAATCGCTATGCGGTTCTGCCCGGGACTCGGGATTCGCGCGGGCCCGCGATTCCGCAGGGCGAGCAACACCGGGATCGTAAACAAAACGCACCAGACTCCTGCCGAGGCCAGGCTGATGCGGACGGCGAATGCTTCCGAGATGCCCAGCTTTTCGGCACGGAAGAGCAGCAGAAGATTCAGAGCGAGCAACACGCCGCCGCCTGCGTATCCCAGAGCCCACCCCCGTGAAGAAACTGCGTCGCGCTGTTCGGGGGGAGCGATTTCCGGCAGGAACGAGTTGTATACGACGATGGACGCGCCGAAACTGATATTCGAAACGATCAGCAGCGCGGCGCCCAGCATGTAATTCGTTCCTTCGATGAAAAACATCGCGACCGTCGCGGCCGCACCGATGAACGCCGTCAACCCCAGCAATTCCTTTTTGCGGTGCCCATAATCCGCTATCGCGCCGACCACTGGAAGAAAGATCACCTGGCCCGCCACCGAAATACTGATCAGGTAGGGATACAGACTGCGCGCGTCCACGGGAATACCGAAGGGGTGAATGAATCCCTTGGCATCCGCGGCGGCCTTGGCGAGAGCTGTGAGATACGGCCCCAGAAACACCACCAGCACCGAAGTAAAGTACGGGGAGTTCGCCCAGTCGTAGAGATACCATCCACGCTGTTCGCGGACGCTGTACTGGGGTGGCGAGGCGGTCATGGAATATAGAAAAGATCGATCGACTTACCGATCCGCTCCACCGGAGTATAGGACTTCAGCCACGCGAAGGAGCCGTCTTTGCTGTAATCGATCTTCAGACGATGGAGACTCACGGCGACGTATCCACGCACGGGTTGAGTGGGGGAGAGCGGCTCCCAATGTGGAAGGTTGTACTTTTCGAGGAAAGCAGTTCCGAAATAGGCGATGGAAAACTCCTGGATGCCGCGCTCATGGAGTCGCAAGCTGAGGCGATGCAGATCCTGGCCCCAATCGAGGTCCGACTCGCACAGGATGGTCTCAGGGTGCGAGCCGGCGAATTCGTTGAAATGCGCCATGTAGTCCGGATGGGCGCGCCAGGAGTCGGTCACTACCCACGCGACCAGGATCGCGGCCACCGCTGCGGCTGTGCGCGATTGCTGGAATAGCGCCGTCACCGCGTAGCCCCCGACGATCGCCAGCAACGGGTAAATGGGAAGAATGTGGCGCACTCCAAGATCGATGCGCGCGATCATGCACACCAGCATGATCAAAATCGGGAAAACCGCGCTCAGTACTTGCTGCCATGCAGCCTTGCGCCAGCGGCGGAGGACGAACGTGCACCCGCAGATCGCCAGGAGCAGCAGTCCGATGGGACTCTTGACAGCGAGAACCACCGGGAAGAAATACCACCACCCGGATTGGCTCCATTGCCCTAGCAGGTACATGTCGATCCCGATAGAGTTGTGCCGAAAGAGATCGCGCAGGCCCAGCATGGCTTCGGTCAACGGCAGCGGGGTGGCCAGGACTGCGTTCCACACTCCGTGAAGCAGGGGTCGTGAACTAAGGATGCTGTCGATTCGAGGGTGGACTCTATAGACCGTACCGAGAGGAATCAACGTGAATCGGTAGGTGGCCCATGCAAGAAAAAGCACCACACACGCCGCGAGACCCGCCTGGGCTACTCGCCTACGAGCCGCCGTGCGAGGTGCGATGGCGAATCCGACCAGATAGCACGCACCCAGAAACGGGATGTTCGAGTACTTGCACATAACGGCGAACGCGGTGGCGAATCCCCACCAGAGCCATCGCGCGGTATCCGGCTGCTCCAGCCAGCGGAGAAACCGATACAAAGCGAAAGCTGCTCCAGCCGCACAGGCGACGTCATTGGTCGCCAACCCGGCGTGCCCCAGAATCGGCGACGTACACGTCAACAGAAGTACGGCCCAGAATCCCGCAGCTTCGCCGAACCATCGGCGCGACCAAAGAAACGTCACCACACAGGCGAGGACAAAGAACGGAAGCGTTCCGATCCTGGCCAGCGCAAGGCTAAACCAATAATCGTCCTTCGAGTAGAGGATGACGTTGCCTTCCTCGAAGAGGACCGATTCGCCCTGCACGGCGGGGTTCCACCGGCGCGGAGAGCGCAGTCCATGAAGATATGGCCCGAGCGCGCTTACGACCCCGGCCAAGGGCGGATGCCGATATTGATTGGTGAACGTTCCCTGCTGCAGCCATTCCATGCCGTTGGCGATATGAAACGGCTCATCGTAGGTGACGTTGAAGACCGTGTAAGTTGACGCAATTCTAGCTACAGCGATCCCGATCAGAACGATCACTCCGATGATGTACTTGTTCAACGGATTTATTTAATGTGACTCGAGCGTTTCGATCCGCCGCAGCAGGCGCACTAGGCGGGGAGCGGCGTCGCGCCGGCCGCCGAAACGAAACTGATTGTAGGCCCCCGTCAAATCTTCCACCAGCATCGCGAGCTCGGAAGCCGGAAGGACGCGCGCGAACTCGGCCGGCGTGAGCCACGGGGGTTTCTGCAGACCGCGGCGCTCTAGCACGCGCAGCATCCTTTCGTATAACAGGGTCGCGTCGGAGGCTTGTGCTTCTCCCCGCTGGGCCCGGCGGACCCGGAGATCGGCGCGCAGCTTGCGCAGGAGTGTGGGACCCAAGAGTATCGAGAGAGCGGCGAGCGCAAACAACGCCAGGATCTCGATCGCATACGCGCGGGCTGCCCGCACACTCATCTCCACATCCGCGGCGGCGTCGCCGAACCAGGGAAAACGAAAGTTGCGTCCGGACTCCTGCATCCGCGCGGCCAGTGTGATCTGCCGCTCGAAATCGTAGCCCACTACCCAGTCCTGCCAAAACTGGTCAGCCGCGTCGAGGACGAGTCCGGCACGGCTCCATAAGCTTATGGAAGACGGTGAAGGATCGGGCGGCGTAGGATCGAAGGTCACCCAGCCACGTCGCGGCAGCCACGCCTCTACCCAGCTATGCGCGTCGGAGGCGCGCACCACCTGCCATCCGGTCATCGGATTGTAGACGCCGCCCAGAAATCCGGTCACCACACGCGCGGGAATTCCCAACGTACGCAGCATCACTGCCATGGCGGAGGCAAAATACTCGCAGTGCCCTTTCTTTCGCACGAACAAAAATGTTGCAAGCGGATCGGCTACCGGAGCAGGAAGCAGCTCCAGGGTATAGCCGTAATCATGCCGCAGGCGGCGTTCGAGGGCACGAGCGCGCTCATCGGGAGTCGCCAGACCCGCGGTCATGTCGACCGCCAGCCGGCGGATCCTCTCGTCGATCGGCGGCAAGGCCAGCGCTTCCAGGCGTGCGTCGGGCGAAAGTTGCGCGGAAGGCGAAGCTTCATCGGTTAGGAGACTCGAGACGGCGTAGCGCAGTCCGGCGCCGTTGATCCGAGGGACGCTCAACGTCCCCGAGGACGACCGCGCCACCACCGGGACATCGATGATCATGCTCTCGGGCGTGCCCGCGACAAAGAGAACATTGGAGGCGATATCGCTGAGACGGACCTCGTACTCGATTCTGCGGCCCGGCTGGGTGGGTCCGTCGTGGAGCAGCACACGGCGATCTTCCGTGCGCAGACGCTCCTCGACCGCTGGAAGATTGAACCAGCGTTTCCCATCGAAATGGGTGAGCGCGGCGCCTCTCCATCGGACGGCGAGAAATCCGTCGCCTTGGGAAAGGACGTGCATTACGGGTGTGCTGCTCTGTTTGATTTCGCCGATTTCACCCAACGTAACTTCGTTGGAGAATCCCGGCAAGTGATAGCGTTCCGGAACGAATCGCTGAAATGCCGCTCGAGCCGTGCGGGGAAGCACGAAGAAAACGCCGCCGGTCAGCAGCAGAATGCCTCCGAACAATCCGAACGTGAGCAGCCCCAGACGCCGTGGAAACGCGCGCAGCCCGGTGCGTGAAAGCGATCGTCTGGTTTCGCCCGATGAAACGAACAATCGTGTGGCGCGCACCACTTCGCCGCTCGAAAGCGTGGCGATGGTGAACAACAGAAACACCGCTAAGAATGCAAAGAAGGCCAGGGAGACGGATAGCACCGCAGCCGCCAGTAGCGCCATCGCTGCGATCGCTTTGACGAAGGTGAAATCGCGCAGAGTTCTGGCCGTCAGGATTTTCACCGAGCCCAAAAAGAAGATCAGGTGGACCGCCGCCGGCAGGAATGCCTTGGAAATGTAGTAGTAGTCGATCGGGTAGAAACCGACGTAGAGTACTGTGAGGGCGGCGACGATTCGTCCGGGCACATCCAGGGTGATAATGCCCGCGATCGTCAGCGCGCGCAGACAAAGAGCCGCCAGCGTAAATATCGCGGTGGGCCAATCCAGATAGCCGGATCCCAGCACCGCGAAATATCCCGACGCGAGCATTCCCAGCAGGGAAAACTGAAAAAACTTCTCGACCACTTGCTGGGGCGCCCATGAGGCCGGCGTGGTCATGTTCCTATTGTATAGACGCCACCATCTCCGCAATCTCCTCACCAATCGCCAGGGAGGATGTCGCCCCGGGACTGGGCGCATTTACGACGTGGAGTTGGCGCTCGCCTTGCACAAAGTGGAAATCGTCCACCAGCGAGCCCTCGGGAGACATAGCCTGCGCGCGCACACCGGATCCCCCGGGAATCAGGTCATCGGGCTGGATCTCCGGAACCAGACGCTGGAGCGATCGGCAAAACAGTTCCCGGCTGAAGCTGCGGTGGATCTCATCCCAGCAGGTACGGCCGTATTTCCCGAGGAATCGCCAGAGTCCGGGAAACGCGAGCGCGTCGGCCAGATCGGCGATATTAATGTCGTGCTTGGTGTAACCTTCGCGTGCGAACGCCAGCACCGCATTCGGTCCGGCTTCGATGCCGCCGCGGATTCTGCGAGTGAAATGGACGCCGAGAAAAGGAAAGCGAGGGTCGGCGACCGGATAAATCAGGTTGCGCACTAAAAATTGCCGCTCCGGACGGATCAGATAGTACTCGCCTCGAAAGGGAACGATGCGAACCGCGCGCTTCTGTCCCGCGAGCTCGGCCACGCGATCCGAGTACAGTCCGGCGCACGTTACCAGAAAATCGCAGGAGGTTTCGCCCGCGGTGTGGATCGCGCGCCATCCATCCTGCTCACGATTAAGAGCGGTCACACGCACGCCGGTCACGATTTCCCCGCCCTGTTGCCGGATCAGCCCAGCCAAGGCCTCACATACGGCCGGATAGTCTACGATGCCTTCCTGCGGGACGTGAATCGCCTGGACGCCGCCTGCATGCGGCTCGATCTCGCGCAACTCATCGCGGTTGAGCATGCGCAAACCCGCCAAGCCGTTCTGACATCCGCGGTCGAACAGTTCGTGCAGCCGGGGCGCTTCGTCTGGAGTCGCGGCGACCACCACCTTGCCGCACACCTCGTGCGGGATCCCGTGCGTCCGACAGAATTCGACCATCTGGCGGATGCCGTGTACGGCCAGACGAGCGCGCCGCGATCCCGGTTTGTAATACAGGCCGCAATGCAGCACGCCGCTGTTGTGGCTGCTCTGATGTAGCGCCAGCGCGCGCTCCTTTTCGAGGACAATGACGCGCGACCCGGGAATCCGCTGCTGCACACGGAACGCGGTGGCCAGTCCCACAATTCCGCCTCCCACGACCACGACGCGCATAGGAATCATTCTCGCTTACGCGGCGTTACACTAGTTGCTTCTGATGGCGATCCTGACGATCTCGGGCGCTCCGGCCTCGCGCTTCGAGGAGGTGGCGCACGAAGCTGCCCAGCGCATTGGATTTGAGTTCGTCAGCGAATCGCGCCTTTCCCACTGGATGGCGGAGGAGTTTGGCGAAATGCCGGTTCCGGACCGCGCTTGGCGGCCCGCGGCGGTTTCCATCCTGGCCCGCCTGGCCGTGGATCATCATCTTGCGATCTGCTTATGGGGAGCGGAGTCGCTTTTTCCGTCGTCGTTATTCACGTTGCGCGCCTGCGTCATAGCGCCGGAAACCCGACGCATCGGGAACGTCATGCTCGACCAACGGTTGGAACGGCCCGACGCCAAGACAGCGCTCGCCCGAATGGATCGCGAGGCGAAGCATTTGCATAAAGTGCGGCTAGGACGCACGCGGCCGCAGCCCGATTCCTTCGACATGATGCTGAACAGCGAGCACATGGACGCATCGCAGATGGCGGCGATCGTGCAGGGGGCTGCGGAGGCGCGAAGGCTGCACGAGCAGGGCCTGCTGGCCGCCGACGCCGAAGCGCAGATCCAGTTCGAGGCTCGCCTGAAGCTGGCCCGGCATGGAATCATGCCGGCAGGCCGCGCGCGTCTGAAACGCGCCGCGTTCAATCATCCCAGTGAGGAAGTTTTCGCCAATTTACTTGACTTTTACCGCATCCCTTGGGAATACGAACCGCGCAGTTTCCCGTTACAGTGGGATAAGGACGGCCGCGTAACCGAGGCCTTCACGCCCGATTTCTACCTCCCCGAATTCGACCTGTATGTGGAAATCACCACCATGAAGCAGGCGCTCGTGACGCGCAAGAATCGCAAGATTAAAATGCTTCGCGCGGTGTACCCGCACATCAACATCCAGGTGTTCTATCAGAAGGATTATCAGGACCTGGTATTCAAGCACGGCTTGAAAGAGGCGGTACATTGACGGCCCCGCCTGGTATCGAACGCGTTTTGTTCACGGAAGAACAGGTGAAGCAGCGTGTCCGCGAAGTTGCGGCGGAAATCAGCGCCAAGTATGAGGGTCGGGATCTGAAATTGATCGCGGTGCTGAAGGGCGCGGTGTTCTTTCTGACGGCCCTTGCACGCGCAATTGAGATTCCTCTCGAGATTGACTTCCTGGCGATTTCCAGCTTCGGTAGCGCTGGACCCGGCATGGTGCGGATCGCCAAGGATCTGGATCATCCGATTCAGGACCAAGACATCCTGCTGGTGGAAGACATCGTGGACACCGGGTTCACCACACGTTACCTGCTCCAGACATTGGCCGGGCGGGAGCCGCGCTCCCTCGGAATCTGTACACTTCTCGACCGGACCGCGCGCAGAATCGTGCAGGTGCCGGTGGATTATCGTTGTTTTGAGATTCCCGACCGCTTCGTCGTGGGCTGCGGTCTGGATTTCAAGCAGCGTTATCGCAATCTGGGTTACATCGCTGTGATGGATCCAGACAAGATCTAGCGCAGTTCCGCGATCATTCGCATGCCGTGCTTCGGCCGCAAGGTAATCCGTGCATGCGTTTCCACGCGATGCCCGGGTTCCAGCCGCAAACGCCAACGTTGTCCAATCGCGGCTAGAAGGAGCGTTCCCTCCATCCACGCGAAGCGCTCTCCGATGCAGACTCGTGCGCCGCCGCCAAACGGAAAATAGGCGAACTTGGGCCGCGAGGGATCTTCCACCGGCCACCGCTCTGGCCGGAACGTAAGAGGATCGGAGAACCAGCGCGCATCACGATGCACTACATACGGGCTCATCAAAACGACTGAACGTTCAGGGATGACGAAGTCGCCGATTGGGTAGTCTTCAAGCGCGCGACGTCCGATTCCCCACGCCGGAGGATACAGCCGCAGTGCTTCGGCGAACACGCTTTCGGTGTAGCGCAATTGCGGCAGATCTTCGAACGAAGGAAGACGTCCCTCAAGAACACGATCGAGTTCGGCATGGAACGCCGCTTCCGCCTGGGGATTCTGCGACAGTAGATACCACGTCCAGGTGAGTGCGTCGGCGGTGGTTTCGTGACCTGCAAGGAACAGCGTCAGAGCTTCATCTCGGACCTGTTCATCGGTCATGCCGCCGGACCCTTCCTCGTCTTGTGCCAGCAGAAGCATGGACAACAAGTCTCCGGCGTCGTTCCCGCTCGCGCGGCGCTCGGCGATCAGGCGATAGATGGTCGCATCCAGACGCTGGCGCGCCCGTTTGAACCGGCGGACCGCGGGCAGAGGCAGCTTTTCCAGCAACTCCGAGAATGGCATGAGGATGATTTCGAACAGCGAGAACACCTCGGTGAGAGCCACGCCGATCTCATCCGCCTCGGAATCGACTTCGGTACTGAACAGCGTCTTCGCCACGATGGCGAGCGTCAGCCGCATCATCTCTTGGAGGACATCGAAAGGCTGGCCGGACTGCCATTGATCGCGAACCAGCGCAGCACGAGCCGCCATCACGGCGCCATAGCCTGCCAGGCGGTCGCGATGAAACGCCGGCTGGACCAGGCGGCGCTGACGCCGATGATGCTGTCCTTCACTGGTGAGGAGTCCATCGCCCAACAGCACCCGCGCGCGTTCCAGCATGCGGCTCTTCTTGAACTTGTTCTGATGAGTGACCAGGACATGGCGAATCGCATCGGGATGACTGATGCAGTAGATGTGCTGGCGGCCCAAAGGAATGTAAACCACATCGCCGTACTGGCGGGCCATCTTTTCGAGGAACCCGGCCGGGTCTTTACGAAACTCGGGAAGCATGCCGACCAGGAGGTGGCCTTTCGGACCAGGGACCTTCAACACAGCCGCGGCAGCAACCATCGGCCACGATTATAGCGGGCCGCACCGCTGCGGCTGTCAGCTCGCTATCGCGATCTGAAGAAATACGATTGCTGTTGTTGCTGTTGCTGCAGCAGCAATTGTTCGGCCTCTTCAGCCGCGGCGATGGCGGCTTGCCATTCTTCAGGCGCCGTCAAGACTTCCTCAGGAGGCGGAGGAGCATCCGAAGGCGCCACTCGTACGGACACGGTCAGCTGGCTTTCGGATTTGCCTTTGAAGATGCCCTTAGTGGGTGGCACATCCGCGTAATCGCGACCGATCGCGGTGCGGATATGACGCTCACCCGCGATCAGGTTATTGGTGGGGTCAAATCCCACCCAGCCTAGGCCCGGCAGCAGTGCCTCCACCCAGGCATGCGATGCGCCTTCAGGAGACCGATCGTGATTCTCGGAACGCCCGTAGAGGTAGCCGCTCACGTAACGGCACGGAATCTTGACCTTCCGCACCAGGGCGGTCATGATGTGCGCAAAATCCTGGCAAACGCCTTTGCGAGCTTCGATCGCGTGGTCAATGGGCGAATCGACGCGCGTGGCTTTGGGAACGTACTCGAACCAATTGTAGATTGCTGAGTTCAGGTCGCGCAGAAAACTGAGCGGATCATCATGGCGTTGGACGCGAAGCGGCCCGATCAAACTCAGAAGCGCTTCGGTAGGCTGCGCGAATTGGCTGGGCATCAGCATTTCCCAATAATCCCCCGCAGCCGCCTGCCGATCGACCTCGTCCCAGGCGGAAGCCTCAAGGCGCTCGAGAAGTTCCGGAGCGGGCTCGATCTCGACCAGCGCCTCAGCGACGATTTTCAGCTCCCGGTGCCGCCCAGGCACGTCGAAATGGTGGACCATGTTGCCCAGATAATCGCGATACTCATAAATGCGCGTGCGAGGATCCACGGAAAGGCGGAACGAGAGACAGCGCTGTCCGCCTTCGGTGCGCGGGTGCATACGCAGTTCCATGAGGCTCTCGCTGACCGAACTCTTGTAATCGAAACGCGTTAGATGGCGGATGGAATAGAACATGGTTACTTGTTTTTATGCCTCGAGCGCAGCCTCAATCGGATACGAAATGTATGTCTGATATAGTGCTCCGTGCACTTGCCCGCACTGGCGCAAGAGCTCCTGCAAATAGGCGTGAAGACCGCCGGACATGATCTCGTCGATCTGGCTGAAGCGTAGCGTGGCGCGCAGGCGTCCCGCAATACGTTCGACGCGGGCCGCACGGCGGCTCCCCGCTTCCCGGCCGATTTCCTTGATGGCTGTTTCCAGAGCCTCCGCGGAAAAACGAATGGAGTGCGGGAAAGTAGGATGCAGAACCAGAAATTCGGCGATACGCCCAGGCTTCACGTCGGCGGTGTATGCCTTGCAATAAGCCTCGAATGCGGTGCAGGAGCGCAACAATCCGATCCACTCCAGATAAACGCGTTCGGCGCCGGCTTGGGCGGGCTGATGAAACTCGTGGAAGTGCCCATCCAACAAAGTCGAGACCGCGACGGCACGCTCCAGATACCGGCCGCCCTGGATGAACTGCCAGCCCTCGCCATGCGTCATCGTGGAGTCCGTGATGCCCTGAAACAGATGTGCGCCCTCTTTGATGGATTGAAGGAACTCGCGGGAATCCCACGCTTCAGGCGAACTGCGGCGCACGGCGTGGAACAACCGATTCAACTGCTCCCACATTTCCGAGCTGATCTGTTCGCGAACCTGGCGCGCATTTTCCCGCGCGTTAACGATACTGGCGACGATCGAGGATCGATTGGATGCATCATAAAGCAGTGATTGAGCCAGGCTCTCCGCGCTCCAGTCGTCTTCGTCCTCCGACGACTCCATGCCGAGCGAACGGCCTACGCGCGCCCAATCCAAGTCTTCCGATTGCGACCCGCGCTCGAGCATCAAGTTCAACTGAATGTTGATCACGCGCGCGGTATGCTCCGCCCGTTCGAGGTAGCGGCTCATCCAATACAAACTGTCAGCGACTCTGGAGAGCATTCAATCCAGCACCCAGGTATCTTTGCTGCCGCCGCCTTGCGACGAGTTCACCACCAGCGATCCCTTGCGCAGAGCTACACGCGTGAGGCCGCCCGGCACCACGGTGACTTTGTCGCCGAAGAGAATATACGGACGCAGGTCGACGTGGCGGGGTTGCACGTTGCCGTCCAGGAAACAAGGCGCGCGCGAAAAGCGGATGGTCGGCTGCGCGATGTAGTTGCGCGGGTCTGCTTCGATGCGCCGGCGGAATTCGTCGCGCTGCTCTGCGGTGCTATGCGGTCCGATCAACATCCCGTAGCCGCCCGATTCACCCACCGCCTTCACTACATAATCCTGCAGCCGCGCGAGCACATGCCTGCGCTGCACTGGATCCGACATGAGAAACGTCTGGACGTTATCGAGAATCGGATCTTCCTTCAAGTAGTATTTGATGATCGAGGGGACGTAGGCATAGACGGCCTTATCGTCGGCGACGCCGGTGCCAAGCGCGTTAGCCATGCTGACGTTGCCGGCCCGATACGCATTGAATAAGCCGGGAACGCCTAGACTCGAATCGGCGCGGAACGCCATCGGGTCGATGAAGTCGTCGTCGATGCGGCGGTAGATCACATCGACGCGGCGCAGGCCGGCGGTCGTGCGCATGTAGACGAAATTATCGTGGACCACGAGGTCGCGGCCTTCCACCAACTCGATCCCCATCTGCCGCGCCAGAAACGCATGCTCGAAGTAGGCCGAATTGAAGACGCCGGGGGTCAGCAGAACAATGGTGGGTTCACTGGTCCCGCGCGGGGAGCCTTGGGGCGTGAGCGCCCGCAACGTGGACAGCAGCGCCTGGCTATAGTGCTCGATGGGCTGCACACCGCATTTGCGGAACAGGTCGGGGAACAGACGCTTCATCACCTCGCGGCTGACCAGCATGTAGGAAACGCCGCTGGGCACGCGCAGATTATCTTCGAGCACCACGAACTCGCCCGAGGGCATGCGGATCAGGTCGGTACCGGCGACTGTGACATAGGCGTCCTTGCGCACATGGAGCCCGCGCATCTGCCGACGGAAATGTTTGCAACTGTAAATGATTTCCCGCGGTACCACACCGTCATTCAGAATTCTTCCCTCGTGGTAGATGTCTTTAAGGAAGAGATTCAGCGCGGTGATACGCTGCGTCAGGCCGATCTCGATGCGAGTCCATTCCTCGCGGGTGAGGACCCGCGGCAGAAGATCGTTGGGGAAAATGCGTTCGGTGCCTTCGTCGCGCCCGTAAACGGTGAAGGTAATGCCCTGATGGAGGAAAGAAAGATCGGCGATCTGTTGCCGGCGGCGCAGCTCGTCGCCAGTCAGCTCACGCAGGGCTTCGTAGATATGGCGATAGTGAGGACGAACGGCTCCGCCGCTATCGACCATTTCGTCGAAAGCGTCATCAAGCTCGTACTCGTGGAACAGAGCAGGAAGCGTATGCTTGGTGGCAGTCCCTGCCATGGAGCCTCCTCAAATCGAATCGCCTTCGACGAGGAAGCTATCGGGAGCCCTCATTGTAACAAAATCAGCGTTGGTAGACGTCGTGGAGCCGCAACAGGCCCAGACAGCGATGTTCGCCGTCCACCACCGGCACCACCGAGATCTGCGAAGGACGATCCTCCATGAACGTCAGCGCCTCGTGCAGAAGTGCTTCTGGACTAAGCGTCGAGGGCCTCTCCGTCATGACATCGCACGCGCGTAGCGTACGGATATCGTCGTGGGCTTGCAGCGCCCGTCGGACGTCGCCATCGGTGATGAGTCCGGTTAGTGTTCCCGCAGGGGACACGACGCAGGCCGCACCCAAAGGACGCCGTGACATCGCAATGACCACGTGTTTGAGCGAATCCTCCGGCGCGACCCAGGCGACCTCATCGCCACGATGCATGGCATCGCCGACCTGCAGCCGCAGATTCCGCCCCAACTGGCCACCGGCGTGGAGGCGCGAAAAGTGCTCGGCCGTGAAGCCGCGGGCTTGCATCAGGGCGATTGCCAGAGCGTGACCTATTGCCAAGGTCACGGCGGAGCTCGCGGTGGGCGTGAATCCTTCGGGATCGGCCTCGCGCTGGACGCTGGCGTCGAGCACTACGTCCATCTCGCGAGCCAAAGGCGATGCCGGATTCCCCAGGATCCCCAGGAACGCCGGCCGAAATTGGCGCATTGATTCACGGAGTCCCGGGATCAGATCCAGCAGCTCCGCTGTCGCACCGCTTTTAGAGATCATCAAGACGGAGTCGCCGGGCTGGCACACGCCCAAGTCACCATGGGCCGCCTCGGTGGGGTGCAGAAAGACGGCGGGCGTACCTGTGCTTTGGAGTGTCGCGGCGATCTTGCGGGCTATGTGCCCCGATTTTCCGATACCCGTGACGATCAGCTTCCCTGAATGGCCAAGAATCAGCTCGACTGCTGAAATCAGGCTCTTATCTAGCCGCGCGGACGCCGTCAGAATCGCTTGCGCCTCTGTTTCCATGACCTTACGTGCGGCCGCGAGCCACTCGGCGCGCTGGTCGACTTTAGTAGCTGAAGCGTCCACAGGCGTAATGTAGCATGTCGCCTCGCTCATCTGGTACGTTTGAGCATGAGCGCGTGATGGACCCTGCCTGTCTACGTCACACTGAGATCCCCGGAACCTCGAAGCTGTTTGCCGATCTGACTTACCATTTTGATCGGGTTGCGCGCTTTTACGGGCACAATCCGCAAGATCGGGAATCGTATGCGGCGGCAGCGCGCGAGGTCCAATATCCTGATGACCGGCGGTCGGCGGTAGCGCGAATTTTGGGAGCGCAGAATCCAGGGAACCCGCTGGTCGCGCGCTTTGCTCAGTCTGGAACCGTGGCAGTCCTTACGGGACAGCAAGTCGGGTTGTTCTCGGGTCCGGCGTACACCATCTACAAAGCTCTTACGGCGGCGCGGCTGGCGGAGGATTTGAACGCGAGCGGAATCCCGGCCGTGCCAATCTTTTGGCTGGCGACCGAGGATCACGACTTCCCCGAAGTGGATCATGTGTGGATTTTCGATGCCACGCATCATCCCGTTGCATTACGAACCGAAGCTCCGGCCGGCTGGTTGGGAAAGCAGCGTCCAGCGGGAACATTTCCTGTGGAGCATCCACCGATCGAAGAGTTGAGGAAAGCTCTAGCAGGATTCCCGTATGGAGAAGAAGTCACCGCGGGTGTCGCAGACGCCTACCAGCCGGGCATGAGTATGGGCGCGGGATTCCGCGCGCTGCTCACCAGACTGCTCGGCCAGATCGGTATGCTGGTGCTGGATCCCCTTGACCCACAACTGCGGAACGTGGGGGCTCCGTTTATGACGGAGGCTCTCGCCGCCGCACCCGATCTGAAAAAATCGCTTCTGGCTCGCAACAAGGAATTGGCTACGGCAGGGTATCATGCCCAGGTCAACATCGAAGAGAACAGCTCACTCTTCTTTCTATTGGAGAATGGCGAGCGTGCGACGCTTCACAAAAAGGACTTCGAGTTCGCGGCTTTAAAAGATCGGGCCGCCGACGTATCGCCCAACGCGCTGCTGCGGCCGGTATGGCAGGATTACCTATTTCCGACCGTCGCCTACGTGGGTGGACCGGCCGAGGTCGCCTATTTCGCGCAATCGAAGGTGATTTACGACCGGTTGCTGGGGCGGATGCCGGTCGCTGCATCGCGGACGAGCTTCACTTTGGTGGACGCGCGCGCGGCGAAGTTACTGCAACGTTACGGCCTGACGCTGACCGATACTCTGGCGCCGGAAGAAGCGCTGAAGGATCGGATCGCGCACGCTTTAGTTCCGACACCGGTCGCGAGCTTGTTCGAAGAAACCTCAGCCGAGGTCATGCGAAGGTTGGATCGGCTTGGCGCGGGGCTGGATCAGTTTGATCCCACGCTGGCGGCGTCTTTGTCCAAGAGCCGCGGCAAGATTCTGCACCAGTTCGATAAGATGCGGAAGAAAACCGAGCGCGAGACCTTGCGCCGGGACGTGCGGGCGTCGGAAGAAGCCCGCTATCTGAGTTCCCTACTCTATCCGCATCGGCACATGCAGGAGCGCTTCTATTCGATCCTGCCCTTCCTGGCGCAGCATGGGCTGGATCTGGTCGACCGCCTGTACGAAGTCGTGCGAGTGGATTGCCCCGACCACCGCATCGTCACGCTTTAATCGCCCCCAGACAAAGAATCGAAGAAATCCGATAGATTAGCCGTCTAAAGGGTTGGTGGTAGTGAGCGATCCCGAGACCATCGAGATCATCGAAGCTTGCCGCCGCGGAGATCGCGAGGCATTTCGCGCGCTCTACGAGGCTCATAAGGACAAAGTGTATTCAATCGCCCTGTATTTCTTTCACGGAGACCCGGCCGCGGCGAGCGACGCGACGCAGCAGGTGTTTTTAAAGCTGATCACGAACATCAAGAGCTTTCGGGGGGATTCAGAATTCTCGACTTGGCTGCACAGGCTGGTGGTAAACACGTGCCTGGACGGATCGCGCAAGTCGAAATCGCGGGAGCGGTCCGAGGACCCGGTGGACCTGGTAAGGATCGTCGATCCCACTTCGCAGGATGAGGACATGGCACGCCGACAAGTAGCTAGCCGCGTGCAAGCGGCGCTCTCCTCATTGCCACCGAAGCTGCGGATGCCGATATTGTTGCGCTATTTCGAGGAGCTGTCTTATGCCGAGATGGCGGAGACCCTGCAATGTTCCGCGGGGACCGTTGCATCCCGGCTGAATCAGGGACACAAATTGCTCGCTCAAAAGCTGGAGAGATTGCGGCGATGAATCAGCCTAAAGACAAGCCGCCAATTGGGCCGACGGAGCCTGGGGATCTGCCGCTGGTCAAGGCGCCGGACTCCATCTGGATGTCGATTGAAGCGACGCTGGACGCGAAGCCCGAACCGCGAAGGATCGGTATGTTCCGCTGGCAGTGGGTTGCTGCATCACTCGCGGTCATTGGTGTACTTGCCTGGTATGCCATGCGGCCTAAGGCTCCTGCGTGGCGCGTGTCTACGCTGGAAGGATCGCCTTCCGTAACTAAAATCAAAGTCGGCGATTGGTTACAGACCGACGCTTCCTCAAGAGCGCGGATCACGGTCGGGGATATCGGTACGGTGGACGTCGAGCCAAATACACGCGTGCGTTTGGTCGCTGCGAGCCCGACCGAGCATCGACTCACGCTCGCCCGCGGTGAGATTAGCGCAACGGTAAGCGCTCCGCCGCGCCTATTCCTGGTGGATACGCCGGCCAGCACCGCCGTCGATCTCGGCTGCGCGTACAAGATCAAGACCGACGAATCCGGCGACGGCGTGTTGCGCGTGACGTCGGGCTGGGTATCGCTCGAATGGAAAGGTCGCGAGTCGCTGGTTCCGGCCGGTGCGGACTGCCGGACACGTTCACGGACGGGTCCAGGCACACCTTACTTCGCGGACGCGCCGAAAGCACTGCAGGAGGCGTTGGCGGCGTTCGATTTTCGGGGCGGCGGGCCGGACGCTCTCGGGACCGTCCTGAACCAGGCACGAGTGCGCGACACGTTAACTTTGTGGCACCTGCTCTCGCGCGTGGATCCCGCGGATCGTGTGCGCGTGTTCAATCGAATGGTGGACCTGGTCCCGCTGCCGAGTGGCGTCTCTCGCGAGAAGGCTCTGCAACTGGATCCCGCCACGTTGAAGTCGTGGAGAGAGGAGCTGGCATGGAAATGGTGAGAATCGCAGCTTTCGCCGTGACGCTCCTATCGTGCGCGTGGGGCGCGGATTTTTCCCTGGCGATCGGAAATCCGGTCGCGGTGGCCCGTCCGAACGGCGTGGTCAAGAAAGACATCGGCTTCGCGGTTCGCGGCGAGAATTGCGCGGATATCGCGAAAATACAGGTCACCGGAACCGCAGAGGGCGTGGTCGATGGTGCCAGGCGCTCGGTCCCCCTGCGGGTGATCGCCGGCGAGACGGCTGGCACTTTTGCCATCTCGCATGACTGGCCGCAACAAGCGCGTGGGTCGTGAACCTGACAGGGCACTGCGGAAACTTCACATCGTCGGCTGTGGTTCCTATGGGGCCGAATGGGTTTCTCCGCGAATCCTCGAAGTTTTTTCCTCGCGCCGCCACGGCGGCCGAGGTCGAATTGGCTCTCAAAACTTTGACGGGAGGTGGAAAATGAAGATCGCAATGAAGACAGCCTGGATATCCGCAATCGCAGCACTGAGCTTGGGATCGATGCATGCCAAAGACGGGCTGGTGGTCCACGAATGGGGCACCTTCACGTCGGTCGCCGAGGAACATGGACTGCCCGTACAGTGGGCGCCGCTCTCGGGTGCGGAGGATCTACCCTGTTTCGTGTCGAAGCTGGATCTCAAGAACTACAAGGCATTCGCCGGCATGGTGCGTATGGAAACGCCCGTGCTGTTTTTCTATTCGCAGCGGCCGGTGACGGCTTCGGTGCACGTGGACTTTCCGAAAGGATGGATCACGGAATATTATCCGCAACCGGGCAGCGTGACCAAAGACTACAGCGAGCAGGGCATTAACACCGGGCTGGCGTACAAGAGTGGCAGCGCTGACTGGAACTCCGTCCGAATACTGCCGGGTGAGAATCCGCCGCTGCCGTCCGGCCAAGGTTCGAGCCGTTACTACGAGGCGCGTAAAACCGACGCGGCTGCGCTCAGTGTAGGAAACCAGAACGAAAGGATGATCTTTTACCGCGGCATCGGCAGCTTCCTCCCGCCATTACAGCCAAAGTTCATGCCTACCGGCAAACTTCAACTCCGTACGACCATTCCCGATACGATTCCGTTAGCGATCGTTTTCGAAAATCGGGGCGGGAAGATCGGATACCGTTTCGTGCGCGGCCTGAGTGAGGCTGTCGAGGTGGATCCGCCCGACATGACGGGCGACCTGACGCAGCTGCGTAAGCAACTGGTAACGGAGCTGGTGGAATTCGGGCTGTATCAAAAAGAGGCGCTGGCCATGGTCGAGACCTGGCACGATTCGTGGTTCGAAGAAGGAATGCGAGTATTCTATGTAGTCCCGCGCCCGCAAACGGACGCCTTACTGCCGCTGAAGATCGTTCCGACGCCGGATTCGACTGCGCGTGTATTCGTGGGCCGAGTCGAGGTTCTGTCGCGATGGACGCGCCAGATCATCCAGGATGCTGTCGAAAAGCGCGATCTGGCTACGCTCAAGAAGTTTGGGCGATTCCTGGAACCGTTCGCCGCGCAGATGCACGACCAGAGCACCTATATGCGACAGGCTGAGACGGAGATCTCAAACACGGCCAACGCGGGATCCTGCATTCGGTAGTTACTCGAGTGCGACCGGACGGTCGAAGGTCACGTCGAGCGCGGTTCCCTGACGCAGCTCGACTTCCCGGCCGCGGGTGAGAAGGACGGTCGCGAGACCGACGGCTGCGCCGGCTCCGGCTCCAATACCGGCACCGCGAGCGCCTTGGTCGACGATCGCTCCGATCGACGCGCCGCTGCCGGCGAGAATTGCGATGCGCGCGGCATCCTGACCGTGGGTCGATCCTTCCTGGACGGAGTTTTCTCTGCCGACGGTTTTCTGATCGCCGCTTCCGGAATCGACGGAGGCTAACTTCGGCGAGAACTTGTAGACGGAGCCGCTGGGCAGAGTGATGGTCTCGAGGCGAATCGCGAGCTCGGCGCGGCCCTTGACGCGTCCGCTGCGCTTGGCGTTCGTAACCACTCCCTGGACGTAGCTACCGACGGGCAAGATGATACTGCCGGCGACGCTGATCGGGCTGCCGGTACGGAGGTAGACGTAATCGCCGTCTTTCGCTGTGCGCGTAGTGATGGAGTTTTCCATGCGCAGCATGACGTGCGCGCCTTGCGGGATTTCGGCGGCACTGGTGGTGAGTGCGAATATCAACAAGGCTGAGAGGCGCATGGCGGGTGCTCCTGCCTGAATGATAACTCCGCTACTCGCAGAGTTGGCGACGCTGAGGACGCAGTTTGAGATCGCAGTTGCCGCCAGAACACTGCTCAAGCAGTTTGGAAACGTATACCGATGCCCAGCCGGCATTCACGGTGTATTCGTATCCGGTCGCGATTTCCGGATAAAAACCGTCACGGCGAAAGTTTAGGCCGTAGATACCAGCAGGCAGCGTCTCGAACGAGAAATGACCGTTGGAATCGGTCACGGTTGAACTGCATGCACTAAACGTTCGGCACACCAACGTGACCTCGACTCCTTGAGAAGGCGGATCCACGCTGCCGCTCAAAGTACCAAGCAGAACTCCGCTTAACAGAACGAGATCGCGCGAGGGCGGTTTACCGCAGTTTTCGATATCCATCGGAACATCGGGCAGTCGTTTCGGTTCTCCCGATAACAAGCCGATAGACCTAATCCTGCGGCTCCTGAATCCGGGTACCCGGATCGTTAGCGTATACTCTCCAGCCGGCAGATTGGAGAATTGGTAGACTCCGCTATCATCGGCTTGGACCTTATAGTCATTAGTCTCCGATGCCAGCTCCACGGCAGCGTGAGGGATGAAGGCCCCCGTCTGGTCGATGATCGCGCCGGTGAGACTTGCTGCCGGAGCTGAGAAGGCGATCACCAAGATCGCCAGCGCAATCCTCATACTAAAACCCTGAGCAAAGCATACACCACGGGAATGCTGAAGAGGCTCGAATCGATGCGATCGAGCCAGCCGCCGTGGCCCGGCAGGGTCGTCCCGCTATCCTTCACGCCCGCGCCGCGTTTGAAGGCCGATTCACACAGGTCGCCGAGCTGCCCCGCGATGTTCCCCGCGGCCGCCACGGCCAACACCAACCAAAGCGGAGCGGAGGGAATCAGATAGTGCGCATATATTCCAGCAGCGAGAACGCCGCCCACAACCGACCCGATGAAACCTTCCCATGTCTTCGAAGGGCTCACGCGAGGCGCAAGTTTGTGGCGGCCGATCGAGCGCCCCACGTACAACGCCGCGGTATCGCCGGCCCAGCTTACCAGCAGCGCGATCATCAGCCAGTGCGGGTTAATCTGGCGCAAAGCGAGCGCACAGCGCCATGCTCCGAAGATGTAGATTACTCCCAGCAGAGCGGTCGCGGCGCCGGGCATGGCTTTGGCAAGATCGGCCTGGCGCAGCTCGACCACCATCAATACGACTGCCAGAATTACGATAGCTACCCAAACGGGCTCGGGAGCGAATAATACGACCAGTCCCGCTGCCATGCCCGCCCCGCCCGACTTGGCGATGCCCTGAGCTCCGGCGATGGCGTCAAATTCGTGGAAGGCGATCAAGCCAACCAGAGCCATGATCGCGAGTAGCGACCATTGCGGGCCAGCCAGGACTACCCACACGACGAGCGGAATCAGAACCAGCGCGGTGAGGATGCGCGTCATCGCGCAATCGGAATTTCGATGGGCTCGAGCGACCCATCGGGGAAACCAGTCTCGGAGCCGCCTAGCCCGCCGTAGCGCCGGTCACGCTTCTGATAATCGACAATCGCTCGCAGAAGTTCGGCGCGGGTGAAATCCGGCCATAGCGTCTCGGTCACGTAGAGTTCGGCATAGGCGATCTGCCACAGCAGGAAATTACTGATGCGCATTTCGCCGGAGGTGCGGATCAGAAGATCGGGATCGGGCTGGCCCGCGGTGTAGAGTCGCGCGGAGATCGATTGCTCCGTGACTTGCACTTCATCCTGAATCAAATTTTTTACTGCGTCCACCAGTTCGGCACGGCCTCCGTAGTTGATGGCCAGATTCAATCGCAACCCGCGATTCGCGGACGTCCTTCTCGTGACGTCCCCGAGCTCGATTCTTACGTATTCTGGCAGTTCTTCCAGCCGTCCGATGGCATTGAAACAGATATCGTGACGCATCATCAGGGCCAGCTCCGAACGCAGGTAGACTCTCAGCAGCCGCCACAGCGTGTCGACTTCCAGACGCGGCCGTTTCCAGTTCTCCACGGAAAACGCGTACAGCGTGAGCGCCTTGATACCCAATTGGGCGCAGGTTTCGACGGTAGTTCGGACCGCAGGAACTCCTTCCTTGTGGCCCGCCACGCGAGGCAGATTGCGCTGCTGGGCCCAGCGACCGTTGCCATCCATAATGATGGCGATGTGCGCGGGCAGACGCTCGGAGTCGATGGCTCGCGCCAAGGCGAGATCTTCCGACCCCGGAGCGAGCGCCTCCAGCAAAACTTTCATGGACTTTCAGTGTCCATGGTATCAGTGGGGTCGCGGCGCATGCAAAAATGTAACGGAGTAGTGGCACAGCCCGTCTCTTCAGGAACTACCGGAGGTTTAATCCAACTTGTTTTCTAAAGCCGTTTTAATTGTGTGTGTTTGCGCGGCGCTCAGCCTTCCCGTGTGTGCGCGATCAGACGATGCCGACACGCTGCCTCCGCCGGAATCCAATATTGCCGATGATCAGCAGCCGGCGCCCCAGCCTCAAGCGACCGAGCCACAGACCTCAACACAGAACTCAGGCACAGAGGTTCTCCACCCGCAACCAAAGCGAATCCTGGGCATCATGCCCAATTTCCGCGCCGTGAGTGCGGGAACCCTTCCGCCGCCGCCTACGCGAAAAGAAGCCTTTAAGATTGCCACGCAGAACAGCTTCGACTACTCGGCGTTTATCTTCGTGGGGTTCACTTCCGCGCTCGCTGAGTGGTCCGATGCTCACCCCCAACTCGGCGAAGGTATGAAGGGCTACGGAAGGTACTACTGGCGCGGAATGCTCGATAAGACGGATGGCAATTATCTGGTCATTTGGGCTCTGCCCACAATTTTCCATCAGGACGAACGCTACTACGCTATGGGCAAGGGGAACGTCTTGAAGCGCTTGGGATATGCAATGTCGCGCGTAGCCATTACTCCGGACTATGACGGTCATGCCAGCTTCAATACTTCTGAATTGCTAGGCAGGGCGATGGCGCAAGGCATCTCCATCGGGTATTACCCCAGTAAGAGCCGAACCGGTAGCGCGCTTGCAGAGAGGTATGCCTATGCCCTCCTGCGAGACGGCCTCACGAACGCATTTCGCGAAGTGTGGCCGGACATCGCGGTGCACGTATTGCATCGCCATCCGTAACCCCGTGTCTAAGCGGCTATTAGCACTGGGCCACTGCGCGCTGGCGTCGGCGATGTTCGCTCAGACGAGCGCCCCTGATTCGCTTTCTGCTTCGCAACCGGGCGCCACTCCTCCTCCCGGCCGCGTGCTGGGCGTTCTTCCGAATTACCGGTCCGGTGAAGAAAGCGACCCGTTCACTCCCCTCAGTGTTCGCCGCAAGTTCTACATCGGATACAAGGATTCCACCGACTATCCAATCTTTTTCGTCGCAGGTGGATTGGCTGCGTTGGGTCAGATGACCGATCAGCACTCCGAGTTCGGCCAAGGCCTCAAAGGCTACGGAAAGCGTTTGGGCGGCTCGGTTGCGGACCAACTGACCGGAAACTTTCTGACCGAATCGATCATGCCGTCCCTGTTGCGCGAAGACCCGCGTTATTTCCGGCGCGGCCATGGCGGGGTTTGGTCGCGGGCCGGCTACGCCGCGAGTCGGGTGCTGGTCGCGCGCAACGACCACGGTAACTGGACCTTCAATGCGGCAGAGGTCGGCGGGAACGCCATCAGTGCGGCCATCGGCAACGCGTATTATCGCGGGGAGCGGCGTTTAGGAGATAACGTCGAACGCTTCTATTCGCAGATGGCAACCGATGCTTTCTCGCAGGTGCTCAAGGAATTCTGGCCGGATATCAAGCGCAAGTACTTCAACCATCAATCCAAACACTGAATATTTTTCGATTTACTTTCCATCGTAAAGTACTTGACAATCATCCAAAGCTCACTTATCCTGGATCTTCATGGCGACCATCCGTCCCATCCGAGATATACCTCCCGAGCCGATTCCGCTGCATACACACGCGCTGGATAATCTGCGCTACATCCGCGAAACGATGGAGCGTGCCGGGTCGTTCACCGCGGTCCCAGGCTGGGGCGGAGTGTTGATGGGCGTGACGGCGCTGGCAGCGGCCGGGTTGGCATCGCATGCAGGGTCGCGAGGCATATGGCTGGCGATCTGGCTGGGCGAGGCGCTCCTGGCGATGGCGGTGGGCGTACTGGCGATGAGACGCAAAGCCAGGGCCGCTGGACTTCCGTTATGGTCGGCGCCGACGCGCAAGTTCGTGTTTAGTTTCGTGCCGCCTTTGTTCGCCGGAGCAGTTTTGACGCTGGCGTTGTGGGATGCGGGAGCCGTGGCTTCGATTCCCGGCCTCTGGTTAATGCTTTACGGGACGGGCGTCATCACCGGCGGCGCGTTCTCGGTGCCAGCGATTCCCGTGATGGGCGCCTGCTTTCTGACGCTAGGAGCACTGGCGTTATTCGTGCTGCCCGGAACGTCCATGGTTTGGGCCGATCTGTGGCTGGGAGCCGGTTTCGGGGGCCTGCACGTTTTGTTCGGGACGATTATCGCAAGGAGATATGGTGGCTAGGCAAAGCGCACTCGCGCGCACGCGAGAAAATGTTTCCCGGCAATCGAAAGCGCCAGAAGCGCTGCCGGATCTTGACCGGTTGATCCATGAGCGGATTCGTCTCGGCATTATCAGCGCGCTGGCGGCGAATACATCACTCAGCTTTAACGATCTAAAGCGTCTGCTCAAAACCACCGATGGCAACCTCAGCGTGCATGCCCGCAAGCTTGAAGACGCTGGCTATATTGCCTGCTCGAAATCCTTCGAAGGCCGCATGCCCAGGACCGAGTATGCATTGACGGCCTCGGGCCGAAAGGCGCTGGAAAAGTATCTGAATCACATGGAAGCGCTGATTCAGGCAATGCGGACGCCGGATTCGTCCGCCGCTGGATCAGGCAGGGAATCGTGATCGAAGTGGATCGCTTTCACGTCGCCATCATCATGGACGGCAACGGCCGCTGGGCCCTGGGGCGAGGTTTGCCGAGGGTGGCCGGGCATCGCGCCGGAGCCGCGGCGGTGCGGCGCGTGGTGGAAGCTGCACCGGACCTGGGCATCAAGACGCTGACCTTATACGCGTTCTCGGAGGACAACTGGACTCGTCCTGCGCGTGAAGTTACAGCGCTGATGAAGCTCCTGGGCCGGTACCTGATGGAGGAGACTGAGCGCTGTCTGAAGAATGGCGTGCGCCTGGAAGCCATCGGCCGGCGCGACCGCTTACCCGCTCCCCTGGTAGCTCTCCTCGAAGACGCCGAGCGCAAGACCGCTCGCTGCCGCCGCCTGCATCTTCGTCTGGCGCTGGATTACTCTTCGCGGCGGACGATATTGGACACTGCGCTGCGGCTGGGAAATCAGGCCACCGAGGAGGCCTTCACCGAGGCACTGGGTCCGGACGTCGATTTGCTGATCCGCACCAGCGGGGAGCAGCGGTTGAGCGATTTCCTTTTGTGGGAGTGCGCCTACGCCGAAATGGTGTTCACGCCGCGAATGTGGCCCACCTTCACGGGCGAGGATCTGGCGGAAGCCGTCGACGCGTTTCATCGCCGCGACCGGCGATTTGGCCGCGTGGCGTCCGCTATCGACGAGAGCGACGCTCGCCGTACAGCGTAGACTTCGATACACTCGAATCGTGAAATCGCTGCGGATCATCGGCATCGTCCTGGCCGCGATCATTCTGACCGCTCTCGCGCTCCCCCTCTTCATCAATGCCAATCAGTTCCGTCCTATTCTGGAAGAACGACTCACGGAAGCTCTGGGACGCGCGGTGAAAATCGGCGATCTCAAGCTTTCCGTATTCTCCGGCGGGGCGTCCGCGAGCGAGGTTTCCATCGCGGACGATCCGGCGTTCAGCAAAGAACCGTTCCTGCGAGCCAATGCGCTGGCAGTGGGTGTCGAACTGTGGCCGCTTATTTTTTCCCGTCAGCTTAATGTGACGTCGCTGACGATCGACCAGCCTGAGATCGCCTTGATTCAATCCGCCGGCGGCGCTTGGAATTTCTCGAGCCTGGGAGGCAAAGCGGCCGCTCCTTCCCCGGCGGCTGGCCCTTCGAACTCCGCCGGCGCAGCCCCGACTGCTCTTTCCGTCAAACTGGTCAAGATCTCCAAAGGCCGGATCACGCTCAATAGCAGTGGCAAGTCCAAACCGCGGATGCTCCAGAACGTCAATATCGAATTACGGGATTTTTCGACGACGTCGTCCTTTCCTTTTTCATTGACAGCTGACGTCGCCGGCGGGGGTTCGGTGAAACTCGACGGCAAAGCCGGTCCGGTTCCCCAGGCGGCTGTCATCCAAACCCCATTCGATTTGAAACTGACCATCACCAGTCTGGATCTGGCTGGATCGGGCTTCGCGCAGCCGTCCTCGGGTATCGCTGGAATTGTTTCCCTGGACGGCAACGCGGCTTCGAACGGGCACATTGTGAACATTAAGGGCAAACTCAAGGGCGACAATCTGAAATTGGCCCAAGGCGGATCGCCGGCCAAGCGCGCGGTAGAGATCGACCTGGCCGTCGCGCACGATTTGGCCAACCAAGGTGGAACCGTGGAACGCTGTGCGGTACATATCGGCGGTGCGGAAGCCAATCTAAACGGAACCTATCGGCTGAATGAAGACTCGCCCGTGATCAGCATGAAGCTGGTGGGAACCAAGATGCCGCTCACCGAGCTTGCCACGATATTGCCCGCGCTCGATGTGGTGCTGCCCGCGGGTTCGAACATCGAACGCGGAACGCTGACCGTGGACGTCACCTCGCTGGGACCGGTCGACCGCCTGTTGACCACGGGCTCGATCGCTGTCGACGACGCTCGGCTGAACAATTTCGATTTGGGATCGAAGATGAAGACGATTCAGCAGCTGGCTGGCATTAAGGGTGATCCGCGAACTACTATTCAGAGCCTGAGCGCCAGCGTCGCCACGTCCCCCGAAGGGACCATTGTTCGCGATATTCGCGTGCAGGTGCCCGCGGTTGGCGAGCTCACGGGCTCGGGCACCGTTAGTCCGCGGCACGAGCTGAACTTTCAGATGCGGGCTACCGTAAAAGCGTCCAGTCAAATTCTCAGCGCCATCGGCCAGAAGGGCGATGTAACGATTCCCTTTTCGATTACAGGCACTTCATCCGACCCTTCCTTCAGACCCGACGTCAAGGGCGCCGCCAAGGAAACGCTCCAGCAGTACACGAAAGATCCTTCCAAGGCGATCGATGCCGCCAAGGGCATTTTGGACATGTTCAAGAAAAAGCAGTAGCCCTTGGATTTCCTCTTCTCAGCCGAGTCCTGGGCCGCGCTGCTGACGCTGACGCTGCTGGAGATCGTCCTCGGCATCGATAACATCGTCTTCATCAGCATTTTGGCCGGCAAACTTCCTTCTGAAAAGAGACGGCGTGCACGCACGCTGGGTTTGGCGCTGGCCATGGGTACGCGGATTCTGCTGCTGTTGTCGCTCACCTGGATCATGCGGCTAACGCGACCCTTATTCACCGTCGGACCGCAGGAAATCTCCGGACGCGATCTGATCCTGCTGTTGGGCGGCATGTTCCTGCTATGGAAGAGCACTCACGAAATCCATGAGCGGCTGGAAGGCACAGCCGAGGTAGTTCATCAGGCGGGATTAAAAGCCAACACGATGACATCCGTGCTTACACAGATTGCACTGCTCGATATCGTGTTCTCACTGGACTCGGTGATTACGGCGGTCGGGATGGCTAAGGAAGTTGCCGTCATGATCGCCGCCATCGTCATTTCGGTAGGCATCATGATGTGGGCTTCCGGACCTTTGGGCGATTTCGTCGAGCGGCACCCCACCATCAAGATGCTAGCGCTGAGCTTTCTGCTTCTCATCGGCATGGCTCTGGTCGCCGAGGGATTCCACCAACACATTCCCAAGGGCTACATTTATTTCGCGATGGGTTTCTCCGTGTTCGTCGAGATGCTGAATCTGCGTGCCAAACAACCGGCCAAATGAAGTATGGGTATCGCTTCCGATTTCGTATTGATCCTGATTGCCGGCCTGGTGGGCGGCCTTTTGGCGAGACTCTTGCGGATGCCGCTATTGGTCGGCTACGTGGCCGCGGGCGTGGTCGTCGGCCCTTATACGGCGGGACCGACGGTGGTGCAGATCCATGATATTGAACTTCTGGCCGAGATCGGCGTCGCGTTGCTGCTGTTCTCGCTGGGGTTGGAAATTTCCTTCCGCGACTTGAAGCCGGTCCGCAGGATCGCGCTGATCGGCGGACCCATCCAGATCGTCTTGATGGCGGGCGCAGGCGCGCTGGCAGGCATCAAGTTCCTGGGATTGCCCGTCACCGACTCCGTCTGGCTGGGAGCGATGATTTCTCTGTCCAGCACCATGGTAGTGCTGAAAACGCTAGCGGAGTCGGAAAGAAGTTCGACGCTGGCGAGCCGCGTCATGATCGGGCTGCTGGTGGTGCAGGATCTAGCGGTAATCCCAATGCTGATCATCTTGCCACAGCTGGCCGATCCGAGCGGTGCGCTGCCGAGACTGGCGCGCGCGGGCGGTATCGCCGTGGTGGTTCTCGCCGCCATGATCGTGATCGGCAGGTGGCTGCTGCCGATGCTGCTGGCGCGCGTAGTGGCGCTTGGCTCGAGGGAATTGTTTCTGGTGGCGGTGGTGGCGTCCGGAGTGGGCGTCGGATACGCGGCGCACGCGGCGGGACTCTCGTTCGCCTTGGGAGCTTTCGTCGCCGGAATCGTACTGAGCGAATCGGAATTCAGCCACCAGGCGCTCAGCGATGTGATACCCCTCCGCGACATCTTCGGATTGCTGTTCTTCGTCACCGTGGGCATGCTGTTCGATCCGCGATTTGTGTGGGAGCACGCCGGAGAAGTCGCCCTGGCAACGCTTTCGATTATTGTCGGCAAAGCGTTACTCCTGGGGCTGCTCACACGCGCGTTCGGATACACCAACATGGCTCCCTGGATCGTCGGCTTGGGGCTGGCGCAAATTGGCGAATTCAGTTTTGTGATGGCGCGCAGCGCATTTGGCGCTGGACTAATTACCAATACAGCCTACGGCCTCGGCTTGACGTGTACGATTCTAACCATGGCGCTATCGCCCTTGGTTTCAAGCGCAGCGCTTCCCTTGGGCCGAATATGGGAACGCCGCCACAAGTCTGCTCCAACGTGATGAACATCATGGCTCAAAATAGAGGATTTTGAGAATCCCATCGGCATCCGCACCGGACGTGCTTGGCGTGTATTCGAGCTTCACGTGCACGGGCGTCTGTGGACCGCAATTCAACTCCACTTTCCCGCCGGCCCGGCCTACGATGACTACCTGGTTAGGATTCGGAATCAGAAACCCTTTCTTACCTTTTTCGGTATCGACGACCACCTTGAAGCTCTTTTCCAAACAGACAAATTCAACGAAAGATCCCTCAACTTCGGGCGAGGGCAGCAGAGGCGGGCGTACGCCCGCAGGCGCCGGGCGCACCAGGCGAGGAACCTTGTCCGGACCAGTGCCGCCCGACGAATCGTCGGCGACTTGCGGCGGCTTAGCGCCAGGCTGCTCGAGATAGCGCTGCATCTGCTCGACTCGCGCCCGATCCTCGGATGTCTTCGCATTCGCGGCGAGTTTCGCCACCGTAATGCGAGCACCGTCCAGATCGCGGAGCTGAAGTTGCGCGTTGGCCAGCAGGGTGAAGAATCGAGGCGCATCATCCGCCGTGACAGTGTGCACGTCCGAGAGGACCGACAGCGCTGCCCCGGGACGCCGGGCGTTCAGATGCAATGCCGCCAATTCCATACGCACGTCAAGCCGTGCGGGCTCCAACTTAAAAAGATCGGTAAGCGCGGTGACTGCGGTTTCCCGACGCTCTCGCTCAGCCAGGCGTCCGAAGTCCCAGAGAAACTTTGCGCTGCGGTTCCCGCGATCGTAAGCGTTTCCGAATGCCTCCACGGCGTCCGGGATCTGATTGTCACGCCAGGCGAGGTAACCCAGACTGGCCCAAGGCTCCGGCCGCTTAGGATCCGCGCTCGCAAGTTCTTCGAGCATCTTGCGGGTTTCGAATTCCTTACCCGGTCGATTGGTCAAATCGGCCAGCGCGAGCCTAACGTCAAACTCCGGAGCGGGTGTCGCGGGAAACTTCTCCGTGGAGTTGACCAGCTTCACCGGGAACAGGCGTCCATAGAACTGGTTTCCCCGAAAGTAACTTTGCAGATCCTTCTCGATTTCCGCGATCGGTTTGCCGTAGGCTTTTTCCAATGCCGCAGCGGAGTCGGCGCCGCTCTGGAGGATCTTTAGAAACTCAGAATACTTGGGAGAGTATTGCGGCGAGAGTTGTAACATATGCGCCAGCGCCCATGACTCGCCGTAGAAGCTGCTGGCTTTATTCTTTTCGTTGTAAAAGGGCGAATTCTGGGTCGCGGAGAGGAGCAGGGGAAGCGGAATCCATTTTTCCGTGAAGAGGGTCTGCATCCGGCCGGGGACCAGGTCACCGACCAGCGCCTTGTCCCCTTGCATGCGCAAGGTGGAGTACAAATCGGCAACACCTTCGTTCAGCCAGGTTGGATATTTGAGGCCGAGGTGGCGAGCGACCAAGTGGACGTACTCGTGGACAGCGACACGCGCGGCCTCATCGCCCGTGCGTCCCATGACGATATAGTCACGGTCGGAGCCGCCGAAATAGTAGGCAATCGCGACTTCGTTGAAACGGTAAGGCGCATATTCCTTTTCGGAGCCGAAGACCACGACGTACACCGGAACGGGCTTAGGAGGCTCACGCTGATTGGCCTGCAGAAAGAAATCCCGCACCCGCTCGAAATCTCGCAGGGCGTCGCGCGTATCCCGTTCCCCGGCGCTCGAATACGCCTCAAAATTGGCAGACTGCATCTGAATCCATTTAGATTCGGAATATGCGTCCGAAGTGCAGAAAAGGGCGAGGATTATCAGCCAATTAAGGCGGAGCATGAGGGATATTCTATTACATCCCAGGCGAGTCCGCCTGACCCGGCGAAAGTGCTACAGTCATTTCTCTGCGACTGCCTTCCATTATTCACCTGGACACCGAGGAAACTTGGCGCGGCGGGCAAGAATCCTTGCTCACGCTGGCACGAGGATTGCGGGTGCGCGGATACCGGCAGGCCATCGTGTGCCCTCCGTCGAGCATGTTGGCCGAACGCGCCAGTGCGGCCGGGTTCCCCGTGGAAAAACTAGATCTGCGCAGCGCGGATATCGTCCATGCTCACAGCGGGCGGGCCCTCACAGGCGCTTTCTGGAAAACACTGGGGTCCACGAAAGTATGCCGCGTAGTGACGCGCCATGTAGCCTTCCGTCCTCGCAACCCCTGGGCGCACCGGATGAAATATAGATGGGCCTGCGACGGCGTCATCGCCGTTTCCGAAGCTGTCCGCAGCGGGTTAATCCAGAGTGGCGTGCCGGGCGGGAAGATACAAGTCATCCACACAGGCATCGAGATTCCGCCGGCGACGCCGCAGACTCGATCGCGATTCGGCCTGAGCGAGACTGACTTCGTCGTCGGGCACCTGGGCGCATTTACGAAAGAGAAAGGGCAGGACGTAGCGGTAGCCGCCGCGGTCCTGCTGCGTGAATCCGTGCCGCACGCCCGGTTCCTCCTGGCAGGCGACGGCATGCTTTTGAACGACATGCGCCGGCGCGCGCCCGCTAACGTGACATTTCCGGGCTTCATCGCCGACCACGCGGCGTTTTTTGGAGCACTGAACGTGTTCGTCATGCCATCGCGCTCGGAGGCTTGGGGAATGGCCGCGCTCGAAGCCATGGCACACGGAGTGCCGGTCATTGCCAGCGATGTGGGTGGCTTGCCGGAGATTGTCCAACCCGGCAATGGCGGCTGGCTGGTCCCCGCGGGCGATCCCGCGGCGCTGGCCCGCGCGATTACGGAGTCCGCCTCGTCAGCCGATGGTCTTCACGAACAGGGCGAAAAAGCGCGCAGGCGAGCCCAACTGTTTTCCGTGGGCCAGATGGTAGAGCAGACCGAGGAGTTCTACCGACGCTTCGTAACGTAAGGCGTTAGGGCTCACACGCGACGGGCCAGGAGCAGAGTCATATCGTCCTGCAATTCATCCGAGCCAGTCCACGCCCGGACGCTCGCGATTACTGCGTGTACAATGTCGTCCTCACCCAGGTGCGCATTGCGCACCACCAGGTCGAGAAAGCGCTCCTCGCCAAACATTTCTCCAAACTCGTTTTCCGGTTCGGTGACACCATCGGTGAAGAACACTAGTAGATCCTCGGGTTCCAATGCGAGCCGGCTCTCGCCGTATTCCGCAAAAGGAAAAGCGCCCACCACGGTTCCATTGACGTCCAGACGGCGAACGGTGTTCCCGCGCACCAGGGCGGGCTGCACGTTCCCGCCATTGGTGTAGATGAAGGAGCTATCCGCTTCATCGTACAGACCCAAACAAAGCGTCGAAAATTTTTCTGGCGACGTGTTCGCGTACAGGTATTGATTGAGCTGCGAAACCAGACGCGCCGCGGAAAGCGGTCCTTGCCCATTACTGTTGTTTAGTTGGGTGCGGAGCGAACTTTGCAGAGTCGCCATCAGTAACGCGGCCGAGATACCCTTACCGGCGACGTCCCCGATGGCCAGCGCCACATGGGTGTCGCGAATGCACTCGTAATCGTAGTAATCGCCCGACACGATCCGCGCCGGACGGCAAACAGCGGTGAGACGAAGGGATTTCGTTTTTGGCGTAACTCGCGGATACAGCTGATTCTGCACTTCACGCGCGATTTCGATCTCCGATTGCAGACGTTCTTTTTCTTTAGCCACCATAAGCAGGTGCGCCAGATTCTCGGTCATCCGGTTAAAGGAAACGCCCAGTTCGGCGAGCTGGTCTTTACCGCGAACCTCAATGCGATGCGAGAAGTCGCCCTGCATAATGCGTTGGGTTCCTTCGTAGAGGTGATGTACGGCACCCGTGATGTTGCGGGTCATGACCACTCCGATGATCCCGCAAATGATTTCTACCAGCGCGAACACCACCAGTCCCGCGATCAAAATAACTTCTAGAACTTCCTGCGCGACATTGGTGTTGCGGTTGAAGAATACCGTGGATAGCACCGCCGATACCCGAGTCAGAACAGCGAGCGTCAAGTCTGAGGTTCGGCCGGGAGTCTCCCAATCGAACGCCGGCACGGTGGCAAACCAGACCACTTCGGTATCGAACCGATTAGCTGCGGGAGGCAACGCAGGTGCGGCACGCGCTGTTTTCGACGGTGTCGCAGCGGGCTGATCGATTCCCACCAGACCGAGAGGGGGCACCAGCCCCACGAGATATTCGCGAGTCAGTGGAACCGTTACGATCGCGTCACCCCGAGGCGTCTTCACAGTCGAAAAGAGGTAGAAATTACCTTCACGCTTGAGCACGCCACTTGCCGGGAATCCGCCGGCGGGCACCGGAACCGTCGCGCCTGAGGAAGCCGTCAGGGTGTCGATACGGCGATTGAGCTCGGTGGTCACTAAATATGCGGCCAGCTGGCTGACCAGCATATAAGTACTTAGAGCGGCCAAACCGACGATGAGAACCAGTGGCACGCCCGCAATGAACAGGTAGGTTACAAGAAGGCGGTTGCGCAATCGCCACACGGCCTGCCGGGCGACCAACCGGAGGAGCCGGATAGCAAGCCACAAAGCAGCTACGATGGTGGCGATCTCCAATATCAGGCGGAAGCCGCTGCGAGGAGCGATCCAGCCCCAAGCACAATAAGCCGCCAGAAGCACAACGAACGCAACCCCCGCGCTGCCCAGCCAGCGAAGCACGAGCTCGACCCGAGTGCGCACGTTAACCTATAGCACGACGTTCAGATACGGGACTTAGCAATATCCGGAGTTTCCGGCTGCGGCGTCAGATAATACTTGGTCAGTCCGTCCTTCAGGATTTGGAAAGCGGTATCGACATCGTCGGCGAACTGGAACAGGTTCAAATCGCGCTCGTCGATCATCCCGTGACGCACCAGCGCGTCGAAGTTTAGGATTTCCTTCCAGAAAGTGGTTCCGTACAGAAGGACCACCATTTTCTTCACTAGTTTTTCGGTTTGGGTGAGCGTTAGAATCTCCATAAGCTCATCCAGTGTTCCGAAGCCGCCAGGGAACACCACCAGCGCTTTCGCCATATAAGCGAACCAGAACTTCCGCATGAAGAAGTAGTGGAATTCGAAATTCAGCGCGGGCGTGATGAACGGATTGGGACGCTGCTCCATCGGCAGGCCGATATTCAGCCCGATGGTTTTGCCTCCCGCTTCAGCCGCCCCGCGGTTAGCGGCTTCCATGATGCCTGGACCTCCACCAGTGCAAACCACGAAACGATTTCGGTCATTCAGATTGAGTGACCATTCCGTGATGCGATGTGCGAGCTGACGAGCTTCGTTATAGTAACGCCCGCTGGCGCTGGCCTCGAAAGTTCGCGCCGAGCCGAAGAACACAATAGTGTCGCTGATTTTTTCTTTACGGAAATGGGAAAGCGGGTAAAGGTATTCGCTCAAGATGCGCAGCGGTCTGGCATCGGGCGTATCGAGGAATTCCTCGTTCCGGTAAGCAGGCGACAGGCGTACTGAAAGATCCGTCGGGTCAATCATGTGGGGAATGTTTCTCTAATTGTCGCATCCTCCTCAACATATCCGGCAATTTCTGAAATGCAGTAATGGCACGCAGCCATTCGCGTGCATCGAAGGCGGGAGATCCACTAACCACGCCGCCTGCTGGCACATCGTGTCCGATTCCACTTTGCGCGTAGACTATCGCGCCGTCGTGAATGGTGAGATGGCCGGAAACGCCAACCTGCCCAGCAAGAAGAACGCCTTTGCCCAAAATAGTGGATCCTGCCAGGCCCGTTTGTGCGCAAATGATATCGTCTTCGCCGACCACACAGGCGTGACCGACCTGAACCAGGCTATCGATCTTGGCGCCGCGGCGAACGCGGGTCTCGCCCACCGTGGCCCGATCCACGGAGGTCAGGGACTGAATCTCGACGTCGTCTTCGATGATGGTCACGCCGCTCTGGACGATCTTTTCATGAGTGCCGTCGGCGCGTTTGGCAAAGCCGAAGCCGTCGCCGCCTATGACCACACTGTTCTGAAGCGTGACGCGATGGCCAACACGACAGAATTCCCGAACCACGGCATGCGAGTGCGCCAGAAAATCGTCGCCGATCTGTGCGCCGTCATAGACCACCACGTGGGGATGCAGAACGGCATTTTTACCAATCACGACGTTCTCGCCAATCACCGCGAATGCAGCAATCGAGGCGTTCTCGCCAATGCGGGCAGAATCGGCCACCGAGGCTGTGGGATGGACGCCGACCTTGGGACGCGGCGGTTGATAGAACAACGCGAGCGCTCGGGCGAAATCGAGATAGGGGTTGGTCGAAATAAGCTGGGGGATGGGCAATGTAGGGATGGGTTCGGCCAGCAGGATCGCACCCGCGCGCGTGTCCTTGACCTTGTGGGCGTACTTGGGGTTGGCAAGGAAGGTTAGCTGATGCGAGCCCGCCTGCTCCATTCCAGCGACGCCCGCGATCGAGACGGTCGAATCGCCAACGATGCGGCAGCCTAACCGCTCGGCGAGTTGAGACAGAAGTATAGAGACAGCCTGCATGTTTCCTGATTTCACCCCTTCCGAATCAGTATCCCCTGCCCGCTCCCCGCCACGGTAGGTAGTCGCGGCCGATGCTAACATTGGCGTGAAATGGGGCTCCCTTGCGCTATACAGCGGTTGCGGTTCTGACCGTGCTGGCCGCCAGCGCCGCCGCGACGGCTCTCATGTTTCCCTGGAATGTTGATCCCGCTCGCGATGAGTCCCCCCAATCGCGCGAGTATTACGAGCAAGCCTACGCAGCCGCGGCGTCCAAGGGATCGGGAGTTTCACCGACCGAGCCGCTGACCGAGAAGGAGAAAGCATATGTCGAAGGCGCTCAGGGAATGGCGTACGTCTATCGAGTGCCGGACCTGATTCGCGATTTCGTCCAACAGTACGGCCTGGAGAACAAGAAAGTGCTCGAGGTGGGGGCCGGCAGCGGCCTGCTTCAGGATGCCGTCGCGGACTACACGGCGCTGGATATTTCTCCAACCGCCCGCCGATTCTTCCATAAGCCGTATATAGACGCCTCGGCGACCGACATGCCTTTTCCAGACGGTGCTTTCGACGCGTTGTGGTCGGTCTGGGTTCTGGAGCATATCCCGAATCCAGAGAAGGCGCTGGAGGAAATGCGACGCGTGGTGAAGCCGGGGGGTTACCTGTTTCTGTTCCCCGCGTGGGATGTGAGCAGATACTCGGCGCAGGGGTATCACGCCCGACCTTACAAGGACCTGGACTGGAAGGGGAAGCTACTCAAATCGACCATTCCAATTGCCGACGGCAAACCATTTCACCTGCTCTACTTTCATCAAACGCGCATCCTGCGGTCGTTGGGGACACGCCTTGCCGGAGGACCTTCGCGATTTCACTTTACGCGGCTCACGCCCAATTACGATCAGTACTGGGAAGGTGATAGCGATGCCACCACATCGCTGTCCAACCATGAACTGTATCTGTGGTTCAAAACACGGGGTGATGTTTGCGTCAACTGTCCGTCGGAGGCGCGCTTGACCTTGCGCGATTATCCTTTGAACTTCCTCATTATTCGTCGCGGGTCTTGACAACTTTCCATTACGTGGCACGATACTACGCATAACGTACTACAAATGTCCGATCCAACTCTTCTCGTTCTCGCCAGCCTGGCTGAAGGCGATAAACACGGTTACGCCATGATGGAAGACATCGAGCGGTTCGCTGGCGTCCGCCTAGGTCCCGGAACGCTCTATGGCGCGATCACGCGTCTGGAGGAACGCGGCTGGATCGGCCCGGTCAAATCGCGCGACGACCGCCGCCAGCCATATCGCATCACGGCGGCCGGAGAGGCGCATCTGGCCGAACAACTTGCCAACCTTAGTCGGGCGGTGAAGACAGGTCTGAGCCGGTTAAAGCGAGCATGAAACGATTTTACTCCGTGGACCCCAACAGCTAACCCGGATGTTGGCCGCGAAATTTGTGGGTTTCCAGGTTCTCGATCCTGCGGGTCCTGCCAAGAACGAGTTGGCGCGCACGCGCATTGATCCCGCCGGTTTTCGACTCCTCACGGCTCTACTCTTCGGCATCGTTCTCACCCTGCTGCTCCGTCGTCGCGTGCCAATCCGCTAAAATTCTTCAGTGATCTATCTCAATGAAGAAGAAGTGAAGCAACTGCTTCCGATGCCGGCGTGCGTCGACATGATGCGCCGCGCATTTGAAGAGATGCGCGGGGGTCGTACACGCAACCAGCCGCGCCGCAGGCTGATTCTGGACACCGGATCAGTGCTACATCAGATGGCGGGATCCTGGGGAAACTATTTCGTCACCAAGATCTATTCGAGCAATCGCAAATACGGCGTGCTCCAAATGATCAACCTGCTTTATGACGTCGAGACTGGGAAGCCGCTGGCGTACATGGAGGCCAACAATCTAGGAATGATCCGCACGGGCGCAGCCAGCGGTTACGCGACCGATCTCCTTTCAGCACCGGACGCTTCCGTTGTAGGCATGATCGGCAGCGGTTGGCAGGCTCGCGGCCAGGTGGAAGCGATGCGCGCCGTCCGTCCGATCAAAGAAATTCGCGTGTGGAGTCGCAAGAAGGAAAACGCCGAGAGTTTCGCTAAGGAGTTCAATTGCGTCGTCGCCGATTCGGCCGAAGCCGCGGTTCGCGACGCGCCCATCGTGGTGACGGCTACATCGTCGAAAGATCCAGTGCTCGAATCCGCGTGGATTACGCCCGGCACCGTGATCAACGCCATGGGATCGAACGTCGCGAACCGGCGCGAAATTCCGGCTGACCTGATGCGTTCGGCGGGCCGCGTGGTCGTGGACGATCTAGAACAAGCCAGGATCGAAGCCGGTGATATCATCATGGCCGATAGTTGGGCGAACGTCGTGGAGCTGAAAAACGTCGACCGCGGCCACGATCCCTCGAAAGTAACGATCTTCGAGTCGCTGGGAATAGCCGTGGAGGACGCTGCGGCCGCGGGCTACGTGTACGAACAGGCCATCGCGAAGAAAATCGGCCGTCAGTTCCCCTAGTGTTATACTCGACGATTCGCGTTTATGAAGCATAGAATCGTACGTAATATCCGTCGCGCAGATGCTGAAGGCTGCAAACTTCTTGGCCAGATGGGCGTGGCCACCGTCCACGAAGCGCAGGGCCGCACAGGCTTGCTGGCTCCGTATATGCGGCCAATCTATACGTCGGCGCGCGTCGCGGGTCCCGCTGTCACGGTGCTGTGTCAGGCCGGCGACAATCTAATGATCCACGCTGCAGTCGAGCTATGCCAGGCGGGCGATGTGCTGGTGGTAACCTGCACCGCCGAATCGACGGATGGCATGTTCGGCGACCTGCTGGCCACGTCTTTGCGATCGCGCGGCGTCGCCGGGTTGGTGATCAATGCCGGTGTGCGCGACGTGGCCGATCTGACTGCGATGGATTTTCCGGTTTGGTCGAAAGCCATTTCGGCCATGGGTACCGTGAAGGCAACGCTTGGGTCGGTCAACGTTCCGGTGACGTGCGCGGGCGAACTGATACGCCCGGGCGACGCCGTGATCGGCGATCTGGACGGGGTGGTGGTGGTCCCGCGCGAGGATGTAGCCGAGGTGGTTAAAGCCGCTCAGGCGCGAATCGTCAAAGAAGAGAAAAATCGCGAAAGACTGCGCGCGGGCGAGGCCGGGCTCGACATGTACGGGCTGCGGGCCAAGCTCAAGGACCTGGGCGTGGTATACGTGGATCAAGAAGATTAGGCCAGGAAGATTAGAGGAAGCATCATGGGACAGATTGTTGGAGCCTTCGCAACCGTTCACGCGCCGCAGCTATTCACGCGCCCGCCTACGGAAGTTCCCGAACAGATCGACGCCGACATCGCCGCGATGAAGCTGATGGGGAAAGAGCTCGATGAGCTCAAGCCCGATGCCGTCATCGTCATTGGCAGCGACCACTTGGAAACGTTCTTTCTGTCGTCCGTTCCCACGTTCGCGGTGATCGCGGGCGAAACGTCGAAGGCGCATTTCGCGAACAAAAGCTACGAAATGAAGGTGCACCTGCCGCTAGCCGAGGATTTGCTCGACAAGCTGGTGCGTGCCGACTTCGATATGGCCTATTCGCAGGACGCGCTGCTGGGCCACAGTTTCGCAGCGGTGTACGAGTGGATAATCGGGGACCGCGATATTCCGGTAGTACCGATCTTCATTAACACGTATCT
>Ga0105240_10001338_pt1 | contig 42253 bp, 34 predicted proteins | sample KBSC54metaG_FD_80426 | JGI IMG/M metagenome (GOLD analysis project Ga0105240, IMG submission 80426) | Corn rhizosphere microbial communities from Kellogg Biological Station, Michigan, USA - KBS C5-4 metaG | ecosystem: Host-associated > Plants > Roots > Rhizosphere > Soil | place: Michigan, USA... | reverse complement strand
GGCCATCGCGGATCGCGCCAAGCGCGATCCCAGCGGTCGCGCCATCGCGCGCATGCTGAACGCGTTCCGCGCCCTGCCGTGACCGTCGGGGGGCGCGGCCTGCCGCCTCAGAGATCGATCTGGGCCAGCAGGAACTTCATGTTGCTCTCGTCGATGACGTGCAGCGACTGCCGCGTCTCGGCGGGGAACATGCCGGGCACCTGCCCGTACCGGCTGCGCTCGACCAGCAGGAAGGCGCGCCGGCCCCGGTGGTGCTCGACCCAGGTCTTCAGGTTCTCGACGTTCTTGTCGCCCAGGAACACCGTTCGCTCGTCCTTGGGCCCCTCGTAGATCTCGTTCGCCGTGTAGAAGTTCTCGCCGCGCCAGTACATCTGCCACACCAGCAGGCGCTCGCTGGGCGAGCGGCGCGTCTGGTAGTACGTCGCGATCAGGTGCTTCTGCGACCAGTACGCGGCCGTCGCCGGCATGTACCGATCCAGCAGGTAATACGTGAAGGCCACCGCCAGCAACGACAGCCCGACGGCGCCGCTCCGACGCCACCGCCGCCAGCAGAGCAGCAGGCCCGCGATGGCGAACGCCACCCCGAACCCCAGCAAGGCGCCCCGGAAGTCCAGCGCCTCGGGCCAGGGGCGCCCCTTCGGCGTGTTGATGTAGTCGTAAGAGAACAGCCAGATGAACCGCTGGGCGGCGTTCTTGGCGGCGATCAGGTCGGCCGTGACCGCCGTCCAGACGCCGACGCCCAGGATGGCGGCGGCCGCCGCCACCCGGGTCACGCGGCGGGACAGGAAGTCGTCGATGGTCAGCCCGACGATGATGGCCAGCCCGGGCACGGCGGGCAGCACGTAGTGATGGAACTTCGTCACGGACAGCGAGACCAGCGTGTAGGCGGCCACGAACCAGATCGTGCCGAACCAGAACAGGGCCTGGCGCGTCTCGCCGCGCACCGGCCGCATGGCCGCGGTGGCCAGCGCCGCGGGGGCCAGCCCGATCCAGGGCAGGAACCCGTAGCCCAGCTCGCGCAGGAAGTACTCGAACGTGCCGCGGTCGCCGTGGCGGCCGGTCACCAGGCGGCGCCAGTGGTTGTCACCGTACAGCTCATCCCAGAAGGGGAAGCCGTGCCGTACCAGCATGGCGTGGTGCCAGGGCACCGCCACCACCGCGCAGGCGACGAACGCCAGGAGCACGCCGACGCCGATCTCCGCGCGCCGTAGCCGTTTCCAGTTCCAGGTGAACCCCAGGTAGATGAGGAAGATCAGCACGGGCAGCCCCAGCCCCGCCAGCCCCTTGGCCAGCATGGCCAGTCCGCACAGCACCGCCGCCAGCAGCAGGTAGAACGGGGCCTTGCGCCGCAGGCGCGCCGACCACCGCAGCACGCCCACGAAGCCCAGCAGGTAGGGCGCCATCACCAGCACGCCGGGAATGCTGAAGTGGTACTTGCCGATGTGGATGGGCCAGGCCAGCTGGATGCAGTTGACGATCAGCTGGGGCAGCGTCGACACGATGAACAGGCCCGCAGCGGCGTAGGCGAGCGGGTGGTGGGGCCACGACCAGCCCCTCCAGGACCGCCGGGGCAGCTCGGCCTCGTCCTGCTCGCCGTCGCGGTCGAAGAAGGCGAGGAAGCCCAGCGCCAGCGCCATCGTCATCGGCCCCACGAACGCCATGTCGGTCATGGCCTGGCGGGCCACCAGGAAGTACAGCGGCGAGGTGGCCAGGATCAGCGCGCTCAGCACGCCGGCCCGCCGTCCCGCGAAGCGCGACACGCACAGGTACAGGCCCCAGATCCCCAGCACACCCATCAGGCAGAAGGGCAGCCGCAGCGCCCATTCGGCGCGCGTTCCCACCGCGATCGCGCCCGGCGCCGCGCCGGCGACGCCGAACAGGCGCAGGAAGATGCTCATGATCCAGAACGACAGCACCGGCTTCGACCAGAAGTGCTCGGCGTCGATGGGCGCGCCCGGCCACCACAGGCTGATGTAGTCGTGGCGCACCGCCATCTGGCGCGCCACCTCGCCATAATGGGTCTCCCAGGGATCCGACAGGCCGTAGGTCCCGGCCAGCGGCACGTACAGCAGCAGGCCCGCCAGGATGATCCCCAGGTTCATCTGCGCGTCGGAAAAGCGGTCGAAGAGGCCGTCGGTGACGGCGGGGCGACGACTGGCGGGCGCAGCGGACGGGTCCACGGAGGCGGCCATGCTATTCGGCGGGCAACGGCACTTCAATGCCGCCGGCTGCCGCCCGGCGGCAGGCCCTTCGTCCAGCGGGCGCGCTGTCGGAGCGGCGCCGATGCGGTACTATGTCTGGCCTTTATGGCGGCGCGCCTATCTCACACCGACGACCGCGGACAGGTTCGCATGGTCGACGTCGGGGCGAAGCCCGAGACGGCGCGCCTGGCCACCGCCAGCGCGGCCGTGCGCATGTCCCCCGCCACGCTGGCGCTGGTCACCGGGGCCCGCGGCGGCGCCCCCAAGGGCGACGTGCTGGCCATCGCGCGCGTCGCCGCCATTGCCGCGCTGAAGCGGACCGCCGACTGGATACCCCTGTGTCACCCGGTGCGGGTGGTGGGGACGGACGTGGCCCTGACGCCCGCCCCCCAGCTGCCTGGCGTCACCGTGCGCGTCACCGTGCGCGCCTTCGACCGGACGGGGGTCGAGATGGAGGCCATGGTCGGGGCCAGCGCCGCGGCCCTGACCATTTATGACATGGTGAAGGGCGTCGAACGTGGGGTAGAGATCCTGGCGGTTCGTCTGGAAGAAAAGAGCGGCGGCCGGTCGGGGACCTGGCGGCGCGAGGGCGCGGGGGAGGGCAAAGGCCAGCCAGGCAAGCGAAGCGCCGTCACCCCTTCGCCCCGGGCAGCATCGAAGAACTCACTGGTTTCCAAGCAGAGAAAGAGAAGCTGAGACATGTCGACCATGGAGCACGTGAAGGTTTGCATCATCGGCGCCGGCCCGGCGGGGTTCACCTCCGCCATCTACACCGCGCGCGCCAACCTGGAACCCGTGATGTTCGAGGGCGGCGGCGCCGTGGTCGAGCCGCTGACGCTGCCGGGCGGGCAGCTGATGATCACCACCGAGGTCGAGAACTATCCGGGCTTCCCCAAGGGCGTTCAGGGGCCCGAGCTGATGACGCTGTTCAAGGAACAGGCCGAGCGCTTCGGCACCCGCGTGCGCACCGCCGACGTCACCGACGTCGATCTGTCGTCGCGACCCTTTCACGTCACGGCCAGCGACGGCGAGCTGCTGGCGGACGCCGTGATCATCTCCACCGGCGCGTCGGCCAAGTGGATCGGCCTCGAGTCGGAGCGGAAGTTCCAGAACTACGGCGTGTCCGCCTGCGCCACCTGTGACGGGGCGCTTTTCCGCGGCCGCGACCTGATCGTGGTGGGCGGCGGCGACACCGCGATGGAGGAGGCGAACTTCCTCTCCCGCTTCGCGACGAAGGTCAGCATCGTGCACCGGCGCGACGAGTTCCGCGCCTCGAAGATCATGCTGGATCGGGCCCACCACAACCCGAAGATCGAGTTCATCACCAACACGGTGATCGACGAGATCCTGGGCGAGCTGCCGCGGCCCGGCGTCACGGGCGTGCGGCTGCGCGACACCCGCAGCGGCGACACCCGCGAGATGAAGATCGGCGGCGTGTTCGTCGCCATCGGCCACGAGCCCAACTCGCAGATCTTCCGCGGCAAGCTGCGCATGGACCCGAGCGGGTACCTGATCACCAAGCCGGGCTCGACGGCGACCGACATTCCGGGCGTGTTCGCCTGTGGCGACGTGGCGGACCACGTCTACCGCCAGGCCATCACCGCGGCCGGCACGGGCTGCATGGCCGCCATCGACGCCGAGCGGTTCCTCTCGCACGACACGAGTGGCATAATCCCGGTGTGACCCCAGACGCCAGCGACGACACCACGCCCGGGGCCGACGGTCCGTCACAGTCCGGTGCGCCGCCGGCGGCCGCTCCGCTGGCCGTCGGGGAGTCTTCCTCGGTCGCGAACCCCGGTGACGTCGCGGAGCTGCTGGCCAAGATCCACATCTTCGCCGGGCTGCAGCCGGCCTACCTGCGCCGCATCGCCGCCGTGGGCATTCGCGAGCGCCACGCCGCCGGCGCCACCGTGTTCTCGGAGGGCACGGCCGGCGACCGCATGTACCTGATCCTCGCCGGCGCCGTACGAATCAGCCGCCAGGTGCCGGGCATGGGGGAAGAGGCGCTGGCGGTGCTGCGGGCCGGCAACTACTTCGGCGAGATGTCGCTGGTCGACGATTCGCCCCGCAGCGCCGACGCGAAGGCTCACGAGGCGACCGAGCTGCTGGTGCTGAAGAAGGACGATCTCGAGGATCTGCTGTTCGTGGACCGCGACCTCGCCTACGACCTGCTGTGGAACTTCGTCCGCACGCTGACCAGCCGCCTGCGCGACACGAACGACAAGATGACGTTCCTGGCCGTCACCAACAGGTTCTAGGGGGCGGGGACAATCCCCCGGTCGGCCGTTCAGGACTGGCGGATGCGGGCGGCCTGGTGGTGGCTGATCACCCGCTCGATCCAGGCGTTGATCGGGCTGTGGGGGACGGGGTGGCGGGCCGGCTGGCTGTCCAGGATCTCGCGTTCGATAGCGTCTTCCACGGCGTGCGCGAAGGCGGCGTCCCGGCAGTACACGTTCACTTCCTCGTAGGCCCCATGGGACAGCGGCGTGAAGTTGGCCGAGCCGATGTCGACGTGCAGCCCGTCGACGACGATGGCCTTGCCGTGCACCATGCGCGGGTGCAGGAAGATGCGCAGGTTCTCGGCCTTGTTCGTGCGGTGCAGCAGCTCGTGGCAGGTGCGCAGGTTCAGATCGCCCAGCACGTTGGCCCGCTCGGAGGTCAGCAGGGTGACCAGCACGCCGCGCTCGACCGCCTCGACCAGCGCCTCGGCGCAGGCGCGGTCGCCCAGGTAGGCCATCTCGATGGTCAGGCGCTCCCGCGCGCTGCCGATCAGGCGCAGCCGCTGCTCGCGCAGTGAATCGTCGCTGTCGCCCGCGGAGAACGAGTGCAGCAGGTAGTCGAACGGCCGCTGCGCATCGAAGGCGGCCCGGCCCTCGTAACGGTCGGCCAGCCGCGCCGCCGCCTCGCGGCCCGTCAGCTCGACCATGAAGTCGACGTTCGCCCACCGCGAGTCATCGCCGATGCCCATGCCACCCAGGATCACCAGCTGGTCGTCGAACACCCACAGCTTCGAGTGGTCGAATCGCTTGTCGTCGCAGCTGACGGTGATGTTCGGGTGCTGCAGCAGCGCGTCGGCGTGCGGGCTGGGGTTCTGGCGCAGGGAGCCCCAGCGCCGGTAAGCCGCCATCAGGAACCAGGTCTGCAGCCGCGTCCCGAAGCCGATGCGCTTGTGGAAGAAGCTCTGCTTGGCCCCCTCCAGATACTCGTAGTGCATCCCGACGCGGTCCTTCAGGATGGTGATCTTCACCCCGCGCTCGGCGGCCCGCAGCAGCGCCTGCGCCACCGTCCCGCCCGTGTCGTCGTCGCGCCAGCTGAAGCAGCGCAGGTAGATGGTCGACCGCGCCTCGTCGATGCGGCGCAGGATGCGCTCGAAGGCGATCTCGCCTCCGGCCAGCAGACTGATGTCCACGGCTGGGTCAGGAACCTTTGACGCGGCGTGACGGACGGCCATCGGGGCCAACGTCCTTAACACACGGGTGCCTGGTCCGACAAAACGCGCGCCGGCGCGCGGTCAGCGCGCGACCTCGGCCACCCAGCGGCGGTATCGCTCGTAGAACGAGCGCTTCTCGTCTTGGCTGAGCGGGAGCCAGGCCAGGGCCGCGTAGCCGAACAGCCACACGAACATGACGTCGAAGGCCCTGTCGCGGGCCACGGCCAGCGCGACCAGGGTCGAGACCAGGGCCAGGCCGACCAGCACCTTGACCCATGCCTGCATGCGGCGCGCGCCCTTGTGGGTCATGTAGGGGATGGGCAACAGCCCCATGACCGCCAGCAGCGGGATCAGGACGGCGCCGGCGGGCAAGCCGACGTCCGGGTGGTCGCCGAACCAGCGCGAGAGCACGAACGCCATCGCCGTGTAGCCGCTGACCGTGCGGGGCAGGCCGCAGTACATCAGCGGGTCCCCCAGCGAGGCCACGGTGAACATCGCCTGCCGGATGGTGGCGCACGCCACCACGGCGCCCAGCAGCGCCACGCCCAGGGCCCGATGGCCGGCGCTCGCGTAGACCGCGTACACGATGATGGCCGGGACGATCGCCTGCACGAAGTGATCGGTGGCGGTGTCGAACTCGCTGCCGAACCGGTTCGAGGTCTTCGTGGCCCGGGCCACCGGCCCGTCGAGCGCATCGCCCAGCAGGTAGCCCGCCAGCAGCGCGTACCCCGCGAAGGCCGGCTGGCCCGTGAACACGTAGTGGATGGCCATCACGCCACCCATCACGTTCACGAGCGTGAACAGGTCCTTCAGACCGAAAGGGCCGACGCTGAGTCGCAAGCCGGGGCACCCTAGCAGAGGTCGCGCGGGCGGGACAACTGGGCCGGCGGGACCGCGGCACCGTCCGCGGGTCGAATCGCTGCGTCCTTTCGCGCCGGTCACCGTCTTCTCGATCCGAAAGGAGACGGAGCATGAGCGATTCGAACGCAGAGCAGGTCAGGAACGCGGTGCGCGAGCATTACGGCAAGGTGGCCGAGGCCGACGCGCCGGGATGCGCCCCCGGTTGTTGCGGCGCGGGACCGGCGTCCAGCCTGCGCCTCGGCTACTCGGAGGCGGACCTCGCCAGCGTGCCCGCAGGGGCGGATCTGGGCCTGGGCTGCGGCAACCCCCAGGCCATCGCGGACCTTCGGCCCGGCCAGACGGTGATCGACCTGGGCAGCGGGGCCGGCTTCGACTGCTTCCTGGCGGCCCGGCGGGTGGCGCCGGGGGGCCAGGTCATCGGCGTCGACATGACGCCGGCCATGGTGACGAAGGCCCGCGACAACGCGCGCAAGGCCGGGATCGCGGGGGTCGAGTTCCGCCTGGGAGAGATCGAGCACCTTCCGGTCGCCGACGCCACGGCGGACGTCATACTGTCGAACTGCGTGATCAACCTGGTTCCCGACAAGAAGGCGGCCTTCCGGGAGGCGTGGCGCGCCCTCAAGCCCGGGGGACGGCTGGCCATCTCGGACGTGGTGGCGCTGGCGCCGCTGCCCGACGCCCTTCAGCAGCAGGTGGCGGCCCTGACGGGATGCATCTCGGGGGCCTCTGCCGTCGACGAGCTGCGGGGCGCCCTGTCCGAGGCGGGCTTCGCCGCGATCCGCATCGACGTGAAGCCGGAGAGCCGGGAGTTCATCCGGGACTGGATGCCCGGCTCGGGAGCAGAGGACTACATCGCCTCGGCGGCCGTCGAGGCGAGCAAGCCCGAGGCACAGGCATGCTGCGGAGCCAACTGTTGCGCCAGCTGAGGGGGCGGAGGCCGTGATCCCGTCGAGCGCGCGGGGGGTGTGGCAAGAGGTCGAGCGGCACCTGAGACCTTACGTGCTTCGTCGCCTTCCGAATCCGGACGACGCGGGTGACGTGTTGCAGGAGATCTACCTGAGGATCCAGACCGGCATCGGGGGATTGCGCGACACGGAGCGGTTCGGACCATGGGTCTATCAGGTCGCGCGCAACGCGCTCGCCGACCATGGCCGCTCGCACGCTCGACATCACCCCCCGGCCCGGTCGCCGGCCGCTCCGGCCCCGCCCCTCCCGGACGCCGGCGAGGAGGAGCGAGACGCGGAGCGGGAGCTCGCCCGCTACCTGACCGTCTTCGTGGCCGCGCTGCCGTCGCCGTATCGAGAGGCGATCACGCTCACCGAGCTGGAGGGGATGGCCCAGAAGGACGCCGCGCAGCTGCTGGGGATCTCGCCGTCGGGAATGAAGTCTCGCGTTCAGCGAGGCCGGCGGCAGCTGCAACAGCTGCTGCGCGCCTGTTGCGAGATCGCGCTGGACCAGCGAGGTCGGGTCATGTCGTTCGAGAGACGGAGGGACGGCCAGGTCCCCACGACGTGCTGCGCGGCCAGCGAGACGTGCAAGTGTTGAGGCGGGCCGCCACCCCCGGTCGCGCGGTCTCTTCGCTACGCCGGGGCCTTCCCCGTCGTCGGCGGGAAGCGGACGGCGGCGCGGCCGTTGTGGAAGGCGATCCGAAACTCGACCTTGGTCAGACCCCAGCCGTGCAGCAGCTCTTCGCGCTTCCAGCGCAGCGCCCGGACGAACCGTTCGGCGTCCAGGTTGTCGGTGGGCTCGCGGCAGGCGGTGCGAAGCTTCACGAATTCCGAGAACAGCGCGCGATATTCGCGATCCAGCGTCTCGTCCGCCGGAGGGGCGGGCAGGGCCAGCGAGCCCGGGGCGTTCGTCTCGAAGAGCGACGACGGAATGGTGGAGGCGCCGCCCGGCGGGTCGGCGGCCGGACTCTTGTCGGAAGCGGCGTCGTTCGGCGCGGTGCGCTCGCCCGGGCGCTCCATCGCCCTCAGCCGGTTCGCGGCGGCGGCGACGGGGACGGTGGCGTTGGAGAATTCGCTGCCCACCTCAACGGGGACGGCCTGCAGCAGCGGCCGCTCATGCGCCGGCGGCCGCGGCGGCGCGGCCGCCCCGGCGGTGGGCGCGGGGACCAGCTCCACCACGGGAGCGCGGCGCTTCAACAATCGCGCGGCGCCCGTCGACACCAGCGCCAGCGCGAAGGGGCCCAGGAAGCGCAAGGGCGACGGCCTGGGCGGCACGCCCTGTAGCACCAGCTTGATCTGGTCCTGGCCGGCCCCCAGCTCCATCGTCACGGCCCCGCCGTCCGCGCGCGAGATTCCGCCCAGCGAGATCTCGTTCGGGCCCAGCACCACGCGCGCCGCGAGTCCCATCGCGCGCACGCGCGACGAGAACAGCGACACATCCAGCGTCCGATCGACCGCGACCGCGCCCCGCAGCTCGCGCGCGCGTTCGCGCGGTTCCACGGGGACGATCGCCGCCACGTGAATCTCGCCCTGCCAGATCTGCAGCCGCGTTCCCGATTGGCCCATGGGCAGGTCGGGACCGCGCTCCGGGATCTTCAGCATCGTTCGCGGGGGCCCCTCGGGGCCCGAAGGTCCGCCCTGGCGCGGGATCTGGGCGATCTCGATGATCTCGCCCGCGTGCGGACGGAACGCCAGCTCGTCAGCGGTGAGATCGCGGATGGTCTGCACGTCGGTCGCCACCGCCACTTCCAGGCGCGGCAGCTGGGCCAGGGTCTCGGCGCGCGCCTTCACGCCCGCGGAGGTCTCGCGCACCTTCGCGTCCAGATCCGACGCCAGCGAGGCGACATGGGGCGACTCCGGTCCCAGGCTGCCCGCGGCGGTCCAGGCCAGGGCGGCCGCCAGGCCGGCGGCCGCGACACCCGAGCTGGCGGTCACGGTCCGCTGTCCCCTCGGGACACACCGAACTTGTCGGTCCCCAGGCTGGTGGCGCTGCCACGGGGGACGGCCACGTTCCACGTGTTCTGGCCGGCGTGGATGGTCACGGTGCGGGACACCGGCTCGCTGCTGTTCTCGCCCCAGGCGCGCGCGGTGTACTCGCCGGGTGGCAGGTTCTTGAACGTGAACTCGCCCTTCGGGGAGGTGACCACGTAGTGGGCCGAGGCGACGACGACCACGTGGGCGAGCATGTTCGAGTGAAGGTTGCAGCCGAGCCTGATCAACCCCTCCTTGCCGAACGTGACCTCGCGCGCCTCGCCGTTCTTGAAGATCCCCAGATCGAACGACTTCGCGGGCGAGACGGAGAAGACGTTGTGGTACACGGGATCGAAGTTGGGGAACACCACCGTCGAGCCGACGGGGATGGCCAGCAGGCGCGGCGCGAACTGGCGATCGCGCTGCTCGATGATCCGCTTCTTCGGCTTGCGCGCGGCGCTCTTGCCGCCCACCCGGTCCAGGGTGACGACACCCAGCAGGCCGCCCCCTCCGTCGGCGGTCAGCGTGCCCGTCAGCGAGGCGCGGCTCGGCTTCTGCGGCTTTTCCTCGTCGTCGGAGGCGCCGACCGCCAGCTTCGGCTGGGGCGCGCTGTCCTTCGGCATCTGGATGAGCGCGCTGGTGATCCGCTCGGGCGCCCCCTCGCGGAACAGCAGCGCGATCGTATCGAGCCGGCCGTCCGGCAGCTGCTGCTCCACCGCGCTGAACAGCTGCTCGGCGTAGGTGCGCTGTCCGCGCACGCGCGCCTTGACCGCCGTCTCGAGCACGTCCGCCAGGCTTCCCTGACCTTCCGCGCGCAGCTTCGCGGCAATCTCCTCGGCCTGCTTGGCCAGCGCCGGGTCGTGCTTGGTCTCGGCGACGGGCGGGGGCGATACGACCTGCGCCTTCAGCGGGCCCAGCGCGCCCAGCAGCTCGGCTTTCTCGGCCTCGGGGACGTTCAGCTTCACCAGCGCGGCCACCAGATCCCCGACCAGGGCGTCGAACTCCTCGTCGACGATCTGCAGGCCGGCGTGGGTCACCTGCATATTACGGCCGGTGTACTCGACCTTGGCGCCCGTGGCGGACGACACGAACTGGATGAGCAGCGTGCGTAGTCGGGCCAGATCGGTGTTGATGAACCGCCCGTTGATGCGCTTGTCGGTCGCGACATTTTTCAGGAAGGCGTCGACCACGGCAGACACGGCCGGCTCGCCGCCCAGCCGCTCGAACAGCGTGGCCTTGGCCGGGCTCGCTGGCGGCGGGGCGGGCGCTGGTGCTGCGCTGGCCGGGGGCTGCGGCTGTGCCGGCGCTGGCGGCCGGTTCTCAGGGGTGGTCGTTCCACAGCCGACCATCCAGGCGAATCCGCCGACCATGATCCATCGATTGCGTGCGCTCATCGTCTTCTCCCCGTCTTCCTGTGCTAGCTCCGGCGCCTGTCGCCCGATTTCATTTTGACAACCAGCCTTCGACCGGCCGACCCACAACTTGACGATCAAATTGCGGGTCGCCGCCGCCCCAATCACGGCATTCCGGTTTTGGCCCCGCCGCCGTCACAACGTTTGCAGGAACGCCACCAGATCGCTCTTCTCCTGCGTCGAGAAGCCGACGGCGAAACGGCTGTCGTAGAACGAGACGACGGCGTTCAGATCCGCCGCCGAGCCGTTGTGGAAGTAGGGAGCGCGGCCGGACAGGGCGCGCAGCACCGGCCCCTTGAAGCGCCCGATGTCCTTCCACTTCCCGGTGATCAGGGCCCGTCCCGGGTCGGTGGTCTGGATCGTCTCGCCCGTCGACGTGCGCTGGAGCGTGTAGAGCGGCATGTCCGGCGTGCGACGGGACGCATCGATGAGCCCGATGTCCAGGGGCGCCGGGATCGAGTGATCTCCGGCGTTCGGCGTGTCGTGACAGGTGGTGCAGGTGCCGTTCAACACCGCGATGCCCAGGTCGTCATTGATGCCCTTCACGCCCGCGATGGCGATGGGCTTGGTGTTGAACAATGCCTGACCGCGGGCCACGGCGGCGCGCGCGGCCTCGGTGCCGCCGCCCTTCCGGTTCGCCCAGGTGTCGTAGGTGTGAAACACCACGGAGGTGAAGGGCGCGCTGGTCGCGTAGTCGCCGCTGACCACGTCGTTGATGCCGAAGTAGAACGGCTTCGCGGCCAGGTTGGCCGGCCCGCCGTCCGCGTTGATGGCGGTCAGCTCCTTGGCCGCGTTGTCGAACGTCTGCGCCGTGAACAGACTCAGCTCGAAGTTCACGATCGACGTCTGCTGAGCCGGGGTCAGGGCGATGCTGGCCTGCGCGTGGCCCAGGGTGGCGCCGTTGGCCTGATCGGCCAGGTCGAAGGCCGGCGTGGCGAAGCAGGCGGTGGTGTCCAGCGGCGCCTTGAGGCAGGTCGCCGACGACGGATCTCGGAACGTCTCGCGCCCGTCCCACATGAACGTGCTCAAGAACTTCAGGTTCGTCGAGGGGAGCGGCCGGCGAAACAGCGAGAAGCCGTTCACCGGCCCGGCGTAGCCGTACGGATCGTCGGTCGCCAGCAGCGTGAACTCGGCGCTGGCCGGGATCGACAGCCCGACCCGGATCAAGCCCTTGGACAGCAGCATGCTGTAGGCGGCCTGCCGGGCCGCCACGGTCGACACGTCCGCCAGCGGCGAGTTCGAACCGTCATTGGTGCGAAAGACGGGATCGGTGCCGCCCGAACTGTTGAACCGCGCCTGCAGGCTGGCGGGAACGATGGTCCAGTTGTCGCCGGGATCGTGACAGGTGACGCACGCGCGGCCGTTCGTTCCCAGGCTCTGGAAGAATGCGTTGCTGGTGTCGATGGTCCCGCTGGCCGTGAACGTCTGAGACGTGCCGGTGGCGTTGTTGACCGTCAGCGCCGTGGACCGCGCGGTGACGTCATCGGCGGCGCCGCTCTCGTCGACAGGCGCGCACGCCGCCGCCGAGGCGCCGAAGATGGCCAGCGTGACGAGGGGACGGAATAGGACAGATCGTGATGTCATTGGAGAGCCTCCGTTTGTGTTGCACGTGAGCGCCGCTCTCGACAGTCGCTGACCCGTCCCCCCCCAGCGTCGGGTCAGCCTCGATCAGACCGACGCGCAGCGAGAGTAAATGAAAAACAATGCGAATGGTGATCAATTACGGTGCGACAACGAAATTAAACGATCGTGTGTATGCGCGGCGGCATGCATGACCGCATGACCGCATGACCGACATGGCCGCACACGACACGCGACGCCGGGCGCCATCCGGATGACCGGAATCGTCCACCTCCTTCCGCAGACTTATTCCAGAGCGGGGAGAGCGGCGCCGCGCTCACGCGCCGGTGGGAGCGGTGGACGTCCGGGGTCACCGTGCGCTGCGAACCGACCCGGTCGATGGCCGCGGTCAACACCCTGACCGCGGTTGACACTCTCGCGCGCCGTACCCTATGGTCGTCGCCCCATTTCACACCACGCCCTTGGAAAGATGGTTGCGACAGCCCGGGCCTGGCTTCCCGCCGAGTGCTCCTGGCCACAGCCTGCAGGTGAGGCTCCTGTTGCCGGCTGGCAGCGCGCTGGCTGGCTGCACCAGCTTGGTGAAGAGCCGGCGCAGGCCGAGGTGCGCGACGTCGGCGCGGTCCAGGTCAGGAAGCGCGTCGCCGACACGCTGGGCGGGCTGGCGGCGCTGGTCGAACCGGCGCTGACGGCCGCGGTGCGCCGCGCCCGCCAGGCGTGGGAGCAGGCCGACGTGCTGGTGGTGTTCGACCGGCGATCATTCAGCGAGGTGGCGGCGGCGAGGCGCTGGCTGGCGGCCTGCGCGGCCAGCGGCGGCGACGCCGCAGCCAGCGCGCTGGAGGGGCTGCTGGCCATCGACGCGGCGGTGGCGCTGATCCAGCTCTTCGAGCGCCGGCTGGCGGCGCTGTTGCGCCTGCAGCGGCGCTCGGAAGATCCCGAGGTGCTTCCGCGGGGACGGCCTTTTCTCGATCTGGCGGCCGCGCTACGCGAGGCGGAGCAGGCATGGCGATGACACGCGTCCGGTGGGGGCTGGCGGGGGTGGTGACGCTCGCGACGTTGATCGTCGGGGGCAAGGCGTTCGCGGCGTACGTGACCGCGGGCTCCACGGTGGGCGTCGTGGCGCTGCTGGTGCTGCTGGCCGTGATGGCGCTGGGACTGGGCAGCCTGGCCCGCGCGCGCTGGCAGCTGGCGGGCGAGCTTCAGGCGCTGGCCGCGACGCCGCCGGGGGGCGCGCTGTTCGCCGCGCGCCGGCGCCGGCTGGAGGAGCTGGCCGCCCAGCACGTGCAGCCCGATCTAGACGTGCTGGCCGCGTCGGCCGCCGCCGACGAGAACGAGCGTGGTTACGCAGGCCGCTACCTGGTGGCGACGACCGTGCTGGTCGGGCTGGTGGGGACCTTCGGCGGACTGATGGAGGCGCTGGGCCGCCTGCCGTCGTTGCTGACCAGCGAGGGGAGCGGGACGCTGGCGCTGCTGGCCGGGCCGCTGTCCGGTCTTCACGTTACCTTCGGCACCAGCCTGGTGGCCATCATGATCACGCTGGCGCTCAGCCTGGTGCAGGGCGACGTGACGCTGAACCAGGAGCGGCTGCTGGCGTTGCTGGACGAGCGCACCCGCCATCTGCTGATACCGTCGCTGTGGCAGCCCGGCGACAGCGCCGCCGAGCGCACCGCGCGCGAGCTGGTGGCGCTGCGCGCCGAGCTGGCGACGTCGTTCGCGGCGGCCACCGCCGGCAGCGCCGCCCAGCTGACCGGCATCGTGCGGGGCGAGCTGCAGCGCCTGGTCACCGACGTCAGCGCCGAGCTGCGGGCCAGCGCCGCGGCCCAGACGAAGGCCGTCGCGGAGGCCGCCCAGGCGATGACCGACGCCGCGGAGAAGACCACCCGCGCCCTGACCGTCGAGGCGCGCGAAGGGCGGGCCGGCCTGGCGGCGCTGGGACAGCAGGTGGCGGGCGAGCTGTCCGCGAGCGTCGTGAAGAGCGGTCAGACCGCGACCACGCTGCTGGAGAAGAGCGCGGCCGGTCTCACCGAGGTCGTGCGCAGCGCCACCGGCGCCTTCGATCAGGGCGCGAGCCGGATGACCGCGGCGGTGCAGGCCGCCACGACGGCGCTGGCCGAGGTCGCGGGTGAGGCTGCGCGCGAGCTGCAGGTGAGCCTGGGCCGAACGCAGGCTGCCGTGAGCGCCGAGCTTAGCTCGGCCATTCAATCGTCCGCGGCGGCCCTGGCGACGACGGTCCAGGCTGGGCAGGACGCCTTCGCTGCGGCGGCGACGGAAGCGCGGACGACGCTGGCTGACGCGGCGGCGGCGTCCAGCAGCACGCTGGCCAACGCGACCGCGGAGTCCACGCGGGCCGTGACAGCGGCGACGGCGGAGTCGACGCGGGCCGTGGCAGCGTCGGCGGCGGAGTCGACGCGCGCCCTGGCGTCGTGGGCGGCCGAGCTGAAGACGGCGCTGGCCGATGCGATGCGGGCGCTGGCGGCCGCGACCGCCGAATCGAACGAGACCCTGACGAACAGCGCCGCCGTCATCGGGCGTGGCCTGGCAGAACAGGGCGCCGGCGGACGGGCCGAGGCCGAGCGCGTCGCGCAGGCCATCGAGGCGGCGGCCTCGACGAGCGCGGCCGCCGCCCGCGCCGCCGTCGGCGAGCTGGTGACCGCCACGCAGGCCGAGCTGGCTCGCGCCGTGACCGCGACGGTCGAGCAAGCGAAGCTGCTGCAGGCGGCGATGGCCGAGGAGCTGGCCCGTGCGGCCGCGCAGGTGAGCAGCAACGCCGAGGCCCAGGGCGCGTCGGCGCGGGCGGCCGCGGCGTCGCTGGAACAGGTCTCGTCCGCCGTGCTCGAACGCCTGGGAGAGCTGGGCGGTGGCGTGAGCCAGCGCCTGGACGGCGCGGCCGCGGCGCTGGCCAGCGCGGCCGGCGACGTGCGCGACGCGCTGGGGACGCTGTCGCCGGCGCTGGGGCGGTTGACCACGGAGATGGAAGCGCTGATGCGCGAGGTGGCGCTGCTGGCGGCGCGGGCCGACGGGCAGGAGACGCCCGAGGCCATCCTGGACGAGCTGTCCCGCCTGGCCGAGGACGTCGAGAAGCTGGTGGCCGCGGTCGCCTCGTCGTCGATGCCCGTCGCCGCGGCGCCCGAGGTCGAGGCGGCCGAGGCCGTCGAGGAGGGCGACGCGTGAGGCGCGGCGCGCGGCGCGATCTGTTCCCGGTGAACGTCTGGCCGCCGTTCGTCGATGCGCTGGCGCTGGTGGTGGCGGCGTTCGTCCTGCTGATGGCGATCGCGCTGGTGGCGCAGAAGGCCCTGGCCACCCGCATGCGTGAACGCGAGCGGGAGGTCGCCGCCCTGCGCACCGATCGCGATCGCCTGGTGCGCCGGATGAGCGCGCTGGCCGCCACCGGCATGGTCGAGGTCGAGGACGGAAAGGTGATCCTGCAGGGCGAGGTGCTGTTCGACTCGGGCTCGGACGAGCTTCGCCCGGCGGGACGTGAGTTCCTGATGCGCCTGGCCCCGCAGCTGGCCGGGCTGCTGAGCGCGGAGGGCGACCTGATGGTGCTGGTGGGCGGCCACACCGACGACAAGCTGGTGCGCAGCAACGCGCGCTTCGCCTCGAACTGGGAGCTGTCGACCGCGCGCGCGACGGCGGTGACGCGCGTCCTGATGGGTGGCGGCGTGCCGGCGCGGCAGATCGTCGCCGCCGGGTTCGGCGCCGAGCACCCGCGCACGCCCAACAGCGACGAGGCGGCCCGGCGGCGCAACCGCCGCATCGAGGTGCTGCTGGTCCCCATCCACGCGGTCGCGTCGCGATGAGCGCGACGGGCGGGACCGCGGCCCCGCTGGAGGCGGCGCGCTTCGCGGCCGCCTTGCGGGGGCTGGCGGCGCGCACCGCCCACGCCGTTCCAGCGGAGGAGCTGACGCCCGCGGTGGACGCGCTACGCGCGTTCGTGCAGCTTCCGTCGCCGGCCCATTTCCTGGCGGCCACGCGGTGCCTGCGCGCGGCCGTGAGGGAGCGGAAGCTGGCGCGGCTGGCCAGCGTGGGCGCGCCACGGCGGGCGGCCCAGCACCTGGGCGTCATCGCCGAGCTGGCCGGGCTTCCCGCCGACCTGCAGCAGCTGCTGGCGCGGCTGCCAGGCGACGCCCGGACGAACCGGCGGTTCGCCGTCATCGCCCAGCTGCTGACCGCCCACCGCCTGCTGGCCGCCAGCGCCGAGGCGACGCAGCAGGATCTGCAAGATCACCTCGGCCAGCCGGCGCCGGCACGGGCCCCTTCGGCCGAGCGCCGGCGCCGGCGCCGCTAGCGCCGGCCGAAGGCACAGGCTCGTCGCTGCTTCGCCGGCCGGGAGCGCCGGTCGATGTTTTGCACGTGCGGGTGATTCAGCCGGGGCAGCTCATTCGGCGCGCTCGCCCCACGGCGAGCGCGCCCAGCCTTGCGCGGCCAGCAGGTTCTCGACCCGGGCCTTGATGTCGTCGCGGATGCGCCGCACCAGCTCGACCGGTTTTCCCTTCGGATCTTCGAGCGGCCAGTCATCGCGCTTCAACCCCGGCACGTAGGGGCAGGCGTCTCCGCAGCCCATCGTGATCAACAGCCGCGCCTCGGAGGCCAGCGCGTCCGTCAGCAGCTGAGGCCTGGCGCCCGACAGGTCGATGCCGACCTCGTTCATGGCGTCCTGCACCTCGGGATGGACGCGCTGGCCGGGCTGCGTGCCGGCGGAGACGGCCATCGCCTTCGCCGGGTCGGCGAGCCGGGTGAACCAGGCCGCCGCCATCTGGGAGCGGCCGGCGTTGTGTACGCACGCGAAGATCACCTTGTCCATGCGGCATCCTCTCGGTCCGTGGGGCTGAGAACGCGGTCCGCGACCGCGGGGAGGTTGGGCGCCAGCCATCGAAACAAGAGCGTCGCGCTGGCCGCGCCGAGCGCCTGCGCGACGATGAAGCCGGGGGCGTCGCCGGGGCGGATGCCGGCGAAGGTGTCCGAGGCTGCGCGCGCCAGGGTCACGGCGGGGTTGGCAAACGAGGTCGACGAGGTGAACCAGTACGCCGCCGTGATGTAGGCGGCCACCGCGAACGGCGTCGCCGCGGGACGCGACCGCGAGCAGCCCCAGATGACCGACAGCAGGCCGAAGGTCGCGGTGAACTCGGCGGCCAGCTGGCCGAAGCCGCAGCGGACGTGCCTCGACGCGCTGAACAGCGGCTCACCAAACATCACGTGCGCCAGCGCCACCCCGACGAACGCGCCCCCGACCTGGGCCACGATGTACGGAAGGACGTCACGTCGGGCCAGCCCCCGCTGGCTCGCATCGGCCAGCGTGACGACCGGATTGAAGTGCGCCCCCGAGATACCGCCGAAGGTCAGGATCAGCGCGACCAGGCCGGCACCTGTCGCGAGCGTGTTGGCCAGCAGCGCGAGGGCCACGTTCCCGCCGGCCAGCCGCTCCGCCATGATGCCGGAGCCGACCACCGTGGCGAGCAGCAGGGCGGTGCCGATGGCCTCGGCGACGACGCGCCTGCCGAGCGTGGGCCGCCGGTGAGCCAACGCGACGTCATCAGTCGCTGCGGTCGTCGGTGCGCCGCTCACGAAGCGCCCTTCCGTGCCGGCGCCGGCGAGCAGCACGGCGCGTCCTCGGAGCCGTCCCTCTGCAGGCAGTCATGAAGAACCTCCAGCGTCCTCACGGCGCGAGAGCGCTCCGTGGCAGGCAAGCGGAGGTACAGGTCCTGCAGGACGTCGCGCTCGCTGCACTGAAGCGTCTCGAGCGCTCGCCGCCCCTTGGCCACGAGACGGACCAGGACGACGCGACTGTCCTCCTCGCTCCGTGCCCGCACCAGATAGCCCCCGCGTTCGAGGACGCTGATGTTCCGGCTCATCGTGGAGACGTCCACGCGGAACTGCGCCGCAAGGGCGCCGATGGACGCCCGCTCCGACCGGTCGATCGCCTGCAGCGTCTGAAACTGCTCGAGCGTCAGCTCCCCGCAGCAAACCTCCGCATGCTGTCGCCGGGTGACCTCACGGGCCACCTGCGACAGCAGCTGGGCGAACCGATCCTCCGAAGCCATCGCCGATAACTGTATGGTACAAGTATCTGGCGTCAAGCAACGGATCGTGGCGAAGAAGACATCGGAGGATGGGGCCGGAGCAGCGGCTCGCCCGGTCTCAGACGTTGAACTTGAAGTGGATCACGTCGCCGTCGCGGACGACGTAGTCCTTGCCTTCGAGGGAGAGCTTGGCGTTGGCGCGGCAGGCGGCCTCGGAGCCGAGGCGGACCAGGTCTTCCCACCAGATGACCTCGGCCTTGATGAAGCCGCGCTCGAAGTCGGTGTGGATGGCGCCGGCGGCCTGGGGGGCCTTGCTGCCGCGCTTGATGGTCCAGGCGCGGCACTCGTCCTCGCCGGCGGTCAGGAAGGTGATCAGGTCCAGCAGGCCGTAGGCGGTGCGGGCGACCAGGTTCAGGCCCGGCTCCTTCAGGCCCAGTGACTCGAGGAAGGCGGGGCGGTCGGCCGGGTCCAGGCCGGCGATCTCGGCCTCGGCGGCGGCGCAGATGACCACCACGGGCGCTTTCTCGGCGGCGGCGTGGGCGCGCAGCTTGGCGACGAAGGGGTCGGTGTCGGCGGTGGCCAGCTGCTTCTCGGCGACGTTCGCCAGGTAGAAGACCTTCTTCAGGGTCAGCAGGGCCTGATCCTTCAGCAGCGCCTGCTCCTCGGCCGACAGGCCCTGGCCGCGCACCGGCTTGCCGGCGTCCAGGCCCACGCGGACCTTCTCGCACAGGTCCAGCACGGCCTTCTCTTCCTTGGCGGCCGGCCCGCCGCTCTTCATCGCCTTCTTGGCGCGCTCGATCCGCTTGTCGACCGACTCGATGTCCTTCAGGCACAACTCGGTGTCGATGGTGGCGATGTCGGCCACCGGATCGATCTTGCCCTCGACGTGGACGATGTTCTCGTCCTCGAAGCAGCGGACGACGTGCGCGATGGCATCGGTCTCGCGGATGTTGGCCAGAAATTGATTGCCCAGGCCCTCACCCTTGGAGGCGCCCCGGACCAGCCCGGCGATGTCGACGAAGTTCACCGTCGCCGACACGACCGACTTGGGGTGAAACAGCTTCACCAGCGCGTCTAGGCGCGGGTCGGGCACGGGCACGACGCCGACGTTCGGCTCGATGGTGCAAAACGGATAGTTCGCCACCTCGGCCCCGGCCGACGACAGCGCATTGAACAGCGTCGACTTGCCCACGTTGGGCAACCCGACGATTCCACAAGAAAGCCCCATTCGATGTCCTTAGCAGCCCCGTCGATCCGAGGCGAGGTTCCCCTCGGTCATTCGAAGGGTTGAATCCGAGCTCAAGCCGACGCCTCAGGAGGGTTGCAGGGAGGACGGAGTCCTCCCCAGCATCGGAGGCGGGCTTCGCCCGCCGGAGACCCTCCACGCCAAGCAGATCCGGGCCCCTACTTCGGTCCGGATCTGGGGGGTCTCGTAGGGGGGACGAAGTCCCCCCTGCGCGTCTTTAACCGATCTTCCCGAACAGCTGGAAGGCGATCAGCAGGCCGTAGATGACCAGCGACTCGATGAGCGCCAGACCGACGATCATCGGGACGAAGATCTTGCCGGAGGCCTGCGGGTTGCGGGCGATGCCCTCGAGGGCCGAGCCAGCCGCGCGGCCCTGGCCGAGCGCGCCGCCCAGCGCGGACAGACCGATGGCGAGCGCCGCGGCCAGTCCGAGCCACTTGTCGCGATCGGCGCGAATCGGATCGGTCGCTTGCGCGAACGCGGGCGAGGCGGCCAGCAGGACGACGGCGGCCATGCCAGCGGTGACGACGGACAGGAACAACTTTGACGTGCGGCGCATTCGGAGACTCCTCTATGGATGTGGGTTCGCGGACAACTGAAGTCGAATCACGGTTCTGCTGGCGGTCGTCTCGGTGGTCGTCTAGTGCTCTTCGTGGGCGATGGCCGAGCCGATGTAGACGGTCGACAGCAGCGAGAACACGACGGCCTGGACCACCGAGACGAACACGCCCATCACCAGGAAGGGGACGGGGACCAGGAACGGGATGACGGCGAAGAAGGCCAGCACCACCGCGTGGTCGGCGCTGATGTTGCCCAGCAGACGCATGGCCAGGGAGACCGGGCGCGCGATGTGGCTGATGATCTCGATGGGCAGCATCAGCGGCGCCAGCGGCAGCCAGGGCCCCAGGAAGTGCTTGAAGTAGCCGACGCCGTGGGCGCGCACGCCCAGGATGTGCGTCAGCAAGAAGATCAGCACCGCCAGGCCCAGGTTCGTCTTCAGCGTGTCGGTGGGCGGGATGAAGCCTGGGATCAGCGACAGCAGGTTCGAGAACAGGATGAAGATGAACAGCGTGCCGATCAGCGGCAGGTAGCGGCGGGCTTCCTTCTCGCCCATCACGCCCTCCATCAGGCCGAACACCATGTCCGCCAGCATCTCGAACAGGTTGCGCAGGCCGAAGCGCGGCGGCGGCACCAGGCCGGCGTCGCCCGAGGCGCTGACCGCCGCCAGGTAGCGCGAGGCCCCGAAGGCGAGAAAAGCGAACACCAGCACGGCGCCCAGCACGTGGTCGATCTGGAAGTGCGTGGCCTGGAACATCTGCCACGTCCAGTCACGCGCCATATAGTGATGGAAGAACTCCTTCAGGCTGCCGTAGCCGGGGAGGAATGCGAACCAGGTGTCGTGCGGTCCCATGGGGAGGTGTGGCTCTCCGATTAGTTCTCGTTATGGATTGGTGCTTCCGGGCCGCCCCCGGAGGGTGCGGCGGGCGGTACTTTGCGGCTTTGCGGGCCCAGATACAACCCACCGAAGAAGATCGCCGCGACAAAAACCGACATGCCCAGCGTGAAGGGCAAGATGGGCAGTCCCAGCAGCCGGACGGCCACCCATACCAGACCGAAAAGTAACAGCATCTTGACGGCCAGCGACAGCACCAGCGCGACCGCCTGCCCGGGCGACGCGCCCGCCTCGACGCGCGCGACGGCGCGGGCGCCCAGCCGGCGCAGCACCCAGAAGTTCGCCACCGACAGCGCGGCGCCGACGCCCGACGCCAGCATGCCGCGCGGTCCCCACAGCAGGCCCGCCGCCGCCACGGCCGCCACGCCCAGGACGACGGTCGTCCGTTCGATGAGGCGCAGGGGGAGCTGATCGGCGGGCATGAGGGTGTCTCGCTTCAGTCGGTCGACGGGTTCTTCTTCTTGTAATCCCTGACCACGCGGGCCAGGGCTTTGATCGCGGCACCGATTCCCGCTGCGAATCCGATGAGGGAGAGCCACGGGGCCGTGCGGAGCTTCCCGTCCAGCCAGTGACCGCCGAGGTAGCCGATGACGATTGCCACGGCGACCTCGATCCCAACGGCGCCGGTGGTGCCGGCGATCCGCCACATTTTTTTCGCTTCGGGGTCGATGATCGGCCGTTGCGCTATCACGCCCCGGTCTGCAAATCAAGGTCCACCTGGACCGGGCCGGGACCGGGGACCGGCCGTCCGGTCGGATTCGCTGTCCACCCACGCCCTGCCGCCGGTCGGCCCGGGCGGGGCGCTCAGGTCTGGCCCCGGTGCGCCCCCGAACGTTCCGTCTCCGCGCTGAGGTTGAACGCCGTGGTGACCAGCGCCAGGTGCGCGAACGCTTGCGGGAAGTTCCCCAGCATCCGCTTGCTCACCGGATCGTACTCCTCGGACAGCAAGCCCAGGTCGTTGGTCAGCCCCACCAGACGGACGAACAGGTCCTCGGCCTCCTGCCGCCGTCCCATCATCACGTAGACGTCCGCCAGCCAGAACGAGCACGGCAGGAAGACCCCCTCCGGCGAGTCCTGTCCATCCACGTCCTTCGCCTTCTCGGTCAGGTAGCGCCGGACGAACCCCTGATGGAGCAGTTCGCCCTCGATGGCGCGCACCGTCCCGGCCACTCGCGGATCGGTGACGGGCAAGAAGCCGACCAGCGGCATCATCAACAGCGCCGCGTCCAGGTCCGGCCGGTCGTAGGACTGCGTGAACGTCTGGCGCTCCCGGTCGAACCCGCGCGCGCACACCTCGGCATGGATCTGGTCCCGCACCCGCCGCCAATCGTCGACCGGCCCCTTCATCCGGAACTGCTCCGTCGATTTGATGGCGCGGTCGAAGGCGACCCAGGCCATCACCTTCGAGTGGGTGAAGTGCCGCCGGGGCCCGCGCACCTCCCAGATCCCCTCGTCGGGCTGGGACCACAGGGACTTCAACGATTCGAGGAGGTGCACCTCCAGGTCCCAGCCCCACTGGTCGGCGCCGATCCCGAAGCGACGCGCCTGGTACATGGCGTCCAGCACCTCGCCGTAGACGTCCAGTTGCAGCTGCTCGTGGGCGGCGTTGCCGATGCGGACGGGCTTCGAGCCCCGGTAGCCATCCAGCCAGGGCAGCTCCAGCTCGACCAGGCGGCGCTCGCCGGCCAGGCCGTACAGGATCTGCAATCGTGCGGGATCGCCCGCCACCGCTCGCAGCAGCCACTCGCGCCAGCGGGTCGCCTCCTCGGTATAGCCGCCCAGCATCAGCGCGTTCAGCGTCAGCGTGGCGTCGCGCAACCAGCAGAAGCGGTAATCCCAGTTGCGCGAGCCGCCGGGCCACTCGGGCAGCGACGTCGTCGGCGCGGCCACGATCCCTCCGGTCGGCTCGTACGTCAGCGCCTTCAGCACGCGCAGGGACGTCATGACCGCGTCCCCGTGGGGGCCCTGATAGCGGCACCGGTCGGACCACTCGCACCACCAGCGCTTGGTGTCCGCCAGCGCCTGCGCGGGATCGAGGGGCGGCGGCAGGTCCTTGTGCGAGGGAAACCAGGTGAACACCATCGAGCGTCGCTCGCCTGGGCGCAGCGAGAACGTGCCCGTCGTCGTCAGCCCCTCGCCGCGCAAGGGGACGTCCCCTCTGACGCAGATCCCGTCGGGGCCCGCGACGGCGGTCAGGATCTCGTCCAGCTTCCGCACCCAGGGCACGGTGCGCCCGTAGTCGAAGCGGATGACCAGCTCGACCTGCATCTCGACCTCGCCCTCCACGCCCTCGACGATGCGCACGATGTTGGGCACGCCGTCACGGACGGGCATGAAGTCCAGCAGGCGGACCTTGCCGCCGGGGACCTCGAAGATCGTCTCGAGCACCATCGTCCCCGGCAGGTACCGGCGGTGGGCGGTCGCCTGCCCATCGCGAGGCGCCACGCGCCAGCGACCGTTCTCGGGCGTGCCCAGCAGGGCGGCGAAGCACGCGCCCGAATCGAACCGCGGAAAGGGGGCCCAGTTGATCGAACCGTCGCGTCCCACCAGGGCAGCCGTCTGAGTGTCCCCGATCAGGGCGTACTCCTCGATGGGCAAGGCCATGCTGGCAACATGGAAGCGCGCGGCGCGAAAGCAAGGCGCCGTCCGGACGAACAGTCACCGCGGCGGATCCGACGGAGCGCCGGAACGACCAGAACCCACAGGTGTGCAAACGAGTTCGTCTGCCTGACCGAGCGCGCCGGCCATCGCGCGGGCGACATTCGAGGGGGGCGCCCGGCATGAGCAGCAGGTGCCGGACGAGGCGCTCAGTAATTCTTCGTCCACAGCAGATCCCCCGTGCCGGTGCCGACGTCGCCGTACTCGGCGTCGAAGCTCCAGCGCCGGGAGAGCTGATACTCGACGTGCACTGCGTTCCGGTTCTGCAGCAGCGCCGGGTTCGCGCCCACCCGGCCCACGTACCCGGCGTACAGCTTCGACGTCAGATACGTGCCGGCCTCCAGGCGCGACCCGGTCAGCCCCTCGTCGCCCGCCTGCAACGTCAGCACGTCGAGGGGCAGCTTGCGCGACAGCGTCTTCTGCAGCTGCGACGCCACCACGCCGCCCACCAGCGACGCGGCCTCGCCCGACGCGGAGGTCGAGCCCGCGCTGTTGCCGCTGCCGCCGAACTGCAGCTTCCCCGTGACGATCAGCGTGTACAGCTGGCCCTCCGTCAGATCGGGGCGGTCGGGGGAGGTGACGGCGATGGCCAGCTTGTCCAGCGAGCCCTTCGCGGTCAGCAGCACCGAGATGTTCTCGGTCTCGTTGAAGTACTTGGCCGTCACGTCGAGGCGCGGCTGATCGGGCGGGCCCACGAAGTTCACCATCGACCCGGCCTGCAGATCGAAGCGGCGGCCGAACACGTCGATGCGCCCGCGGCGGACCAGCACCTGACCGTAGACGGCGGGCTTGCCCGCGGCCTCCACGTGGAAGTTGGGACCCAGGCCCAGCTCGAGCGAGGCGTCCTTGCCATGCACCCACAGGTTGCGGGGCGCGTCGACGTCCAGGCGAACGCCGAACGGCGCCGCCGGCGCCGCGGGCACCGGCGTGATGTCGACGTCTTCTCCGGACAGCAGCAGGCCGTTCAGCGCGGCCAGCCGCTTCGCCTCGACGACGTTCGCCGCGCGCGAACCGTCGACCAGCACGATGTCGGCGGGCCGCTGCAGCGACTGCAGCTTCTTCTGCTTCACGTCGTTCAGCTCGATGTGGGCTTCCGAGACCTTGGCCACGGCCTGGATGTTGGTCGCGGACGCGGTGCCCGTCGCGTGACCGTCGACGGACACCGTGGCCAGGGCCTGGCCCTGTCCATAGATGGGAAACCGGTGCAGCCAGGTCGACGCCTCGACGGCGAAGGCGCCCTTCGCGCCCGTGCGCGTGGCGCGCGCCGTCAGCCGCCCGTCACCGTCGCCGCTGGCCAGCCGCAGGTCGTCGATCGTCAGCCCGTTGTCGTCGCCGTGCGCCTTCAGGTGGACGTCGCGGTAGGCGCCCAGGCCGGTCAACGTCAGCGCGCCGTGGGTCCATTCCAGCTGCCCGGCGACGTGCGGCGCGTGCGGCGTTCCATGGACGGTGATCGCCGTCGACAGTTGACCGGCCACGCTGCGCACCGAGCGGCTCAGCGCCGAGAGCCAGGCCAGGTCGTAGCCCTGGCCGCTCACCCGGGCCTCGAACGGGATCGCTCCGGCGTCCAGGCGGGTCACCTGCGGATATCCCAGGTCCGCCTTCGCGTGACCTTCCAGGTGCAGCTCGCCGCCGGTCGCCGAGTGAAGGCGCGCGTCGGCGACGATCCGGCGGGCCGTGTACGCCAGCGTGGCGTCCGCGGTGCCCACCGGCTGCTTCCCCAGGTGACCGTCGCGCACGGTCGCCGTGCCGACCACCTCGGGGCGCTCCAGCGAGCCGTGCACGGTTAGAGACGCCTGCAGCGTGGCCGTCAGCTCGTCCGAGGTCGCCTGGTCGGTGGCACCCGGCAAGCCGCTGCGGTGAACGCGCAAGGGGCCGACCGCCGCCGAAAGGTCCAGGGGCGCGCGCGCCAGCGCGGCGCGGTCGCGCAACCGCGCCGCCGGCACCTTCCAGATCAGGCTGGCCGACGCCAGGGGATGGCCGGTGCGCGCGATCCGCACGGCCAGGCGCGTGTCGCGCGGGCCGACCATCGCGTCCAGCCGGGCGTCCGTCGAAGGGAAGCGCGGGCCGGTGGCGCCCGCCAGGCGGATGTTCACGGCGCCTTCCGGCGCCAGCGCGGTACCGGACGCGGACAGACGCAGCGAGGCGGTGCCCGTCCAGGGATCCGCGGTGCCGGTCAGGCGCGACAGGATGGGCAACGAGATGTTCCGCAGCTCGCCGCTCGCTTCCACCCGCGCCCGCGCCAGCTCGCGCGGCGTCGGTGGATGCGTGGCGAGCGCGGCCAGGGAGAGACCCGTGCGCAGCGAGAGCAGGCCGGTCGCCAGTCCACCGGACGTGGCCGGAGCCGCGGCGGCGGCGCCCGGGTGCGGCGGCGGGAACGGCGCATGCGCATCGCTTCCGAAGGCGACCGCGAGGGTGAGCGGCGTGTGCGGATCACCGGCCACATGCAGGGCGAGGTCTCCGATCGGCTGTCGGTCGACGACGACCTCGCGCGCCGTGGCGTCCAGATGCAGCGACGGCGCGACGCCGGTGCCGTCGAGGCGCAGCGCGACCGTCACGCGTCCCGCCAGCGGCCGCGGCGTGTGGACGTGCAGGGCCGCCAGCACGGGCCCGATGTCGGTGTCGGGAACCGTCAACTCCAGCGCCAGCGGCGCGCGGACGCTGGTCAGCGGCCAGGCGGTGGGCGCGTCGATCTTGGCGTGCAAGGATGTTCCCAGTCCCGCGGCGTCCAGCGTGCCCTGGGCGCGCCGGTCACGGTAACGGCCCTGCAGCGCCAGCGACAGCCCCTGATACTGGCCGACGCGTCCGTCGCGCAGGTTCACCGTGGCACGGACGTCGGGGGACGACGCGGTGCCTTCCAGACGAACGTCGGCGTCCAGGTGGCCCGCCACCTGCTGCCCGGGCGGCAGCAGCAGCGGCGGCAGCCGCGCCAGATCGAACCGCTGCAGGCGCACCGTCGCGCGCAGGCGCTGGCCCCGCTTGTCCAGGTCGACCCCCAGGCGCTGGTCGTCCGAGGCCAACTCGAACCCCGACACCGCGACGTGCTCGCCCGCGAACAGGAACCGCGCCGGCCGGGTCAGCCACCAGGAGGCCTGCGGATAACGCAGCTGCAGGTGGCGCAGCTCGAGGGCCTGGTGATCCGGCGTCCAGCCGCCTTCCACGACGAAGGCCACCGGCTCGCCCCGGGCCACGCGCAGGTTCCCGGAGAGCCGCGGGGGCGTCGAGTGCACCTGCGCGACCACGCCGCGCAGGTGGTGCTCTCCCAGGCGCGCCGCCGCGACCTCGACGCGCACGTCACCGACGGTGGGACTGCGCACGTTCGGCACGCGCGCCGTCAGGCGCAGCTGCTCGACGCGGTTCTGCGCCACCGCCAGCACCGGGAAGTTGGCGGTGGCGGACACGCCGGGCGCAGCCGCAGAGCCGAAGATCGTCGCCTCCACCGCGCCGTGGCCCGCCGCGAGCGGTACCCCAGGCGCGAACGCCGCCGCGGTGCGGGTCAGGCTGCCCAGGTCGGTGAACTTCACCGACAACGCCAGCGCCAGCCGCTCGGGGGACGCGGCGCCGCTGGCCCGGGCCGTCAGCCCGGGCAATGACAGCCGCAGCGCCTCGATCGTGAAGTGGCCCTGCGTGGCGCTGACCCGGATCGACGACGGCGCCACCAGGACGCCGTCCAGCGTCCCCACGGGGACCTGCAGGTCCAGCTTGCCGTCCAGGTCGTGCAGGCCCGTCCCGCCGCCGTTCGCGGCCAGCTTCACCGAGAAGTGAGAGCGCGGCAGGCCCTGGATGGTGGCGCCCAGATCGAGGTCGCGCGCGACGACGGACAGGTCGCGCACGCGCCGCCGAGCGGTGTCGACGGCGCCGCGCGCGTCGAGGTGCCAGGCGGCGCCGGCGGCGTTCATGACGAACGACAGGTCATCGCGATCGCGCGCGACCTGTCCGGTCACATCGAGGGGGACGGCCAGGCGCAGCGCGGGCGCGAACGCGCGGACGACGTCGGGGGTCAGGTGCAGCCGCGTCCAGCGGACGGCGAGGTGCGTGTCGTCCTCGACGTGCGCCGTGGCGGCCAGCGCGGTGTCGCCGACAGAGGCGGCGACGGTGGCGTCGCTCCGCTGGGTTTGCCCCTCCGCCGACACGCGCAGCGACAGCGGCGCGCGCAGGGGCGCCTCCAAGGCGCCGTGGAGGTCCAGATCGCCGGTGAAGGCGCGCGCGCCGGGGGAGGTCCCGACCTCGTATCGACCGTGCGCCTGCAGCGAGAGAGAGCGCGCGCGGAACACGCGCTGGTCGGCCCCGGGCTGGGTCTGGGTCACCTCCACGACGCCGTCCGACAGGCGCAGCTCGTGAAGGTCGATGACCAGCGCCCGACCCGGTCCCGCGTCCTTGCCGGGAGCCGCCGCACGACGCGGCTGTCGCGGCGCCAGCGCGCGGCCCAGGTTGGTGCCATCGGGATCCTGCCGCAGGAACAGCGCCGGTCCGTCGATCAGCGCGTGCCTGACGTCGACGTGACCCCGGAACAGAGCCAGCGGCGAGAAGTTCACGTCGATCGCCCGCGCCCGCAGCACCTCGCGGCCGTCGGGATCGCGCAGCACCAGGTCGCCCAGCTGCAGGCGGTCACCGCGGTAACCGAACCGGCCCAGCTCCAGCGAACCGGCGATGGCCGCGTTCACGCGCGGCACCGCCTGGCGGCGCACCCAGTCGCTGCCCCACCGCGTGCGCAGCAGCGCCAGCGCCGTTCCCAGCAGCAGCGCGCTGCCGCCCACCACCACCAGGACGACGGCGGCCGTGATGCGCAGGGCCCGCCTCAAAACGCCTCCCCGATCGAGATGTGCAGGACGCACAGGTTGTCGCTGACGACGCTGCCGCCCGTCCCGCCCAGTCCGAAGCAGCTGTCGTCGACCTTGTAATGCTGAATGTCCAGCATCCCGGTGTTCGGGTTTATCGCGTACAGCGGGGGCGGGCTTCCCACCTGCAGGCGGCGCGCGAAGTCGACGCGCACCGGGCCGACGGGGGTGCGGTAACGCAGCCCGAAGCCCACCGCCATCAACAGGTGCGTGAAGTCCTGCGGCTCGAGACGTCCCAGCGTGACCTGACCGACGTCGTAGAAGGCGGCCAGGATCAGGTTCGTCGTCAACGCGTAGCGGACCTCGAAGCTGCCGTCGATCAGCCCGTTGCCGCCGATGGGCAGCGTGACGGTGGGAGGGTTCTGGTTGCCCGGCGAGGGCGGTAGCTGGGAGACCAGCAGCGGCGACAGCCGGCGATCGTTGAAGCCCCGCATCGACTGCGTGCCGCCGCCGTAGAAGCGGGTCACCACCGCGCTGTCGTCCGGGTTGCCCGAGGTCGGTAGCAGCTCGCCCACCTTCAGGCGGGCCGCGAAGGTCAGCTGCTTGTCGTCGCCGAACGACAGGTAGCCGCGCACCTCGGGAAGCACGCGGTAGTAATTGAAGTTCCCTAGCAGCGGCCCGCCGCCCTGTTGCAGCGACAGGCTGGCGTAGAAGCCCTGCCGCGGTTCCAGCGTGTCGTCGCGGCGATCCCAGGTGATCACCTCTTCCAGGTACGACAGCCACACGAAGCAGCTCTCGCTGGTGGTGTGGCAGCCCAGCGTCAGCGGCGCCGACAGCGCGCCGGCCCCCGGGGGGCCGTTCAGCTGGTCGCCCTCCAGGTGGTGCGACGGAAAGATCGACAGCGAGGCCCGCGGCTGCCAGATGACGCCGTTCACCAGCCGGCCGCCCAGGTCGTCGTAGGTCTGCTCGAGCGTGCGGTTGAGCGCGATCGAGCTCCGTTCACGCAGCGACGGGCGGCGCAGGAAGTTCGGCTGCTCGAAGTCCAGCTGCAGGCGCGCGATGGGCCCGTTGCGCAGCTGGGTCGACTGATCGTTCGTGGCCACGGCGTAGGTGTTGGGGATGAATGCCCAGCCCGTCTCGCCGTGGATGGTCAGCTTGCGCATCCCGCCCTTGAAGTTGCGGTTCGACCACTCGGACACCAGGCGCGCCTCGTTCCGGATCTGGTCGATGCGGACGCCGCCGCCCAGCTTCAGGGTGCGCAGCGGGGCCTCGCGCGTCTCGACGCGGACGGGGATCCGCTGCGTGTCGGGCGCGGGCGTGCCCGCCGTGACCTTGACCGCGGCGAACACGCCCATGTTCTGCACGCGATGCTGCGCCTCGGCCAGCGCCTCGTCCGAGAAGAAGTCACCATCGGGGATGGCCAGTCGCACCTGATCCCAGATCCAGGCGGGGGCGATCGCCGTGTCGCCGCCGGTGTCGATCTGGATCTCCCCGAAGCGGTACTGCGGCCCCATCCGCACCGCCAGCCTCAGCGCCGCCTGCTGCGTGTGAACGTCCACCAGCGCCACGCCGTCCACCGCCACCTGCGCGTAGCCGTCGTTGCGCAGGCGCGTGACCAGCAGCCCCTTCGCCGTCTCCCAGTCCCTCTCCAGGAAGATGCGTCCCACGACCAGCGGCAGCTCGCCGAGCAGCGCCGTCCGGCGCGCGTCGGGCAAGCCTTCCAGCCCCTGCACGTCCAGGCGGCCGATGCGGGTGGCTTGGCCTTCCTTCACCTCCAGCTTCAGCTCGACGCCGTCGGGCGGGCGGGGGTTCGCCTGGTCCCGCACCACCTCGGCCTGGTAGTAGCCCTGGGTCTGGTAGAGGCGCTTGATGCGCTGAAGGTCCGTCGACCAGATCACCGGATCGAACCGGTACTTCTTGGCGAACGGCCACCAGCCGGTCTTGCTGGTCAGGATCTTGTCCTCGATCTGGCCATCCGACAGCGCGTGGTTGCCTTCGATATCCAGCTTTTTGACGATCGGCTCGGTGCTGGCGGACTTGTGGGCGCAGCCGCCCGCGACGAACAGCGCCAGGGCTACCGAGACGACCGTCCGCGGGGACCTGCCCGCCTCGTGAGCAGTCTGGCGCGCGACCTTCCGCGGGCGGCGGAGGTCACGGCAGAGCTGACGCGGGCAGGGGTCGACCCCCCGGCCGACCGGGTAGCGGAGACTCATCGGAACCGGCGGGGACGGACCCGCCGGTTTGTACTTGGGGGTCGCGGGGGCCCAACGCAAGAGGCGGGCGGCGCGTCCCCGTGACTGGACCTCCCGCGCCGCGCGACAGGCTACGCGCGCGGGCCCCGATCAGTTGTAGGTGGCCGAAAACAGAAGCGACAGCGACACGCCCGTCCAGCGGGTGTCGGCAAAGACCGCGCTCTTCATCGACGCCAGGGCCAGCTGGCCCGCCACGCCCAGGCCCCAGCCCGGCCACACCCACCACTCCTTGCCCACCAGGCCCTGGAAGCCGATCCCCGTGTCAGTCTCCAGATACGTCTGGTCGTAGTAGTTGTCGTCCAGGCGCATCCAGGTCGCCGTCACCGCCCCCGCGAAGTACACGTTGGCGGGCATCAGGTAGTAGGCGAGCCCGATGCCCAGGCCGAGCAGGTGGGCGTCCGTCCCGAACTGCTGCCCTTCCGGCACGCCGTTCGAGGTGATGTCCGGGTCGGAGATGATGTTGTCGTAGAGCGTGCCGAACAGGATCAGGTTCGGCGCGATCGTTCCGCCGGCCGCGACCCCCAGGGCCAGGCTGCCGCCCGAGATCGTGAACTTGTCGCCGGGGCTGTTGGCCGTCAGGCTGGTGTACCCGCCGCCGATGTGCATGTGCAGATAGAACCCGTCGTGCTGATAGATGGGTTGATAGACGACCGGCCGGCTGTATCCGTAGCGGCGCGGCGGCGGGCCGTAGTTCGGCGGGGGCGGCGGCGATCCGTAGCCCGGCGGCGGCGGCCCGTAATTCGGGGGCGCGTACTGCGCCAGATACGTCTGGTGAGCCGGCTCGGCCGCCCCCTCCCCGGGCGCGTCCTCGGCGTGGGCGATGGCGGGGCACAGCAGCGTCAGGGCGAGGGCGCCGAGTGTGCGCGCGATCATGTTCCGGGGGGCAGTCAGTTGAGGGCTCACGATCTTCTTCATAGTCATGCAGTCGTTGACGTTAAAGGGTGGCAAAAACTTCCTTGGCGGCAATCACGAACGATTCCACGTCGTCCGCGCTGTGCGCCATCGACAGGAACGCCGCCTCCAGCTGGGCCGGGGGCAGGTAGAAGCCGCGATCCAGCATGGAGTGGAAGAACTTCGCGAAGCGGGCGGTGTCGGCCTGCTTGGCGCTGGCCAGGTCGGTCACCTCCAGGTCGGTGAAGAAGATCGTGAACGCCGACCCGGCGCGCTGCACGCGGGCCTTCACGCCGCTGCGGCGGATGACGCGGCTCATGCCGTCCTCCAGCATGCCGCCCAGCATCTCCAGCGTGCGGTAGACGGTGTCGTCCAGCTTCTTCAGGGTGGCGATGCCGGCCGCCACCGCCAGCGGGTTCCCCGACAGCGTGCCGGCCTGGTAAACGGGCCCCTCGGGGGCCACCACGTTCATGATGCTGGCCCGTCCGCCGTAGACGCCCATGGGCAGGCCGCCGCCGATGATCTTGCCCAGGCAGGTGAGATCGGGCCGCACGCCGAACAGCTGCTGCGCGCCGCCGCGGGCCACCCGGAAGCCGGAGATCACCTCGTCGAAGATCAGCAGCGTCCCGTTCTGGTCGCACAGCGAGCGCAGGCGCGGCAGGTAGGCGGGGCGGGGCAGCACCAGCCCCATGTTGCCGGGGATGGGCTCGACGATGACCGCCGCGATCTGATCGCGGTTCGCCTCGGCGGAGAACACCGCCTCCATCGCCTCGAGATCGTTGAAGGGGACGACGATGGTGTCCGCGACCGCCGCCGCCGGCACGCCGGCAGACCCGGGGATCCCCAGCGTCAGCGCGCCCGAGCCGGCCGCCGCCAGCAGGGTGTCGGCGTGGCCGTGATAGCCGCCGTCGATCTTCACGATCTTGGGCCGTCCCGTGAAGCCGCGGGCCACGCGCAGCGCCGACATCGTCGCCTCGGTGCCGGACGACACGAAGCGCATCTTCTCGATCGAGGGGACGGCCAGGCGGATCCGCTCGGCCAGGTCGATCTCGCGCAGGGTCGAGGCGCCGAACGTGGTGCCCGACGAGGCCGCCGCCACGATGGCCGCGATGATGTCCGGATCGGCGTGCCCGAAGATGAGCGGTCCCCACGAGCCGCAGAAATCCAGGTAACGGTTGCCGTCCACGTCCTGCAGGTGCGCCCCCGAGCCGCTGTGCAGGAAGACCGGCTTGCCGCCCACACCCTTGAACGCCCGCACCGGCGAGTTCACGCCGCCCGGAAAAAGCTGACAGGCCCGCTCGAACAGACTTTCGGAGGTGGGACGGTGCGACGTGATGCCGGCGTTCGCCATGGGGGTGGCCCAGTTTACCCGTAATTCGGGTCAACCGCGCGTTTTGGCGAACGTTGCCGGTTGTTTACGGGGTCAATTGGCGTTGTTGACGTTACCGCCGCCGCTGGTGTCGTCGCCCTCGTCCTCACCGCCCTCGTCGTCGGCCTCGTCCTCGTCGTCGCCGGCGGCCGCCTCTTCGCCCAGATCTTCCTCGGCCAGCGGCTGTCCCTGCAGCTCGGCGCGGGCGGCGGCCACCTCGGGCGACTCCACGCTCTCGCCCTCTTCCTTCTCGGCGATGCGTTCCATGGCCACCACGCGCTCCGCCTCGTCGAGACGGATCAGGCGTACGCCCTGGGTGTTGCGGCCGATGGTGGGGATGCCCTCGACCGGCATGCGGATCAGCTTGCCGCCGTCGGTGATGATCATCAGGTCGTCGTCGTCGCTGACGATGCGCAGCGCGACCACCTTGCCGTTGCGGTCGCTCGTCTTGATGGTGATGACGCCCTTGCCGCCGCGGTTCTTGGTGGGGTAGTCCGCCGCCGGCGTCCGCTTGCCGAAGCCCTTCTCGCACACGGTCAGCAGCGTGGCCGCGCCCTCGCGCGGCACCACGCCCATGCCCACCACCTCGTCGCCGTCGCGCAGCTTGATGCCGCGGACGCCGCGGGCGGTGCGTCCCATGGGGCGGACGTTCTCCTCGCGGAAGCGGATGGCCCAGCCGTTGCGCGTGCCCAGCAACAGGTCGGACGAGCCCTCGGTGATGCGCACGCCCACCAGATCGTCGTTGTCGGCGAACGACAGGGCGATGATGCCCGACACCCGGATGTTCCCGAAGGCGGCCAGCGACGTCTTCTTGATGGCGCCCCGGCGGGTGATCATGACGACGAACGCGCCCTCGGAGAAGTCACGCACCGGCAGCAACGCCACCACGCGCTCGTCCTCCTGCAGCGGGATCAGGTTGACGAAGGCCTTGCCCTTCGCGGTGCGCGCCACCAGCGGCACCTCCCACACCTTCTTCGAGTAGGCGCGGCCCTTGCTGGTGAACATCAGCAGCGTGTCGTGCGTCGACGCGACGAACAGCTGCGCGACGAAGTCTTCCTCGTGCGTGCCCGCGCCGGTGACGCCGCGGCCGCCGCGCCGCTGCGCCTTGTACAGGTTCTTCGGGTTGCGCTTGACGTAGCCGCCGTGGGTGACGGTGACGACCATCTCCTCGGGCGCGATCATGTCCTCGATGTCGATGTCGGCGATCGAGTCCGAGATCTCGGTGCGGCGCGGATCGCTGTACTGCTCCTTGACGTCCTCCAGGTCCGAGACGACGACTGACATCAGCACCGCGTCGCTGCCCAGGATCTCCTCCAGGCGCGCGATGGTGACCGCCAGCTCCTTGATCTCGTTGACCAGCGCCTCCCGCTCCAGGCCGGTCAGCTTGGCCAGGCGCATGTCCAGGATGGCCTGGGCCTGGCGCAACGACAGGTCGAAGGACGCCATCAGGCCCGTCTTGGCCGCGTCGGTGTCCTTCGACGAGCGAATGAGGTCGATGACCGCGTCGATGTTGTCGACGGCGATCTTCAGGCCTTCCAGGATGTGCATGCGGTCGCGGGCGACGCGCAGGTCGTACAGCGTGCGCCGCGTGACCACGTCGCGGCGGTGGGCCAGGAAGTGCACCAGCGCCTGCTTCAGCGACAGCAGCTGCGGGCGGCCGTCGACGATGGCCAGCATGTTGATGCCGAACGACTCCTGCAGGGGAGTCATCTTCCACAGGTTGTTCTGCACCACCTCGGCGACGGCGTCGCGCTTCAGGTCGATCACGACGCGCATGCCGTCGCGGTCGGACTCGTCGCGGATGTCGGCGATGCCCTCGATGCGCTTGTCGCGCACCAGCTCGGCGATCTTCTCGATCAGCTTGGCCTTGTTGACCTGGTACGGGATCTCCGTCGCCACCAGCGAGCGCCGTCCCGTCTTGGGGTGCTCCTCGGTGGTGACGCGGGCGCGCATCAGCAGGCTGCCGCGGCCCGTCTCGTAGGCCTGGCGGATGCCGCCGCGGCCGCTGATGATGCCGGCGGTGGGGAAGTCGGGGCCCGGCACCATCTCCATCAGCTCGTCGATGGTGATGTCGGGGTTGCGCGCCAGCGCGATGGTGGCGCTGATGACCTCGCCCAGGTTGTGGGGCGGGATGTTGGTGGCCATGCCGACGGCGATGCCGGCGGCGCCGTTGATCAGCAGGTTCGGGAAGCGCGCCGGCAGGACGGTCGGCTCCGTCTCCTTGTCGTCGTAGTTCGGCTGGAAGTCGACAGTCTCCTTGTCGATGTCGGCCAGCAGCTCGCCGCCGATCCGCTCCATGCGGCACTCGGTGTACCGGTAGGCGGCGGCGGGATCGCCGTCGACGCTGCCGAAGTTGCCCTGGCCGTCGATCAGCGTGTAGCGCATGGCGAAGTCCTGCGCCAGACGCACCAGCGCGTCGTAGGCGGCGCTGTCGCCGTGGGGGTGGAAGCGGCCCAGCACGTCGCCGACCACGCGCGCGCACTTGATGTACGGGCGGTTCCAGACGTTGTTGTTCAGGTGCTGGGTGTACAGAATCCGCCGGTGGACGGGCTTCAGGCCGTCACGCGCGTCGGGCAACGCGCGCGAGACGATGACGCTCATCGCGTAGTCCATGAAGGAGGATTTCATCTCCTCCTCGATGGCGATGGGGATTCGATTACCGGAGAAAGGGGCTGCGCCGTCCGCGCTCATCGGGCGCTCTTATACCAAAGATGTCCCGGAAAATTGCCGCGTTTTCGCGGGGATTTGCCGTTCACCCGGGACGACGGTCGAGTCGCCTCAGGGCTTGGTCAGCGGGGCGTGCAGGGTCTGCGTGCAGTACACGACGGAGTCGTCGTTGTACGTGTCTTGCCGGTAGTAGAGGCCATCGTGCGTGGCGGTGTGGCCGTCGGACGTGACGATGGTGAAGGTGTCGTAGATCCACAGCTGATCCGAGATCTGCGGGGTCTTGGTCGTCGTGTACGTGTACTCGCAGGCCCAGGTGTCCGCATCGCTGCCATGGGCGCCCGTGCCGTCGACCGACAGCGTGTAGGTGCAGTCGGACCACTCGGACCAGACGGCGTGCAACGTGCCGTCACCGTTGTCGCTCAGCGTGATGGTCGACGTGGGGTTGGTGGTCGTCAGGAACGGCACCGGGCCGCCCGAGCTGCTGGACCCCTGGCACTCGGTGTCCAGGGTCGCCGCCGACGTGAAGCTCCAGGTGCCGACGTAGGCGGCCAGGTTGGCGCCGACCACGGACGTCCCGCCCGCGCCGCCGGTGCCACCGCCCGGGTGTCCGCCGGTGCCCGGGGGACGCGTCTCGAAGTGCGAGGCCGAGCCATCGGTGGGCACCGACGCGTCCGGCGGCGGGATGAGGCCGCCGCAGGTGGAGTCGCCGGACAGACAGCAGACCTGGGCCAGACAGCTGTAGCCGCGCGGACACTGCCCGTCGGGCGAACACTTCAGCGCACCGTTGCGGAAATCGGGCGAGTAAGTGCAGCCGAGCACCAGCACGCCGACGACCAGCGCGCCGCTGGCCAGCCAGCCGATCAGCGGGGAGAGACGCCGCGTGCCGGCCATCAGAACGCCACCCGCATGAGCGCGCCGCCCATCCCCGGACCGGCCAGCGGCGCCAGCGCGACCCGGCTCTGCGGCGCCGTCTCGCTGGCGGGGTGGGAGGTGGCGATCAGAATCACGCCCACCGCCAGGCCGGCCGCCCCGATGCCATAGCCGATCCACTGCGCCGTCTGGGCGTTGCGGCCGGTCTTCTCGACGGAGGGATCGAAGGGGTCGTGCGCGCTGGCGGCGTCCTCGACCTTCTTGGCCTCGGCCCGGGCGATCAGGCCGCAGATCACGCCGCCGACGACGAAGGCGCCGCCGATCGACGCGACGACCACCCCGGCGGTGCGATGCCCTGTCGAAGCGGCGGGCTGCGAGGGAGGCGCGGCGGGAACGACGACGGTGTTCGCGGGCGCGGGCTGCGTGACGGCCGACTCCGGCGCGTTCTGCGCGGGGGGAAAGGGACCGGGGCCCGACGGCGTCACCGGCCCGGGCGGCCCGCCGTTCGCGGGCGGCCCGGCGGCGTTCGCGGGCGCCGTCTCGATCGGCGGCGGCACCGCACCGGCCGACTCCGGCGGCGCGGCCGGTGGGGGCGCGTGGTCTGCGACCTCCTTCTCCAGCGTGGCGATCCATTGCTCCGCTTGCTGCCGGTACGGCCCGCGCGGCGCGTCCTTCACGTAGTTGCGATAAAGCCGCAGCGCCTCGCCCTCGTGCCCCGCCAGGCGGTGACACTGGGCGATGTTGTACAGCAGCGCGGGATCCGACTTGGCCTCGTAGGCGGCCTCGAACTCGCGGATGGCGTCGTCATACTTCGCCAGCTTGTAGAAGGTGGTCGCCTTCTGCGCGTGCTCACGCGCCGCCGCCGCGTCGTCCGCCCACGCCCGGCCGCCCATGCAAACGAGCAAAGCGCCCAGCGCGACCGCCGCGAGTCTCATCACGGCGATTATCGCTCAGCAAACCCCAAAAATGAATTCGGCCCGCCAACGGGAAGGTCGACGAGCCGAACTGGTTCACGGTCTGGCGCGGCGTCTCAGCGCTTGCAGTCGACCTCGCTGACCGGGACGAACTTGCCGCTGGGATCCTTGATCTCCAGCGTGTGCGACCACTCCTTGTCGCTCTTCTTCGTGAACGTGTGGCGGTAGCCCATGCGCCCCGCCGAGCCCGAGAAGTCGCCGGTCCAGACGATCTTGTCGCCCTCCAGGCCGGGCGCCGAGCCCACGTCCCAGTCACCCGCGTTCGAGGCGCCCACGCGCACCAGCTTCTTCGCGCCCTGGTCCCAGCCCCAGAACCCCGAGACCTTCACGCCGTGGTGGTCCTTCGACTTCTTCTCCTCGTACGTGTACTGGTCCCAGAAGTTGTCGACGGCCGGCTTGTTCTCGGCGGTCGCCTTGAACGTGTGCTCGGGGCCGAACACCGGGCTGCCGAACTGCTTGCCGTCGCAGCGCCAGCGGCCCATCAGGAACTTCAGCTGGTCCAGCTCGGGCGCGGGCTTCAGCGCCGGCATCGCGGGGGCGGCGGGGGCCTTGGCCGACGCGGCCGCGGGGGCGGCGGGGGCCTTCGTCGCGCCGGCCGGGGCGGCCGCCGACTTGGCGGGGGCCGCCATCGGGGCCACGGCCGGCTTGGTGACGGGGGGGACCATGGCGGGGGCGGCCGGGGCGGCCATCATCGGTTCCGGCTTCGCCGGGGCCGGCTTCGCGGCAGGAGCGGTGGCGGGCTTGGCTGGGGCGGTCGCCGGCGCCGCGGGGGCGGCGGCGGGGGTCTGTGCCTGGGCCAGCGCGGCCGAGGTCACGAACGGGGCAATCAACAGCAGTCGGTTCAGCCAAGTCCTGGTCATCGGGGCCTCCTTATGGGCCCGGCAACATACCGAAATGCACCGGAACATGGAACGGGGCCTCACGAAAATTAACCGGGGTTCTGGTACGCCAGGCGGCCCGCCCCGCGCCGAGGTGCGACCGCGTCCCGTCAGCGCGGGATGGGACGGCCCGCGGCCGCTTCCAGCTTCCGGAAGTCTTCGATCTGCACCAGGAACACCGGCACGATCTCCGGATCGAACTGCACGCCCGAGCACCGCTCCAGCTCGCCGCAGGCGATCTCGTGCGGCAGCGCCTTGCGATAGGCGCGGTCCGACGTCATCGCGTCGTAGGCGTCCGCCACCGCCACGATGCGACCGATCAGCGGGATGTGATCGGACATCAGGCCCTGCGGATACCCCGAGCCGTCCCACGCCTCGTGGTGGCAGTAGCAACCGGGCACGATGTCGCGCATGAACGGGATCGGCTCGAGGATGCGCTTGCCCTTGGCCGGGTGGGACCGGAACATCGCCAGCTCTTCGGGCGTCAGCTTGCCCGGCTTGTTCAGCTTGTCGTTGCGGATGCCGATCTTGCCCACGTCGTGCATCAGGCCGACCTTCACGACGGTGGCGATGTCGGGCTCGGACAGCTTCAGGCCGATGGCGATGAGGCGGGCGTACAGCGACACGCGCTCCGAGTGGCCGCGCGTGTACCGATCGGACTCCTCCAGCGCGTGCGCGAAGCCGATGATGGTCTGCTGGAAGTTCTCCTCCAGCGAGACGTTGGCGGCCGTCAGATCCTTGTTCGCGTCGACCAGGTTCTCGTACAGGCGCGCGTTCTCGATCGACACGGCGGCGCGGCTGCCCAGCACGTACAGCATCTTGCGCTGCCCCTCGCTGAACTTCGCGCCGCGCGTGTAGCTGTACACGTTCAGCATGCCGATGATGCGGCCTTTCAGCTTCAGCGGGATCGAGCAGAAGCTGACCAGCTGGCGCGACACCGTGTCCACGCCGTGGTCCAGGAACTGGTAGGCGCGCGTGCCGTGCGCCAGCAGCGGGCGGTCCTCGCGGAAGACCGGCATCACCTCGTCCAGGTTCAGCATGGGCGCCGAGGTCTCGGGGCCGAAGCGATCGGACACTTTCCGCATGCGCTCGGTGAAGCGCCCCTCGCGGTGCGGATCCTCCAGCAGCAGGCTGACCACGTCGGCGCCCACGGCGTCGATGGTGGCGTCCAGCACCAGGTCCAGCACCGTGTCGACCGACAGCTGCGACGAGATCGCCTCGCTGATGCGGTAGATGGACAGCGCGTCCTTGAGGCGGATGTTCTCCAGCTGCAGGCGCTGGCGATCCAGGCCCCGCTGGACGATGTGCACGACCTCCTCGACCTTGAACGGCTTCAGGATGTAGTCGTAGGCGCCGCGCTTCATCGCCTCGATCGCCGTCTCGACCGTGCCGAAGCCGGTCATGATGACGGTCAGGACGGGCAGGCTCTCCTCGGCGATCTTCTGCACCAGCTCGAGCCCGCCCATCTTCGGCATCTTCAGGTCCGAGATGACCAGGTTGTAGCTGCCCTTGTGCAGCTCCTCGATGGCCTGCGAGCCGTCCTCGACGGTGTGGACGACGTAGCCCTCTTCCTTCAGGAAGTCGGCCAGGATGTCGCGGATGACCTTCTCGTCGTCGACGACCAGGATGCGCGGGTTGTCGGGATGGAAGTTGTACGACAGGGGCTCGGCCGCCTCGGCCTTCAACTGCTCCGCGACGGTTTCGCGGACGGCGTCGTGATTGATCGGGGCGCTCAAGCGTCGAAGTCCTTCGATCCGAATCCTTCGGGGTCTTGGAGTCTAGCCGCCCCACCGGGCCGGACGCCAGCCATAGGCGAGGCGCGCCCGCATTTCGCGCCGCGAAACTGCTCCCGGCGCGTTCATTTGTTCAGGACGGCGGCCCGGCCGCGAGGCGCGCCCGGGCTCATCGATCTGCGTTCGGCGGCTTCGCCGGTTTGCTTGAGCGTCACGCAGACGGTCCGTTCAGGAGGCGGTCTCGGCGGGGGCGGCGGGCCGGACCGGCGCCCCCTCGGCCAGGGCGGGGAACCAGCCGAAGAACTCGCGCAGCCGCGGCTTGCGGGGCTCGTCCACGTAGTCGAAGTTCGTCCCCCGGTCCGTGACCTCCCAGAAGTCCTTCGAGGTGATGGACAGCAGCTCGTCGCGGATCGAACGCAGGCGGTCCGGCGTCTCCATGGCCATGTCCGCGAAGATGCGCTGCGCCGGCTCGGTCATCCGCCGCAGCAGGTAGTACGCGGCCAGCTTCGCCTGCGCCTTGCGGATGCCGCGCAGGGCGCGCTCCTGGGTCACGTCCTCGGCCTCCTTGTCGATCTCCAGGAACGTCGCCAGCAGGCGGTCGTGGATGGGCGAGCCGCTCTCGCAGGCCAGCTCGCACAGCGCGCTGAGATCGTAGGCGGCCGTCTCGGCCACGAACCCCAGCCCCTGCGCCTGGGCCAGCTGCGCGTAGTACTTGAAGCGCAGCGCGATCTCGACCAGGCCCTCCAGCGCGGCCGCGTCGCCCAGCCGCAGCATCGCCTCGGCCAGCTGGCGGTACTGGTTCAGCACGTTGTAGGCGGTGCGCACGTCGCGGGCGTTCAGAGCCGCCCGCAGGTAGGTGTTCATGAACTTCACCGCCAGCTCGGCCACGCCGGCGTCGCCCACCGCCAGCGCCGCCTCGCCCACGTAGCGCGTCTCGATGGCCACCACGTGGGCCATCTCGGGCAGGGCGCTCTGCGCCTCGGCGAACACCGATCGCAGCTGGCGCAGCCCCTTCCATTCCAGCCAGGTCCGGTTGCGCGCCATGTCGTCCAGCGAGCCGGGGGCCAGGGCCACGAAGTCCGGGTTGTCGCGCAGCACCTGCCCGATCTCGAACCAGGCCGCGGGCAGCCGCTGCTTCTCGGGCAGGTACTTCACCAGCACCTCGCGCAGCGCGCGGATGGCGTCCGAGGCGATCACCTTGTCCTTCTGCGACAGCGCGTTCACGGCGATGTCGGCCAGCTGCTCCATGCTGGTGACCGTCTGGCCCTGGCGGGCGCCCGCGCGCCCCGCCTCGTGCAACGCGATCAGCAGCGTCTGCTGGCCGATGCGATCGATCACCTTCTCGGGATCCAGGAAGTCGAACACGTAGGCGAAGTAGGGGATCAGCGCCAGCAGGCTGGCCGTCACCATCATCACCGTGCCGATCACGGTGGCGGTGGGGACGTACGTGCGGCTGACCGCCAGGCTGACCCAGACCGCGTCGATGCACGACACGACGAAGAAGCCCATGACGGCCAGGTTCGTCTTGTCGCGGAAGAACATGTCCGCCACCCGCGACGTGTAGCGGTTCGCCGCCAACTGCACGACGATCGACACGACCGTGATGGCGATGCCCAGCACCGCCGCGATGATCTGGGCCAGGCTGCCCAGCGCGTTCTGCAGCGTATCGGGATCGAAGTCCAGCAGCCTGGTCAGGGGACCTTCAGACGCTGCCGCCCCCTCGGGCCGGTGCAGCAGGAAGAAGTCGACCAGCCAGAAGCCGCCGAACAGCACGACCGCCAGCCCGGCCACCAGGGCCAGCGTACCCAGCAAAGTCCGGCGCCACCGGTTCCGCTCCGAAACCATTCGCCGGGGATGATAACCTGCTTGTTCGCGCCCATGCTGCTCGCCATAGACGTCGGCAACACCAACATCGTCGTCGGGATCTACGACCTGGCGCCGGGACGCCCGGAGACCAGCGCCGACCCGCGCGCCTCCGGCTTGCGCGCGCACTTCCGGCTGGACACGCGGCAGAGCCGGACCAGCGACGAGTACGCGGCGTTGCTGGCGCCCCTGTTCCAGATGGCG
>Ga0105240_10001336_pt1 | contig 42397 bp, 39 predicted proteins | sample KBSC54metaG_FD_80426 | JGI IMG/M metagenome (GOLD analysis project Ga0105240, IMG submission 80426) | Corn rhizosphere microbial communities from Kellogg Biological Station, Michigan, USA - KBS C5-4 metaG | ecosystem: Host-associated > Plants > Roots > Rhizosphere > Soil | place: Michigan, USA... | reverse complement strand
GCCGCCTCACGACTCAGGCGGTCCAATTCTTTATCGGAGAGGTTCAACATAAGCTTTATGGTCAGTTTTTTTTATAAGGATCTTTCTAAGGTTTTCTCTGGCTTTTGAGAGATTGGATTTGGACGACCCTATGGAAATCCCGAGGTGTTCTGCTATTTCTTCATGGGTCAGTCCTTCGATAACGAACAGGTTGAAAACGGTACGATAAGCAGGCGACAGCTGGCGGATGGCCTCAATGATCTCTTTGTAGGAGAGGATGTCGATGCCCGTCTCCTGCTTGTCTGCGATGTTCTCTGCGTCTTCGGACAGCATCTGGCCATTGATATAGGATGCGTTCTTGCGGTAGTGGTCGATGCAGGTGTTGACCAGGATACGTTTGAACCACCCTTTGAGCGACGCCAGGACGTCGGCATGCCGGGATTCTTCGAACTGATGAATGTTTTTGAAAAGCTTGATAAACCCTTCGTTCATGATCTCCTCCACTTGTTCCAAATTATTTTGATAACGGTAACAAATTTTTACAGCATAGTCCTTGAGCATATTGTAAAGCTCTTTTTGGCATGCACGGTCGTTGGCACGGCAGCCTTCTATCAAAGCGTGTATTGGCGTGTTTCCTGTAATCAATTCGGGTTTGCTGTAGTTGAGTGGTAGATAATAACAACGCGCAAACTAGTCTCCCCGATCCGATAGATACGCAAATGAATTGTTAATGGTTGCTTCAAAGAGGTAGGGAAAAGGATTGTGCCGGTGAAATGGGGGGATCGGGGTTGAATGAGGGGGGATGAGGAGTGGGGGGGAATAAGGGGGACCGGGTTGTCGGGCCAGCGGGGGATCCTGGTGGGAATCGGTTTAGCGTGGGAGGCGGGTGCTGGTGACGGCGAGGTCGGCTCTGAGGTAGACCTGGACCTGGATGTTTTTTTCGCCGGCTTGTAAACCGATCATTTTCAGTTGTTTGACTTCACCGGTCGTGAAGATGCCGGGGGCGATGGTGCGGTTGAGCTGGGCGTTGAGGGTGGGGAGGTTGGCCTTGAGGAGGGCGGCGAGGTCGAGGAAGCTGTTGCCTTTGACGTTGTCGCGGATCTTGTTCTTGAAGAGGATGCGGGCGAGCTTGATGGCGAACTCCCTGCTTTTCAGCTCATACTGGATATCGGGCACGCGGAGCTCCTGTTTGGCGGTGTCGAGGGTGGGGGTGCCCCAGACGGAGAACTGGCCTTCGTGGCTGCCGCCGAAGTCGACGGTCATTTTTACCTGGTGGTGGCCGAAGCCGCTGACGGTGAGCTGTCGGAGGATCACTTTCTGGCCCTGGTATTCGAAGGTCCTGTTGCGGAAGGAGTCGTTGAGCAGCCGGTTGATAAAAGAATAATCGTAGCTAGCCGGGAGGTAGAGGGTGACGCCGCTGCGGTTGTTGCCGCTCTGGAGGGGAGGCAGCGGGGGAAGCCGGGCGGGGTTGGTGCTGTCGGAGCCAAGCTGCGGGACGCAGGTGATGCCCATGCTGATATTGAAGGTATCCCGGATGTAGTTGAGGGTCCCGATGCGCATGGCGGTGGGGTTGACGACGAGGTAGCCGTAGGGGCCGATGGCTATTTTCTGCCAGGCTTTTGTGGCGCTCTGGTGGAGATTGCCGGAGAAGTTCATTTTGGCAATGGAGACGTCGAGGGTCTTGCAGAAGGCGTTGACCGAAGCGCCGATGCTGTCCATGATCTGCTGGGTCATGTCGATGGAGAAGACCGACATGGTGCAGCGGTCGAGCGCGGAGAGCTTGTCGAGGCCGCTGGCGGTATGCAGGCGGTAGTCCGGCTGAAAGTTCAGCTGGGTGCTGAAAGAGAGGTCGACGCGGCGCATGGGTTCGCTGTCAAATCCGCAGTAGCCCGAGACCCAGGGGGAGACGGGTTTGCCGTTGACGCATAAACAACGTCCGCCTGCTACCTGGTAGTGGCCCTGGAGGGCGATGGAGAGGCGGTTGTTTACGCACTGCACGGTGAAGCCGGAGCGCACGAAACGGTATTTGTACCGGAAGTCGCAGGAGGGTCGCAGGTAGTCGGGCCATCCTTCAGAGAGAAATTCCTTTGGTGTCAGGGAGTCGGCGGTTGCGATGAGGGGACGGCCGGAAATTTTGATCGGCAGGTCGATCTCCGATGGGGGGAGTGCAGGGAGCAGATCGGTGGAGGTGGTAGTGACGGGAGGGTTGGCTCCGGGGGAAGTGGGGGCTGGTGCGGGGGATGTTATTTTTTTGGAGGGTCCGCAGGACTGGAGGGTCAGGATAAATAATACAAGAAACCATTGGGAAATGGAGAAGAGGCGGCGATAGGAGGTCATGCGTGAAAATACTATTTTATTCCATTTGAGGCCTCCTTTTTGGTGTTATCAATAATGTCGAGGAGGCCGCCGGAGAAGCGGTCTTCGGTGAGTTGCCAGAACATGACCCCGCCCAGCTGTTTGCGGAGGGCATAGAGTGTTTTTAGCCGGATAGAGGTGGGGTCGTCAAAAGTGGCGAAGGTCTTTTGCCTGGCGTTGTAGGCGTAGGGGGCCTGGGCTACCGGGTCCCAGTGGTATACATAGCCGCTGTCGGCGGACAGCTGCGTGGACTGGTTCCTGTAAGATATTCCTTTCTGGAAATGACAGCTTTGGTAGAGGCCGTTGTTGGCGCTGTCTGCGTCCGCGAAGATGCGGGCATAGAAAGCCAGGCCGATGGCGACCTTGCTCATCGGGACGCCGACCGAGTCGAGGTAGCGGACGGCGTGGTCGGTGGATTCTACCTGCTGGGAGGTGGAGTAAAGCGGGGTGTGGTGGCCGGTACGGGTGCTAAAGCCGTTGACGAGGTCGTAGCTCATCAGGTTGATATAGTTGACCAGGGGCGTAACCCGTTGCCAGTCGATGGATGTGCGGAGGTAGTCGGTAAAGCCGCCGGCTGCGAAGCTGATCTCCTGATCTTTTCCCAACTGGTGGCGAAGGAGCACTATCAGTGCAGTGAAGTGGTCTTTGTCTTCGGGGTTGTAGGGATAGCCGGGGACGTTCTCCAGCGCCGGGTATTCCCAGTCGAGGTCGATGCCGTCGGTCTGGAAATAGGTCGTGAGGTCTTTTACGCTGGCCACGAATTCATGCCGGCCGCTGTCGGTGGAGAAGACGTCGGGACAGGTCCTGCAGCCGCCCCAGCCGCCGAGGGAGAGGATCACTTTCAGCCGCGGGTTCTTTTCCTTGAGGCTGACGAGGTGTTTGATGATGGCGGTGTCGTTTGCGTTGTTGACGGAAAGCTGATTGCCTTTCAGGTGACAAAAACTAAAAATGATATGGGTGAGCTTCTCCGTGGGGAAGCTGTCGATGGCGGTGTTGCGTCCGGCGTAGTAGCCGATGACGGCGAGGTTGCCCGCGCGCGGGGAGCGGTGGGCGGCGGTTTTTTTGGACTGGGCGCTGCCGGGAAATGGGATCAGAGTAATAATGAGTATATATAGCAGGGGGCGCATAAACAGGATTTTCAATCAGTGAGTGTCCAATTTAAGGGGAATGTAACGGTGGGCCAAAAAGAACCCCGCTGATCGCGGGGTTCGTGTTATTTGGGGTTGGCGTAATTTATTTTGCGAACTGTGCTCTGATGACGTTGAGCGCTCCGCCTGCCTTGAACCAGCCGATCTGCTGGTCGTTGTAGGTGTGGTTGAGGCTTATCTCGTCCTTGCTGCCGTTCTTGTGGTTGAGGACCATGGTGAGCGGCTTGCCCGGGGCGAAGCTGTCGAGTCCGACGATGTCGATGCTGTCGTCTTCCTGTACCTTGTCATAGTCTTCTTTGTTGGCGAAGGTGAGGGCGAGCATGCCCTGCTTTTTCAGGTTGGTCTCGTGGATACGTGCGAAGCTGCGGACCACGATGGCGCGTACGCCCAGGTGGCGGGGTTCCATCGCGGCGTGTTCACGCGAGGAGCCTTCACCGTAGTTCTCGTCGCCGACGACTACAGAGCCTATGCCTGCTGCCTTGTAGGCGCGGGCGGTTGCGGGGACGGGGCCGTATTCACCGGAGAGCTCGTTCTTAACGCTGTCGGTCTTGTCGTTGAAGAAGTTGATCGCGCCGATGAGCATATTGTTCGAGATATTGTCGAGGTGGCCGCGGAATTTTAACCAGGGTCCTGCCATGGAGATGTGGTCGGTGGTACATTTTCCTTTTGCCTTGATCAGCAGCCTGAGGCCTTTGAGGTTGGTGCCTTCCCATGCGGCGAAGGGCGCCAGCAGCTGGAGGCGCTGGGAGTCGGGTTTTACTACGACCTGTACTCCGCTGCCGTCTTTGGCGGGAGCCTGGTAGCCGGGGTCGTCGACGGAGAAGCCTTTGGGAGGCAGCTCAACGCCGGTGGGCTCGTCGAGCATTACTTTCTCGCCTTTTTCGTTGGTCAGCTTGTCTTTGAGCGGGTTGAAGGTGAGGTCTCCGGCGATGGCGAAGGCCGTCACGATCTCGGGGCTGGCGACGAAGGCGTGGGTGCTGGCCAGGCCGTCGTTGCGCTTGGCAAAGTTCCTATTGAAAGAGGTGATGATAGAGTTCTTGCGGTTGGGGTCGTCGATGTGACGGGCCCACTGGCCGATGCAGGGTCCGCAGGCGTTGGCGAGGACTACGCCGCCGATCTTGTCGAAGGTCTTGAGGAAGCCGTCCTTTTCGATGGTGAAGCGCACCTGCTCAGAGCCGGGTGTGATGGTAAATTCGGCTTTGGTCTTGAGGTTCTTGTCGATAGCCTGCTGGGCGAGGGAGGCCGAGCGGCTGATGTCTTCGTAAGAAGAGTTGGTGCAGCTGCCGATGAGGGCGACCTCGAGGCGTTCGGGCCAGTTGTTGGCTTTGACGGCCTCTGCGAATTTGCTGATGGGCCATGCCAGATCTGGTGTGAACGGGCCGTTGACGTGGGGTTCGAGTTCGTTGAGGTCGATCTCGATGACCTGGTCATAGTATTTTTTGGGATCGGCGTATACTTCTTTGTCGGGGCGGAGGTAGTCTTTGATGCCGTCGGCGAGGGAGGCGACCTCTTCGCGGCCGGTGGCCTTCAGATAGGCTGCCATTTTCTCGTCGTATGCGAAGACGGAGCAGGTGGCTCCGATCTCGGCGCCCATATTACAGATGGTGCCTTTGCCGGTGGCGCTGAGGCTGTCGGCGCCTTCGCCGAAATATTCTACGATAGCGCCGGTGCCGCCTTTTACGGTGAGGATGCCGGCGACTTTCAGGATGACGTCTTTCGCTGAGGCCCAGCCGCTGAGCTTACCGGTGAGCTTAACGCCGATGAGCTTGGGCATCTTGAGCTCCCAGGGCAGGCCGGCCATAACGTCTACTGCGTCTGCGCCGCCTACGCCGATGGCGACCATGCCGAGGCCTCCGGCGTTGGGGGTATGCGAGTCGGTACCGATCATCATACCGCCGGGGAAGGCGTAATTCTCGATAACGACCTGGTGGATGATGCCGGCGCCTGCTTTCCAGAAGCCGATGCCGTATTTATTGGAGATAGAGGAGAGGAAGTCGTATACCTCTTTGTTGACGTCGAGCGCTGTTGCCAGGTCGGCGGTTGCGCCGGTCTTGGCTTGTATGAGGTGGTCGCAGTGGACGGTGGAGGGGACGGCGACCTTGTCGCGTCCGCAGGTCATGAACTGAAGCAGGGCCATCTGAGCGGTCGCGTCCTGCATGGCTACGCGATCGGGTGCGAAGTCTACGTAGTCTTTACCGCGTTCGTAGGCACGGGTCGGAGTTTCGAAGAGGTGGGAATAGAGGATTTTTTCGGCTAAAGTCAGTGGCTTTCCTACCAGTCGCCGGGCGGCGTCCACCTTGGCGGGCAGGGCTCCGTATAACTTTTTAATTAGATCCAGATCGAAGACCATGATGAAATTGTTTTATATGTTTTGGCCTGATAATAAGATGTAATTAGTTGAATGGGGGACCGGTGACTGTTGGTGGACGCGGCCGCCAAAGGTTTATCAGGGCCCGCAATTTACTTAAAAAAGGCTAAAAATTGGTATATTAGAGTCATGAACAGATTCAAGAACTTCATCGAGTGGCAGGTTTTTGGTGTGTGTACAGCGATTGGTGAAAGAATGGGTATAGCCACTTCCCGTATCCGGACCTGGTTTATCTATATTTCTTTCCTCACCATGGGTTCTCCGCTTATCGTCTATTTTATCCTTGCGTTTTGGATGAACATCAAGCGGTATATACTTTCTGCCCGCCGGAATCCGCTGAAATATTTGTAGTATTCATCGTTATCAACGGAGTATTGGGTATTTTTTACTGTAAATCATTATCTGCTAGGCTCTCTGCCGATTTTTTTCGTACCTTACTCAGGTGACCTTTTGCCGGAAATGAGTAATCCCTTACCGGACGGCTGCCGATTAGTCTAAAGCTCTTAACCCTTTGGATATGCATTTGTACACGGTAAAATCCTTCTATTGTTCCAGTTTGATTTTTCCTATGCGGACTATGGGCAACTGATGGATGAGCTGGCGCAGCGGTTGAATGTGCCGGTCGTCAATAATCAGCTGATATTTCCGGAGGCAGTAGCCACCGGGAGTCTGACTTTTGTCAAGCTGCCCAACGGCATCCACGTGAATATCGTCAACTGCAGGATGAATCAGGACTGGCTGATCTGTCGCCGGAAGATGAAGGACGAGTATTACACGCTGCGCTTTCACGAGCTGACCATTCCCGAGACGCTGGAGATCCGCATCGGTGACGAGCGGATGAAGGAGTCGCATACGACGCGGTCGATCGCATACCTGACCAATTCTCTCTCTGACTGGGCTTACCTGGGCGCCAAAGGGACAATATACAAGGGCATCGATATTTTATTCAACGCTTCATGGCTGGGCGAATATCTGGGGGTTCAGCGGATCGACGATGTGCTTTCGACCTATCTTTCCTTACAGGTAGAAAATGTACACCGGGAGCCGCTGGATAGCGAGTACAGAAGGCTGATACAGGAGATATCGGAAGTGGATGAGGGCAATCCGATGCGGCTGGCTATTATCCAGAACAGGGTGATGCTCTTGATCGAGCGGTTCTTTCTCCGCATCTATGAGCGGAAGAAGAATATCTACTTCAATATTCCCATGTCCAAGGCGGATATCGACCGGGTGATGCAGGTAGAGGCTGTGCTGACCAGGGATATCTTTGAGCCGGCGCCTACGATCAGCCAGCTGGCCAAGATGGTGTCGATCAGCGAATCCAAGCTGAAGAAGGATTTCAAGATGCTCTACGGGGTGCCAGTATATGAGTATTTCCAGAAGGTGCGTATGCAGGCGGCGAAGGACAAGCTGCTGGCGGGCGGGCATTCGGTCAAGGAGGTCGCCATGGAGCTGGGTTATTCCAACCTGAGCAATTTTACGATCGCGTTTAAGAAGGAATTTGGTCTATTACCCAGTAAGTTATTGACAGCTTATTAACAGAAAACGTTAAATGGATTTTACAGCTACCCGTATCACTTTTTCAGCTAATGAAAACGATACGATGGGCGTAATTTTACAAAGTTTTAGGGTTTATTCAACTGTCCCGTTTTTAATTCCTTACTGGTAGACTCCAGTGAGTACATGACCGAAGAGGAAGCGCAGCACGAGCTGTGCCGACGGAGTTCAGCCAACAGGCAGGTTATCATGTATCGATCCAGGAAAGACCAATCCAGATCCAGACTCTTACAATTGGGAAACTACCTTGCGAATCTTCACTAACTGTTCCAACAGTCCCTGTAAAAGATCCAGTCGTAGCATATTTGCTCCATCGCTCTTTGCTACGGCGGGATTGGGATGGGTTTCTATGAACAGACCATTGGCGCCGGTGGCAATAGCAGCTTTTGCGATCGTACTGATCAGCTGGGGGTTGCCGCCTGTGACTCCGCTCGTTTGATTGGGCTGCTGGAGGGAGTGGGTGCAGTCCATGACGACGGGAGTATCGTGTTCCTGCATCCAGGGTATGTTACGATAGTCGACGACGAGGTCCTGGTAGCCGAAGGTGGTACCTCTTTCTGTGAGAATGATCTTGTCGTTGCCAGCTTTTCTGATCTTTTCCACTGCAAATTTCATGGCCGGTCCGCTGAGGAACTGGCCTTTTTTTACGTTGACCACCTTACCCGTCTCTGCGGCTGCGAGGAGGATGTCTGTCTGGCGGCAGAGGAAGGCGGGTATCTGGAGGATGTCCACGTATTGGGCTGCGGGGGCGGCTTCGTCGTGTGCGTGGATGTCCGAGGTGGTCGGGACCTTGTATCTCTCTCCGACCTTTTTTATGAGGTGGAGGCCGTTGTCGTCGCCGATGCCGGTGAACGATGCCGCGCTGGTCCTGTTGGCCTTGCGGTAGGAAGCCTTGAAGACATAGGGGATGCCCAGGTTGCGGCAGATCGTGGATACTTTGTCTGCGACTTCCATGACGAGCTCTTCGCTTTCCACCACGCAGGGCCCTGCGATGAGGAAGAAGTTATTTTTATCGTAAGACTGGTCTTTAAAGAGTTGATGAAGGAATTCCATGCCGCAAACCTACGGCAAAATGGGGAATTTGGGATGGACGGGCAAAATGGTGACCGGGAGGGATGATGGAATGCCCGGGGATAGAGATGGGTGACGGAGTTGTGTTGTGGGGTTTGGTCCCCGTCGGGGTGGGGCTGGTCCTGGCAGAGCCGGCGGATGGTTTTTTTCTTTAGGTTTGCACCCCAAAACCCCATTGTAATGGCTAAAGAAAAAGTTTTAGTGATCGGCGCCAGCGGGCAGATCGGAGTGGAGCTGACGCTTGCTCTCCGGAAGATCTATGGCAACGCCAATGTCATCGCCTCGGATCTACGGGAAGAGAACGAGCTTCTGCGCGGCAGTGGCCCCTATGTGTCGCTGGACGTGATGAACAAGGAGATGCTCCACGTGCAGGTGATCCGTCAGAATATCACTCAGATCTATTTACTGGCGGCGATTCTTTCGGCCACCGGCGAAAAGAACCCGAATCTAGCGTGGCACCTGAATATGCAGGGGTTGTTGAATGTGTTGGATATTGCCCGGGAAGAAAAGCTGAACAAAGTTTACTGGCCGAGCAGCATTGCGGTATTCGGGCCGACCTCGCCGCGGCAGGACTGTCCGCAGCGGACGATCATCGAGCCAAGTACCGTGTATGGCATCAGCAAGTATGCGGGGGAGTTCTGGTGCAATTATTTTTTCGAGCGATATGGGGTGGATGTGCGGAGTCTCCGGTATCCCGGGCTGATCAGCTATAAGTCGGCGCCTGGCGGCGGGACGACGGACTATGCGGTCGAGATTTTCCATGAGGCGCTGGAAGAGCGGAAGTACACCTGCTTTTTGAAGGAGGATACCTATCTGCCTATGATGTATATGCCGGATGCTATCCGGGCCACGATAGAGCTGATGGAGGCGCCGGCCGACAAGCTTACGGTACGTACTTCGTACAATATCTCTGCCTTGAGTTTTTCGCCGAAGGAGATATCGGCCGAGATCAAAAATCATATGCCGGAATTCACTATTCAATATAAACCTGATTACCGGCAGCATATCGCGGACAGCTGGCCGCAGAGCATCGATGATTCGGTTGCGCGTGCGGACTGGGGGTGGAAGCCGGAGTATGATCTGAAAAGGATGACTGCGGATATGCTGGAGAATCTGGATTAGGGTTGCCAGGGCTTGCGGCGGCGGGCGGGGGTTAAACCGGTGGCACCTGATGAAAAACTTCATGTGACGTAAAATCGTATCATTCTTTCTGATTTTTGTATAAACAGGACGGGGGGGCCTCGTGGTAGCTTTGTGTCCTCAAACATCAAGCTATCATGGAAAAAGTAATCTTTATCACCGGGGCCTCGCGTGGTTTCGGTAAATTGTGGACAGAAGCATTTTTAAACCGCGGCGATAAGGTGGCGGCTACGGTCAGGAACCTGGATTCCTTGTCGGATCTGAGTAAAAAGTATGGTAAGGCGCTGTTGCCTGTTCAGCTGGACGTCACGGACCGTCAGGCCAGCTTTGAGGCGGTGCAGCGTGCTAAAGAACATTTTGGCCGCCTGGATGTTGTAATCAACAATGCGGGCTATGGTCTGTTCGGCGCGGTTGAGGAGACCAGTGAAAAGGAGGCTCGTGATCAGATGGAGGCCAATTTCTTTGGCTTGCTGTGGGTCACTCAGGCCGTCCTTCCGATAATGCGGCAGCAGGGCAGCGGTCATATCATTCAGGTATCGAGCATTCTGGGCGTTGCGGTATTGCCTGTCCTTGGGTTGTATAATGCGTCGAAGTTTGCTGTAGAGGGGCTCAGCGAAACGCTGGCCACAGAAGTAAAGGGTTTTGGCATTCGGGTCACCCTGGTAGAACCCAATGGATTTACGACGGACTGGAGCGGGGCTTCTGCCTTTCATACCCAGCCGATGAAGGAATACCAGCCGGTGAAGGACGGTTTTACGGCTGCGATGGGGCAAGACATCCATGGCATACCCGAGGCAACCGCAGGTGCGATCCTGCAGTTGGTCGACAGCTCTAATCCTCCTCTCCGTCTGTTCCTTGGGAAAATGGCGTTGCCTATGGCTAAGCAGGCGTATACGCAGCGGCTGGCGACCTGGGAGGAGTGGAACGAGGTGGCTGTTGCGGCGCATGGAAAATAAGCATCGGAATGAAACACTATAAGACAATCAGCGATCTTCACCGGGAAAGCGGGTGGCCGCCGCCGGAGAACCCTTTATTCAGCATTAACCGCTGCGTTGTTTCGTGCCAGATCGGGAGGGGGCCGTTCACTACCGATCTTTATGCGATCTGGTTCAAGAAGATCAGGTCCGGGGTAATCCTCTACGGCCGTACCAAATACGATCATGACAATGGCTGCATGGCTTTCCTCGCGCCGCGACAGATCGTGGAGTTCGCCAACCTGGAATTCGAAGAGGACGGATTTATCCTTTTCGTACATGAGGATTTTTTACTTGGTCATCCCCTGCATGCTTCGATCAGGAAATACGGTTTTTTTGACTACCAGGCTGATGAGGCATTGCATTTGTCGCCAAAAGAGGAGGGTGTGATGTGGGAGCTGTTCGACAAGATCAGCGAAGAATACGGTGGCAACACGGATGAATATAGCCGGGAGATCATTCTCGCTCATATCGACAGCATGCTGAAGTATTGTCAGCGATTTTACAAACGTCAGTTTATCAACCGCGCCATCCTGTCCGACAGGATGGTGTCGCGGTTTAATGAATTGCTGGCTGCGTGGGGGAGCGACGAGCAGGGGGATCGGGGGCTGCCTACGGTGCAGTTCATTGCCAGGGCGATGCATATATCGCCGCGTTATCTGAGCGATCTGCTGAAGCAGGAGACGGGGAAGACGGCGATCGAGCTGATCCATATTTTTTTGATCGGGGAGGCGAAGCATCTGCTGAAGGCAGAGGACCGCAGTGTCAGCGAGGCGGCTTATCGGCTGGGTTTTGAGAACCTGCCGTATTTTTCGCGGTTATTCAAGAAGGAGGTAGGCGTTAGTCCCCTGCAATATAAAAAGAATATTCTACCTTATCAGTAGACTTTTTTTGTAAATTGCATCCTTAATTTGCCGGAAACGGCCTGGCCGTAAGGCTGGAGACATTTTTAAAGGACCCTGTTATGACGAGAATTTGGACCGGATCTCTTTTGCTTATCTTTCTGAGTGTGGTGTCTGGTGTTGCGGCGCCGTTGCCCTTTCGCAATGGCCCCTGGAGGGCTTATCTGGAACGGCAGGATGGCAATAATATCGTTTTTAATTTTGAGGTGAAGGACAGCGCGGGGAAGAAGGTGCTGTATATGCGGAATGCTGGTGAGCGGCTGCTGGTGGATGACGTTTCAATTCAGGGGGATTCGGTGATCATCCGGATGCCTTTTTATGAGTCGCAGCTGAGGGCGGTGGTCACTCCTGAGGGTAACCTGAATGGGGTGTGGATGCGGCATCTGGTATCGGACTGGCAGGTGGTACCCTTCAAGGCGTTCTACGGGGTGGATTATCGCTGGCAGGCGGCGAAGGGGAAGGCGAATGTAACGGGCCGGTGGGCGGCAGTATTCCGGTCGGTGAACAGCAGCGATACGACGTTCAGGGTCGGTGAGTTCAGGCAGCAGGGGGACAGGGTGACTGGTACTTTCCTGGATGCGGGTGGGGATCTGCGTTACCTGGAGGGTGTGGTCAGCGGCGATTCGCTGAAGCTGTCGACGTTCGACGGGACGCATGCCTACTTCTTTTCGGCGAAGGTCGAGGGGAACAGGCTGGTAGGCGGGCAGCAGTATTCAGGACCCGTGGCGCACGAGACCTGGACGGCTGTCAAGGATGCGCACGCTCATTTAGAGGATCAGTTTGCGATGACGAAGTGGAGGAAGGGTGTGCCGTTCACCTTTAGTTTTCGGGATATCGACGGAAACGAAGTTTCGTTGAGCGAGCCGCGATTTAAGGGGAAGGTGGTGCTGGTGCAGATAATGGGTTCCTGGTGTCCGAATTGTATGGACGAAACCCGTTTTTTGAGCGGTTTTTATAATGAGTATCATAGCAAGGGGGTGGAGATCGTGGGGCTGGCCTATGAGCGGAGTACGGATTTTGCGCGGTCGCAGAATAGTCTGCGGAGCTTTCAGCAGCGTTTTCAGGTAAAATACCCGATGCTGATAACGGGTGTGGCGGTGGGTGATCCACAGCGTACGGAGAAGACCTTGCCGCAGATCGAGAAGATCATGAATTTTCCGACTACGATCTTTTTGAATAAGAAGGGGCAGATCGAGAAGATCCATACTGGTTTTAGCGGGCCGGGGACGGGTGCGCACTATGAGGAGCAGAAGCAGGAATTTTATGATACGGTGAATGGGATGCTCAGGGGGTAAGGTCATTTCCAGAGTACGGTTCCCACGAATTTATTTTGTTGGATGAATCCCAGCGTGAGGGAGTCGGTCGACTGGCCGCGGTTGTCGCCAAGGACGAAGTAGTGTCCGGAAGGGACGCGGATAGGGCCGAAATTGTCACGATTCCAATTCTTTTTATAGACTTTGAAGACGGCTTCGTCGCGGAGGCCGGGGGGTAGTATATGGCGCTGGCAGGCGAGCTGGTTCATTTCGACGTATCTGTCTTCGAGCGAGACGTAGACGTGGTCGGGATAGGGTGTGACCGTGTAAGACTGGGCCTTGTCATATGTGAGGGTGGCAATGTCCTGCGTGCTGATCCTGTAGACGTGTTTTAGCCGCAGCCGGCTGTCGGCGTTGTCGCCATTCACGTGGAGCTGGCCGGCTTTTATCTCAATAAAGTCTTTGGGCATGCCACAGAGGCGGTGGGTCATCAGGGTGAGGCCGGTGTTGGGGAGCACGGCGCGGTAGCTGATGAGGTCGAAGCGTTTGGGTTTTTTGAGTGGGGTGGAAAGATAGATCCGGCCCTGTCTGAGGGCGGGTTCACTGGCGGGAGTAGTGACTTTCAGCAGCTTCAAATGCGGTCGGGTTTAAGGGGAAATGGCCCGGTTAAGGTAGTGATTTTTCTGTAAATTGCACCCCATGCAACAATATCTCGATCTGCTACAGCATATATTGGATAAGGGTGTGGTGAAAACGGACCGTACGGGGACGGGGACGATCAGCTGTTTTGGCTATCAGATGCGATTCGACCTGTCGAAGGGGTTCCCGCTGGTGACGACGAAGAAGGTGCATATGAAGAGCATCATCTATGAGCTGTTGTGGTTCCTGCGCGGGGACACCAATATCCGGTATCTGAAGGAGCATAAGGTCTCCATCTGGGATGAGTGGGCTGACGAGAATGGGGAGCTGGGGCCTGTGTATGGCAAGCAGTGGCGCAGCTGGGAGGGGGCCGACGGAAAGACGGTCGATCAGATATCGCAGGTGGTCGAGCAGATCAAAAAGACTCCGGACAGCCGCAGGCTGATCGTGAGCGCCTGGAATGTGGCTGACCTGCCGGAGATGAAGCTGATGCCTTGTCACGCCCTTTTTCAATTCTATGTCGCTGATGGAAAGCTAAGCTGTCAGCTCTATCAGCGAAGCGCTGATGTCTTTCTGGGGGTCCCTTTCAATATCGCTTCCTACGCGTTGCTGACGATGATGGTGGCGCAGGTCTGCGGGCTGGAGCCGGGGGAATTCGTACATACGTTCGGGGACGTTCATCTGTACAGCAATCACCTGGAGCAGGCCAGGCTGCAGCTGACGCGTAAGCCGCTGGCGCTGCCTGTGATGAGGATCAATCCGGAGGTGAGGGATATATTTGGGTTTGATCATTCCGACTTTAACCTGGAGAATTATGAGAGTCATCCGGCGATAAAGGCGCCTGTGGCTGTTTAGGGGATATTTGTGCAAGCGCCGCTTGCACGAAAGATGAAAAAGAAAAAAAATGATCAGTCTTATCGTAGCAGCCAGCACCAATAACGTTATCGGGAAGGACAATCAACTGTTGTGGCGTCTTCCGAATGATATGAAGTTTTTTAAGAATACCACCTGGGGGATGCCGGTGGTAATGGGGCGTAAGACCTATGATGCGCTCGCGGGGGAGCCGTTGCCGGGGCGGTTCAATTTTGTGATCACGCGCAACAGGGGCTGGGACCCGCACAATGAGCATGCGAAGGTGGCGCCCGATCTGGACACGGCGCTGCGGATGGCGGCGGCAACGGATTGTAAGGAAATATTTGTCATCGGCGGGGGGCAGATATACGCCGAGGCGATGTCTGTTGCGGACCGGATCTACATGACGCGGGTGCATGCGGTGCTGGAGGGCGACACCTGGTTCCCCGAGATCGACGAAAAGGACTGGGAGCTGGTGGACAACAGGGATTTTCCGGTCGATGAGAAACATGCTTACGCGTATAGTTTTCAGGTCTGGGAGAGGAAAAAATAGTCTATGTATTCCCGTCGACGGCTTGCGCAGAAATATCTTCACTACTATTTTACGGCTGCCAATGGCAAGGGTCATGGCGTTCATTCACCTTTTGTATTCGACTTTATTATCCATGTATTGAATGACCGGCGCCGGTATCCGGATTATGATATGATCGAGGGGCTGCGGGGGCGGCTGCGCCGGGATGAGACTATGCTGGAGGTAGAGGATCTTGGGGCGGGTTCGGCGTGGAAGGAGACGAGGCAGCGGAGCATCGGGGATATTGTGCGCAGGGCGGCCAAGGCGCCCAGGTTGGGGCAGCTGTTGTATCGGATCGCACGGTACTATAAACCATCGGTGATGTTGGAATTGGGGACCTCGCTGGGGTTTTCGGCGGCGTATCTGGCTGCGGGGGGGACAGGGGGGGCGACCGGCCACCCGGGGGAAGGTGGGAAGCTTTGGACGGTCGAAGGTTCGGGGCAGATCGCCGGGGTGGCGAGGAAGAATTTGGAGTTTTTGGGACTGGATGCGGAGGTAATAGAGGGGAATTTTGATGAGGTGCTGCCGGGGCTGCTTGGGCGGATCGGGCCGGTCGACCTGGCTTTTGTGGACGGGAATCACCGCCGGGAGGCTAGTTTGTCTTATTTTGAGCAGCTGATGGGGAATGCGGGAGAGAGGGCGCTGTTTGTGTTTGATGATATTCATTGGAGCGCGGGGATGGAGGAAGCCTGGGGGGCGATTACGGCGGACCCGCGCGTGTATCTTACTATCGATCTTTTCTTTTTTGGTCTTGTCTTTCTTCGGGACGAATTTAAGGTGAAGCAGAATTTTACTATCAGATATTAAGGGGACCCCGGTGGGTAGGAAAGGGGGGAGGAAATTAGGGGAGGGAGGGATCGCCCCGGGTGGGTGAAAGGAGGGGAACAGCTATTAGGGGAGGGAGGGATCGCGCCGGGTAGCCGAAAAAAAAGTGAGGGAGGAATGGGGGTAAGGGTTTCTCACCGTGTCATAAACTGGACGGAGTCCAGTCGTACGCGAGGTCTCCGACCGAGTGGACAGATATCAGTGGTGTTGGGTCAAAAAATTATTTTTATTGGGGATCTTTTGACCCAATTCAATTAGTGATGATGACAAACAGTCAAGGCATTTTATTGACGGAAGGAGCTGAAAACCAAGGGGTGGAGGCTTTTTTTGAACGGGTCTTTAAGTCGCATTTTAAGGGTCTGCATGCCTATGCCTGTACCATCATCAGGGATGCGGCGCCGGCCGAGGAGATCGTCCAGAATATATTTTTAAAGCTTTGGGAGAAAAGGGACGAGCTCAATATCCGGGAAAATATAGCAGTCTATTTGTACCGGGCGGTGCACAATGAAAGCCTTAATTACCTGCGGCACCGGAAGGTGAGGGCCGCATATCAATCTCATGCTATGCGTCAACATAAACAAAACGAACAGGAGAGACCGGCCGAGAAGGTCGTCATGGGAGAACTGGAGAAAAGGTTGGAGACGGCCTTGCAGGAGCTCCCGGAACAATGCCGGACGATATTTCAGCTGAGCCGTTTTGAAGACCTTAAATACAAGGAGATCGCGGATAAGCTGGGGCTTTCTGTCAAGACGATAGAGAACCAGATGGGAAAGGCGTTGAAGCTGCTGAGGCTGAAGCTTGCTGATTTTTTAGTGATGCTATTTTTATGATAGAATATAATAATATAGATGATATCCTGGTGAAGGTGGTCCTCGGGGAATCCACCGGGGAAGAGCTGCGGCTTGTCCAGGCCTGGAGGGAGGAAAGTGCCGCGAATGAGGGGTATTTCCAGGACTTCAAGCGCATCTGGGAGGAGAGCAGGAATCTTGCTGTGCGGAGCGAGGTGGATGAGGAGGTGGCGTGGGGTAATTTTAAAGAGCGGGTGAGGGAAGGGACAGGGGCGGTTGTGGTGGAGATGAGACCGAGGAGAAGCTTTGGGTGGCTGGTGGCCGCGGCTGCGGTGCTGGTCCTGGCTGTGGGGGGATGGTTCTTTTTTTCGTCCCGGCCGGCGGAGTATCTGGCGGTCAGCTCGGGGGGGCAGGTGTTGTTGGATACTCTACCTGAGGGGTCGGTGGTTACGCTGAACAAGCAGTCATCTATCCGGTATATTAAAGGTTTTGTGGGGGCGGACCGGCGGGTGGATATGGAGGGGGAGGCGTTCTTTGCGGTGACACAGGATAAGGACAAGCCTTTTGTTGTACATACCAATGGTATGACGATCACGGTACTCGGGACATCCTTTAATGTGAGGAATAATGGGGCAAAGACGGAGGTCATTGTGGAGACGGGTATGGTGGAGGTGCGAAAGGGTAAGGAAGTGCGGCGGGTCCGCGCTCATGAAAAGTTGGTGGTGTCGGATAATGGTGAGTCGGTGGCAGGGCCGAACCCGGATCAATTGTACGATTATTACCGGACGCATGTTTTCGAGTGCAATGGCACTCCTTTGTCGAGGCTGGTGGAGAAATTGAATGAGGTATATCATGCACATGTCGTTATTGGAAATGCGGGCGTGCGGGACGTACCGGTTACGGTAAGCTTTGAGGACGAGTCGCTGGATAAAATACTGGAAGTCATAAACAAGACGTTCCCGGGAAGCAATGTCTATCGTAACTGAAAGGAATATATTTTGAAATGAAGCCTTATTCTTATTTATTTATCGGTACATTATTCTTACTGGCAGGGGTTCGAGCGCAGGGGCAGGGGAAGCTGACTAAGAAGATCTCCGTATCCATTCATCATAAGGCGCTGACGCAAGCGCTAAAAGAGATCAGCCGGAAGGGTGGTTTTACCTTTTCCTATAATACTACCATACTCAGCGGGGACAGACTGGTGGACGTAGAAGCCGAAGACAGGACGGTGAGGCAGGTGCTGGATCAGCTGCTGGGGGAGGGGTATGAATATACTGAGAGCGGTAAGTACGTCATCATTCTCCCGCGAACCAACGCACCTCCCGTCAAGCTATATATGATCAGCGGTTATATTAAAGATGACTCGACGCAGGAAAAGCTAGGCAATGTCAGCGTGTACGAGAGCGGCCAATTGGTATCCACTTTAACGGATACCAATGGCTTTTTTCGTTTGAGGCTAAGGGATAACAAGTATGCACATGCGGAACTCGTGATCAGCAAACAGTTCTACCGCGATACGGTTCTTTTTTTGCGGCCGGGGTATGACCAGCAGGTGACGGTGCCGATAGTGAAGGAGAAGGTGTCTGATCTCACGCCATTTGTCGTCTCGAACAAGGTGGAGAAGACCTGGGTGGGGAAATTATTCTTGTCTTCCAAACAGATCGTGCAGAGTCTGAACCTGGGCGACTTCTTTGCCAACAAGCCGGTGCAGCTATCGCTGATCCCTGGTCTGGGTACGCACGGGCGGATGAGCGGGCAGGTGGTGAATAAGCTGTCGTACAACCTGATCGCCGGCTATTCCGCGGGGCTGAAGGGGGTGGAGCTCGCGGGGATCGCCAATTTCGACAAGGGAGACGTACGCGGCGTGCAGGCCTCCGGGATTGCCGATGTTGTGGGAGGGAAGGTAACGGGAGTGCAGCTGGCGGGTATCCATAATGAAGACCTGGATTCTTTGCGGGGGGTGCAGGCCGGGGGTATCAGCAACCGTGTGTGGGGTAGTGTCGAGGGGGTGCAGCTGTCGGGTATCGCCAATGAGACAAAGGGGGATGTGTACGGCGTGCAGGCGTCGGGGATCCTCAATAAGGCCAGAAAGGTGAAGGGAGTGCAGATCGGGTTGGTCAATATGGCGGACAGCTGTTCGGGGTTTATGGTCGGAATTGTGAATATCGTCAAGAACGGGATGCACGAGTGGTCCGTGTTTGGCAATGAGACGATGCCGATCAATGTCGCCTATAAGTCGGGTACGCGGAAGATGTATACCATTCTGCAGATAGGCGCCGATCTTGGGAATGACGAGCGCGCATATGGGTATGGGATAGGTCTGGGGAATGAGCTGGAGCTCGGCCGAAGATTTGCGTTGAATACCGAATATGTGTTCAGTACATTCATAGTGGGGCATGGCCGGGAGCTGCCCGGTGTGTCCAGGCTGCAAACCCTGCTGCGGTGCAGGCTGGGAAAAAATCTCTCTCTTTATGCGGGGCCTTCCATTTCAATCACTTCTCCGACGAAGGCCCTGAATCCTGATGGTTATAAGATGCTCCTGCCGAGGGCGGGCTACCACACCTTCGACGTCGGCAATTCGGCGGCGTGGGTTGGCTGGACGGTGGGAATAAACTTTTTTTGACGGCGGATAGGGGTCGTTTTTGTGTAGGGTGTCTATCCTAACATGAAAACGAAAATTTTTTTACTCAGGATTGTTGCGCTGTTCGCGCTGACTGGTGTCAGGGCACAGGATCCGGCGAAGAAGCATGTTAATATCGGTCTTGTATATCCGATAAGTACGAATGGACTGGAAGCGAAGAGCCGGACGAATTCACTATCTCTTAATGCCGTTGGGGGGCTCTCCTATGCCGAGACGGGTGCGTGCGTGGCCGGAATTGGCAGCGTCGTCCTCGATTCCGCCCGGGGCGCGATGGTGGCGGGTTTTGGGAATGTGGTCGTCGGTTCGGCCAGGGGAGTGATGGTATCGGGTTTTGGAAACCTGGTCATGGGTTCGTCCAAAGGTCTCCAGGTGGCGGGGTTCGAGAACGTCAACAAGCACGCGGCCGATGTACAGGTGGCGGGATTTCTCAACAAGGCCGCTGATGTGCATACGCAGGTGGCAGGGTTCATGAATATCGCGCGTAAGGTCAGGGGCGTGCAAATTGCCGGTTTTATGAATATCGCGGACAGCAGCGACTACCCGGTGGCGTTGATCAATATTGTCCGCAACGGGGAGATGAGCGTCGCGGTCAGCACGGATGAGACGCTGACCACGCTGGCGAGCTTCCACAGTGGCGGCCGGAAGCTGTATGGTATCGTGGGCTTCGGGTATAACCACAAGGGTGTGCGTAGTCTGGCTGCCTGGGAGGCGGGGTTTGGCGCGCATGTCGTGACGACCTCGAGATTCCGGCTGAACCTGGAGGTGGTGAATATCGGGCTTACGGACTTCAAGGCCGGCGACTGGATGAAGTCATCGTTCCGGGTGCTGCCCGTCTACCGGGTCTCCCATCGTATAGAACTGTTTGCGGGTCCATCCTTTAACTATCTCCATGCCAGGAAGGGACAGGGCGAGGGTATTGTCGATCATTTCCTCTGGAGCGACAGCAATACCCACAATTACTATGGCTTATTCTTCGGAGCCACGGGAGGCGTCACTATTTCACTAACCAACAAATAATGTTTTATGAAGGTATTATTCTTCTTTGTTTTGTTAATCGGCGCCATGGACCTGCAGGCGCAGGTGAAGCACACTATCAGCGGGTCGGTGAAGGCTAAGAATACGGGAGAGAGCATTATCCGGGCGACGGTGGTCGTAGCGGGTAAAAGTATCGGGGTGACGACCAACGACTATGGCTATTATTCCCTGACGCTGCCCGAGGGGAAATACACGCTGCAGATATCTTCGGCCGGCAGACAGATGCAGACCGTCGAAGTCGATCTTAAGGCAAATATACAGCTGACGACACTACTGGAGGAGCAGGGGCAGCTGCAGAATGTAGTTGTCACGGCGACGGGCCGGGGCAGGAGCATCCGGGGAACGCAGATGGGAGTGGAGCATATCAGCACAAGCGAGATCAAGAGTGTTCCCGTGCTGTTTGGAGAAAAGGACGTATTGAAGACGCTGCAGCTGCTGCCGGGTGTGAAGTCCGTTGCGGAGGGCAATAGCGGACTTAGTGTCCGGGGTGGGGGAACCGATCAGAATCTCATATTGCTGGATGAGGCGCCGGTATATAATGCCTCGCATCTGCTGGGATTCTTTTCAACCTTTAATTCAGATGCTATTAAAGATGTTACCCTCTATAAAGGCAATATGCCGGCGCAGTATGGTGGAAGGCTATCTTCGGTGGTGGACGTGCGGATGAACGAAGGGAACAACCAGGATTTTCATGTCACCGGCGGCATCGGGCTGATATCGGCCAAGATCAATGTCGAGGGGCCGATACAAAAGGATGAATCCTCTTTTTTGCTGACGGCGAGGAGGACCTACGTGGATCAGTTCCTGAAGCTATCGGGGGACTCTACGAAGAACAAGAACAGCCTGTATTTCTATGACCTCAACGGGAAGATCAACTTCAGATTGGGTAGCCAGGACAGGCTTTATGTATCCGGCTATTTTGGCCGGGACAATCTGTCGAGCGCGGATGTGTTCGGGATGAACTGGGGGAATGCGACGGCTACCGTGCGCTGGAATCATGTCTTCGGTCCGCGTCTCTTCTCGAATACGTCGCTGATCTATAGCGACTACAACTACAAGCTGCGGTTCAACGACAACAGCGGCGATTTTACCGTTAAGTCGGAGCTTAGGGACCTGAACCTCAAAGAGGAGATGCAGCTCTATCTCAACCCGAGGAATACGCTGCGGTTTGGTCTAAATTCCATCTATCATGACATGACCCCGGCGGTGTTGCATTCTGACGGCAACAGCGGAGTTAATGACAGCGCCTGGCAGAAACGATACGGGCTGGAGAATGCCGTCTATCTCAGCAACGACTGGAAAGTTTCTGATCGTGTGAACTTCACCTACGGGGGCCGGCTGGAAGTGTTCAGCGCGGTCGGGAAGGGGGATTTTGTCAGCGTCAATACTAAAGGGGAAGTGCTGGACACCATTCATAATGCGAGCGGTCGGGTGTTGAAGACTTATGTGAACCCGGAATTCCGTGCGGCGGTGAGCTATCAGCTGGATGCGAGCTCTTCGATAAAGGCTGCCTATGCGGGCAACACGCAGAATATGCACCTGATCTCCTCGGGTGGTGCGGGTCTGCCAACGGACCGGTGGGTGCTGAGCAATAATATGATCCGTCCGGAACGGTCGCACCAGGTCTCGCTGGGGTATTATAAGAACCTGCGGGATGGCAAGTACGAGGTGACCGTCGAGACCTATTACAAGGCGCTGTTGAACCAGATCGACTACAGGGATGGGGCCAATGTGCTCAGCAATGGGACCGTCGAGACAGAGCTGCTCTATGGCAAGGGGCGTGCGTATGGGATCGAGTGGCTGCTGAGGAAGAAGACGGGGAAGCTGACGGGCTGGATCGGGTATACCTTGTCGAAGACCGAGAAGCAGATCGATGGGATCAACAATGACCAGTGGTACAATGCCTTCCAGGACAGGACCCACGATATCTCGGTTGTGGGGATGTACAAATGGAATCAGAAATGGATGCTCTCTGCGAGCTGGGTGTATAATACGGGGAATGCGGTCAGCTTCCCGAGCGGCAAGTACAAGGCCGACGGAAGGACGGTCTATTATTACTCCCAGCGCAATGGCTATCGGATGCCGGCGTATCACAGGCTTGACCTGAGCGCGACGGTCCAGATCAAACAGACGCGGCGTTACTCTTCCGAGCTGGCCTTTGGGATCTACAATGCCTATGCGCGCAACAATGCGTTCATAATCACCTTCCGGGATAATAAAGACGATCCGAACAAGACGGAAGCAGTACGAACAACCTTATTCAGCGCGGTACCTTTTATCTCCTACAATTTTAAATTTTAAGCTATGCGATACAAAATATTAGTCGTTTTCGGTTGGGTCTTTTTGGCCGCCTGTCAGAAAGTGATCGACCTGAAATTGAAGAACGATTCAGGGAAGGTGGTGATCGAGGGGAATATCACCGATATGCCGGGTCCTTACCAGGTGAAGGTGGGGAAGACGGGGGAGGTGAATGCGGATTATATCTTTTCGGGGGTTAGCGGGGCGAGTGTCAGCGTTCGGGATGATGCGGGGAATAGCGAGGTGTTGAAGGAAGTGCAGCCCGGTATCTATCAGGGCTCGGTGCTGCAGGGGGTGGAAGGAAGGACCTATTATCTGAGCGTTGCGGTAGGTGGGAAGAGCTATATGGCGAGCTCGACGATGCCGCACCGGGTGCCTCTTGACAGCCTGTATATTGTGGATGTGTACAATTTCTCGAAGATGGTAAAGGCGGTGGTGCCGGTGTTTACAGATCCGGTCGGGCAGGGAAATTCTTATCGGTTCAACGAGACTATCAATGGGGTGCTGGATAAAAGCCTTTTCTACCAGAATGACGACTACACGGATGGGCGGACGAGCAGCTTTTCCCTGCTGCGGCCTGATCCGGACAGCACCCTGCACGTTCATGATAGAGTGGATGTGGAGATGCAGTGTATCGACAAGGCTATGTACAAATACTGGTTTAGCGTGGACCAGTCTTCTTTGGGCCAGGGGGGTACGCTGGCGTCGAATCCGGTGACGAATATTTCGGGTGGTGCGCTGGGGTATTTCAGCGCGCATACTTCCCAGACGAGATCGATCATCGTGAAGTAGAAATATTGTGAGCTGACTATTGCGATCAAGGATTTATAGTATTATTTTGGGGCATGGTGCAGAGACCTAGTGGCGCATGGATATTTTGTCAGAGTCATGCTGAAGTGTTTTGCGAGACGGCGGGTGGTAAGACCAGCGGATCCCGGGAATTTATTGGATGACCTTGTATAATAACTAGGCCTATGAAGAAAAGGGATTTTACGCAGCCTTTTTGGTGGGTGGTGGTGTTGGGAGTGTTCTATGTGCTCTCGACGGGTGCCACCTTGTTGTTTGGGAAGCCGGAGGATGGCGGGGTTGGGTTTGGTGTGCTGTCTTTGGCGTGGGTTGGCGTTTTAGCCGGAGAGGCGGTTTTATATTGGAGGATCAGGAAGCGGAATGAGGCGCGGAAGGAGTCGTGGGCGCATGTGGTCACGCTGGCCTTTACTTTTCTGGTTCCGGTGTTTCGGGGGGCGATGGTCGAGGCGTTTTTTGGGGAGGTGTTCGGGGAGCAGATAGGGAAGGAGATGACGGATTATTTTTCGTGGGAGAAGACGGCGGTGTACTGGACGTTGATGGCGCTGGCGCATGTGTTCTTTGGCAGGGTTTTGTGGAAGGCGTTTGTTGTGGGGGAGGCGCGCGCCGGAGGGTCGCGGGGGGATGGCGGGGAGGTGCGAGGGGACGGGGTTCAGGAGAAGAAAGAAGAGAAATTGAAGGATGGACGGCCAGTGGTTGGTATTACGATCTTGCCGGAGCCTGAGCAGAAGGATATGTTGGATGATATCTGGAATTGAGTGGATCGGGGGACGGAGGGGTATCTGGGATTGAGTGGACCGGGGGGACGGAGGGATGATATCTGGGATGGGGTGGACCGGGGGACGGAGGGATGAAGGAGGGTTGGGGTGAAATGGAGACGGGCCGGGAATTGGTTGAGGTGTGGAGTTGATGGAGCGATGGAAAAGGGGCTGGGGAATTGGTTGAGGTGTAGGGTTTATGGAGCCGGGGAATTGGGTATCTTTGCCGATCGTGAATTTACCGAAAGAGCTGATTTCTTCATTGGAAGGGCTTCCGGGTTTTGATGCGGAGGCTTTTATAGGGGTGCATGCTGCGGGGCGGCAGGTGACTTCCATTCGGGTCAATCCGAATAAGATTGATGGGGTCCCGCCTGCATTCAGGGAAGGGGCGATGCCGGTGCCCTGGTCGTCGGACGGCTATTATCTTCCGGAGCGACCGTCCTTTATTTTTGATCCATTATTACATGCGGGGGCTTATTATGTACAGGAGGCGTCGAGCATGTTCCTGGAACAGGCTTTACGGCAGACTGTGGACCTGTCGCGACCGTTGCGCGTGCTGGACCTGTGCGCGGCGCCGGGCGGGAAGTCTACGCTGATACAGTCGCTGCTGAGCGCAGATAGTGTGCTGGTGAGCAATGAGGTGATCCGTGGCCGGGTGCATATCCTGCAGGAGAACATGGTGAAGTGGGGGGCTGCGAATACGGTCATTACCAGCAATGACCCGCAGGATCTGCGTAGGCTGGAAAATTATTTTGACGTCATCGTGGTCGACGCGCCCTGCAGCGGGAGCGGTCTGTTCAGAAGAGAGCCGGAGGCGATCGGGGAGTGGAGCCTAGACAATGTGCGGCTTTGTCATTCGCGTCAGCAGCGGATATTGTCTGATGTATGGCCGGCTTTGCGGCAGGACGGGGTGCTGATCTATTCTACCTGCTCTTATTCGCGGGAGGAGGATGAGGATATTCTTGACTGGATGATCGGGGATCTGGACGCGGAGGGCTGCCGGCTGTCGGTGCCTGTGGAGTGGAATATTGTTGAGACTGAGGCTTCGGCTTCGGGTGGATTTGGTTATCGCTGCTGGCCGGACAGGGTTTCGGGTGAGGGTTTCTTTATTGCGGCAGTCCGCAGGAAGGATGGCGGGGAGTATGTGGCGCCGAGGAAGCTGGTATCGCCAGATCGGGTGACCAGGCAGGAAGAGCAGCGGATCAGGCCCTGGGTCCGGGAAGGGGAATGGTCCTTCTTTCGTCACAATGAGCAGGTCTATGCTTTGCCGGAGACGGTGGCGGGGGCGCTGCCGGTGCTGCAGTCGGCGCTATATTTGAAACGGGCGGGGGTGCCACTGGGGGTGCTGTCGGCGAAGGAGCTGATCCCGGAACATGATCTGGCGGTGAGTACCGTGGTAAATCCGTCGCTGCCGGTGCTGTCGCTGCCGAAGGAGGAGGCGCTGGTCTATCTGCGAAAGGAGGAGGTGGCGCCCGGGGATAGCCCGCTGGGGTGGACGCTGGTGGGGTATGAGGGGTTGAATCTGGGCTGGATAAAGGTTCTTCCGAGGAGGTCGAATAATTATTATCCGAAGGAATGGAGGATATTGAAGCGATGATCCGGGTGGACGCCGCGGATTGCCGCGGGTGCGGGGGGCCGGGTGATTTGACCTTCGCGGAAAATATTGCATCTTTGTTGGGATGTGGACTTTAAAAAATATCACTATGCGATATCCTATTGCCGTACTTTTAATGATCAGCTGTTTTTTTGTAAAGCTTGCGCGGGCCCAGTCCGATGAGCTGCTTGTCCTCGGCCAGACCGGGAATCTGCATCTCGAGCATACGGTCGTTGCGAAGGAGAACTGGTATAGTGTGGGCCGGCTTTACAATCTCCCGCCAAAGGACCTCGCTACCTATAATAAGCTGACGCTGGGCCAGCCGCTGGTCATCGGGCAGAAGTTGGAGATACCGCTGACGGCCGTCAATTTTTCGCAGAACGGGCAGAAGGCGGCTACCGAGACGCTGGTGCCGGTATATCATATCGTCCAGGAGAAGGAATGGATGTACAGGATCAGTGTCAACCATAATAAGGTGCCTATTCCGAGTCTGGAAAAATGGAATAATATGAATAAGGACCAGGTGCATGCGGGTATGCATCTGGTGGTTGGATATTTGAAGGTGAAGACGGCGTTGTCGGCGCTGGCGAAGCCGGGAGGGGCAGGGACTGCGGCTTTGGCGGGTTCTGGGGCTTCTGTGGGTTCTGGGGCTTCTGTCGCCGGCGGTGTAAAGGATGGGGGTGTTTCGGGGACGAAGGAAGCTGTGTCGGGGGTGAAAGATGGGAATGGTTCCGGGAAGAAGGAAACGGAAGTATCGGAGGTTAAGGACGGGAGTGTTTCGGGGACGCAGGCGGTGAAGGTGAAAGAGCGGGCGCCGGCGAAGAGTGAGGTGGATTCAGCTGGGGTGACGGCTCCGGTTGTGGGAAAGAGCAAGGTGAATGAGGGGAAGGAGACAAAGAAGGCTGAGGGTGGAGACATGAGAGCAGGGGAAGGGGCGGCGGCGCCGGCTGGTGGCGCATCCGGCGGGGGAACGGCGTCTAATCATAACGGGGGTATTTTCAAGGGGGATTTTAGTGAGTCGGGCAAGTCTGCTTCGGGGATGGCGGGGACCTTTAAGAGCACCAGCGGCTGGCAGGATGGGAAATATTATGCGTTGATGAATAATATTGCTGTGGGTACGATCGTGAAGGTTAGTGATGGGAATTCGGGGAAGAGTGTTTACGCGAAGGTACTCGGTGCGCTGCCGGATATGAAGGAAAGTACGGGTCTGACCATCCGGATCAGCAATGCTGCAGCGTCCGAGCTGGGTGAGGGAGAGGGTCGGTTTAATGTTTCCGTTAGCTATTAGAGGGTGGGTTTGATGGGTTTGACGGGTTGGGGCGGAAGCCTCGCAGGAAGTCTTCGGTCTTCATTCTTTTTTTGCCTTCGAGCTGGATATCGGTGACGCGGATATAGCCGTCGGGGGCGGCGAATCTCAAATAGGTTTTTTGATCTGTCGCATAAGCTCCTGGCTGAATGCCGGGAGTCTTTTTTTCTATTTCGGAGTGATAGATCTTCAGGAGCTTGCCGTCGAGGTAGGTGAAGGCGGCGGGGAAGGGGGAGAGGCCGCGGATCAGGTTGTATATGTTCTCTACGGGTTTGTTCCAGTCGATAAGGCATGTTTCGGTAAATATTTTGGGGGCGTGTTTCAGGTCGCTGCTGTCCTGCTGGGGGGTGGCTTTTAGCGTGCCTGCCGTGAGTCCGTCGATGGTCCTGACGAGAAGGCGGGCGCCGACCTCTTTCATGATGTCGTGTACGTCGCCTGCTGTTGCGGTGGGGGCGATGGGGAAGCGGTCCTGGAGCAGGATGCTCCCTGTGTCGATGGCGTGCTGCAGCTGGAAGGTCGTTACGCCGGTCTCTTTCTCTCCGTTGATCACTGCCCAGTTGATGGGGGCTGCGCCGCGGTATTGGGGCAGGAGGGAACCGTGGAGGTTGACGGTACCCAGGGGGGGCATGGCCCAGACGGATTCCGGCAGCATGCGGAAGGCGACGACGATCTGGAGGTCGGCCTGGAGGGCGCGCAGCTCTTCCTGGAATACGGGATCTTTTAATTTTTCGGGCTGCAGGATGGGCAGCCCTTTTTCTTTAGCATATTTCTTTACTGCGCTTTCGGTAAGCTGCATGCCGCGTCCGGCGGGTTTGTCGGGAGCGGTGATGACGGCGATGACGTTGTAGCCTGCTTTCAGGATGGCGTCGAGGGAGGCAACTGCGAATTCGGGTGTGCCCATGAAGATGATGCGTGGACTAGTCGGCATAGAGTAAATATTTTTTTCTGATCTTTTTAAAGTTGGTGAGGGCGGGTCCCCAGGTCTTGCGGATGGCGTCTTCGCTGAGTCCTGCTTTTATCTGCTGGCGCAGGGTGGGTCCGCCGGCGAGGCGATCGAAGCTGCTGCCGTTCTTAAGGAAAAAAGAGTCTTTTTCCGGGTAGAGCCGGTAGGCCTGGAGCACCCACTTCAGCGTCCATTGGTTGCCGGTAGCCTGCTCAGCGTTGATCCCGCTGAGGTCGTAGCCGTTGCATGTCTTGCCGAGCTGTGGCGGATTGGTTGCGCCGGGGCTGCTTTGGGGTGTAAAGCTATAGCCGGTGGGGGGGAAGGAGGGGTTTCCGAACTGCTGGAAGGGTTTGGTCGTGCCGCGGCCCAGGCTAACGGGTGTACCTTCGAAGAGGCAGAGGGAGGCATAGAGATATACGGATTGCATGTTGGGGAGATTGGGAGAGGGTTTTACCGGTAAGGTATACCTGCTTTTGTGGGTGTAGTTCCTGCAGGGAATGACAATTAAATTAAAGGAGGGAGTAGGGGGGAGGGAGAGCCAGTTCTCGCCGAGGAGCATTTTGGCGTATTCGCCGATGGTCATGCCGTAGACGACGGGGACAGGCTGCATGCCGACGAAGGAGCGATATTTTGTATCGAGGATCGGCCCGTCGACGTAGAATCCGTTGGGGTTGGGCCGGTCGAGGATGATGAGGGGGCGGTGGTTTTCGATGGCTGCTTCCAGGTATTTCTGCATCGATGAGATATAGGTATAGAAGCGTACGCCGACGTCCTGGATGTCGAACAGCAGGATGTCTATCCCTTCGAGGTCGGAGGGTGAAGGTTTATTCTTTACACCGTACAGTGAGATGATGGGGATGCCGGTGGAGGGGTCTTGCTGGTTGCCGACTTTGGCGCCGGCGTCGGCTTCTCCGCGGAAGCCGTGTTCGGGAGAGAAAATCTTTACTATGCGAATACCTTTCTTTAATAGCGTGTCTACGAGGTGGGTATTGCCGACGATGGACGTCGCGTTGGCGAATATTGCGACGTTCTTTCCCTGCAGGAGGGGGAGGTAGAGGTTCATCTGGTCGGCGCCGGTAAGGATGGGGGTGGCTGGTGCGTTGGATTTGGCTGACGAGTTGGGTTTCGCTGCCGAGTCGGATATGACTGCCTCGTTGGGTTTGGTGCAGGTGGTCTGGTGTGGCGGGTTGTTGTGACTGGCGTCGCTGCTTGCGGGGGGGCGCATAAATTGCAGTGTCAGCAATACCAGGCTAAGAGATATGATTCGCATAGGACGCAATTTAATTATTTAATCCTACCTTGCAGGCATGTCCCTTGCCCGGGACCCCAATTGGACGGAGTCCAATTAAATAAAAAGATATGTTGCGGCAAAAAATAATATTTTAGACAAGTTTTTGCCGCAATTTTAAATGTTAATTATATGGCACAAGAAGTAAAAGTTGGCGATACTGTAAAAGTCCATTATCACGGACGTCTGACCGATGGGACAACATTTGATAGCTCTGAGGGACGTAGTCCGTTGGAGTTCGAAGTGGGCGGCGGTATGGTGATAAAGGGTTTCGATGACGGTGTCCTTGGAATGACCGTGGGTCAGAAGAAGACGATCGAGATCGCGGTGGAAGATGCTTACGGACCAAGGGACCCTCAGGCGATCCTCGAATTTCCGATCGATCGTTTTCCTCCGAATATCAAGCCTGAGGTAGGAATGCAGCTGGCCATGAACAATGGCGCCGGTCAGCAGATGCCGGTAGTTATTGTAGAGGTCAGGCCCGATGCTGTTGTGCTCGATGCCAATCATCAGCTGGCTGGTGAGGATCTTATTTTTGACCTCGAGCTGGTGGAGATCAATAGTCCTTCGCGGATTATAATGCCTTAGTAGGAAGTTTCCCTTTTTTTATGTGAACCGCCGTGGGGCGTGGACCTGTTGGGGTTGTGAACTGCCCGTTGGGGTCGCTTTGGGGTATGGACCGTATTGAGGTGTGGACCGTTCGGGAGATCAGGCTGGGTTGGGTTTTGGGGAGGGGGTGTGGTGGGCGTTGTATTTTTTCTCGAATGCCCATGCGAGGATCAGCAGGCTGGTGAGGGATATCGCCGTATTGAGGATCGAGCCTTCGAGGCCGAAGTCACCGCCGGTGAGGAAGAGGTCGCCTTTTGTTTCGGCCTGGAGGACGGAGGGAAGGTTGAGCCCGCTGACACGGAAGCCCAGTATCGGGCCCTGGAAGAAGTTCCAGGTGAGGTGGAAGAGGAAGGAAAACCAGAGATTTCTCGTATAGATATAGTTGATGCCGAGCAGGAGGCCTGCCAGGATGAGATTGGCGAAGGCGAGGGTGTGCATGCCCGGGTTGGTGAGGTGGAAGCAGGCGAACAGGAGGGCGGAGATGGCGAGGGCGATCCATTTATTGGAAAAACTGTCCAGCAGGTTGTTCAGGATATATCCGCGGAACACGAGCTCTTCGCTAAAGGCGATGAAGGCCATCAGGCCGAATGAAACAAAAAATGAAGAGGGGTCGAAGACGATATCCGTCCATTCCAGGTGTCCGCTGAGCAGCAGCACCACCGCGGTGAGGCCCATAAGGCCGGGGCCCATCAGGAGACCGGTCAGCGCCTCGTTGATATAACCCATCAGGGGCCATCCCAGGCTCATAAAGCTGCGACGATCCACGAAATGCCGGAAGAGGAGGACACAGACGGTAGAGATGACAAATTCCAACAGGACCATCAGCCATAGATAGCTGCCCGTCAGGAGGCCTGAGATCGTGGGCAAAGGATTGGTCTCCAGCTGCTGGAGGGAAGTTCCCGTGATCGTCACCAGGGCTGTTGTTGCAATCAGCAGGGTGAGCAGAAAGAAGCCGAAGCCAAAGAGAAGGACGCGAAGCCAGCCCTGCGGGAACACCGGATTTTTTGTAACCTGATCGGACATAGTTAGGTATATTCGTTTGGTCCAAACCAGACCATGACCGGTCGGACAGTAATAAATTTACGGAACATGTTTGAAAATTACTCGTTTACCGTGGCGGAAAGATTCCTACGGTATGTTCAGATCGATACACAAAGTGACCCGCAGTCGGCTACTTACCCCTCTACCGCGAAGCAAAAGGACCTGGGCCGGCTGCTGGTGGAGGAGCTTCGGGCGGCCGGTTTGAGCGACGCAGATATGGATGAATTTGGTTATGTGTATGCTACACTGCCGGCTAATACGGATAAAACGGTCCCGGTAATCTGTTACTGTGCGCATATGGACACTTCCGCGGACTCCAGCGGCACCGGCGTAAAACCTGTCGTACACCATAATTACGACGGTGGAGCGATCGTCCTGCCGGACGACCCCAGCCAGGTCATTTCTCCCGCCGACCATCCCTATCTGGCCAGCCGGGCTGGGGATGACGTCATTACAGCCGCCGGCACGACGTTGCTGGGGGCGGACGACAAGGCGGGTGTCGCCGTAATAATGGACATGGTGCATTTTTTTATGGGCCATCCGGAGCTGAAACACGGGAAGATCCGGATATTGTTCACGCCCGACGAAGAGATCGGCAGGGGGGTAGACAAGCTGGATATGCAGCGTCTTGGGGCTGATCTCGGGTATACGCTGGATGCGGGTGAGCGGGGGTCACTCGAGGACGAGACCTTTTCTGCTGATGCCATGACGATAACCTTTCATGGGCGCAGTGCGCACCCGGGTTATGCCAAGGATAAATTGGTCAACGCGATAAAGGTGGCGTCTTATTTTGTCGACCTGCTGCCGAAGGACGAGTGGTCGCCGGAGACGACGGAGGGCGCCTATGGCTTTGTGCACCCGGTACGGATCTCGGGGCTGGCGGAGAAGGCTGTAGTAGAATTTATCATACGGGATTTTATGACCATGCGGCTGGAGGCCTATGAGCAGATATTACGGGATAAGGTGGAGGAAGCGCTGGCGGCTTTCCCCGGGGCGACGGCGGAGGTAGTGGTGAAGGAGCAGTACCGCAATATGAAGGAGGTGCTCGATCTCCATCCGCAGGTGACGGCCTATGCGGAGGAAGCGATCGTGCGGGCGGGCGTGGCAGTCAGGAAGAGCAGCGCCAGGGGCGGGACGGATGGGTCGAGGCTATCCTTTATGGGGTTGCCCTGTCCCAATCTGTTCACGGGTGAGATGGCTTTTCACGGGAAGCACGAGTATGTGAGCATACAGGATATGCAGAAGTCGGTGGAGACGATAGTGCATCTTGCAATGATCTGGGAGGAAAGGAGCTGATTGCAATGATTCGAGGGAAATGAGCTGATTGCAATGATCTGGGAGGAAATGAGCTGATTGCAATGATCTGGGGGGAAATGAGGTGATTGCAATGATCTGGGAGGAAATAAGCTGATCTATGCATTGACGCTGGTCCGTTCGCGGATGGCGCGCATGATCATTTCCGCGTGTACCCTCGAGTTTTCGATGAACCAGATATGGGTATTCATGCCGCCGCAGACGACGCCGGCGAGGAACAGGTTCTTTATGTTGGTTTCCATTGTCGCGGGGTCGTAGAAGGGCTGGAGGCGGCTGTCGTCGGATAGCAGGATGCCTGTACGAAGCAGGAAGTCAAAGTTGGGCTGGTAGCCGGTGAGGGCGATGACGTAGTCGTTGGGGATGGTCACAATCCCGTCGGGAGTGAGGATATCGACCTCGTCGGGGCGTATCGCTGCGATGGCGGAATGGGTATAGGCCTTTATGCTGCCTTCTTTGATACGGTTCTCGATGTCGGGCTTGACCCAGTATTTGACACGGGGGCCGATGCCTTCGCCGCGGATGACCATGGTCACTTCTGCGCCTTTCCGCCAGGTTTCGAGGGCTGCGTCCACGGCGGAGTTGCTGGCGCCTACCACGATCACTTTTTGCATGGCATAGAAGTGCGGCTCCTTATAATAGTGGGTGACCTTGGGCAGGGATTCGCCCGGAACGTCGAGCAGGACCGGGATGTCGTAAAAGCCGGTAGCGATGATGACATAGGTGGCCGTGTAGGTCTGGTGGTCGGAGACGATCTCAAAGCCCTGGTCCGTGGGTCTTATCTGTTGTACTCCTTCCTGCAGGCGGATGTTCAGGTGGTTGGAGACGGCTACGCGGCGGTAATATTCCAGCGCCTCGCTGCGGTTGGGTTTAACGTTGTTGCTGACGAAGGGTACTCCGCCGATCTCGATGCGTTCGGAGGTGGAGAAAAAGGTCATGTTGGCCGGATAGTTGTAGAGAGAGTTGACCAGGCAGCCTTTTTCGAGGACGAGGTAGTCGAGGCCGGCCTTGCGGGCTTCGAGGGCGCAGGCGATGCCAATGGGACCGCCGCCGACGATGATGATGGTATAGTTATTTTGCATGGTGCGTACTCACAAATTTATGTACATTCACGGATAAAACTCTTTACTATGGAATCCGTCAATGTCCTTTCCATTATCCTGGTGCTGGTAGCAGTGGCCATTCTCTTCAGCTGTGCGGTCAGTGTGAACCAGGGATACATATACGTAGTCACGATGTTTGGTAAGTACCGGCGGATCTTGCGCCCGGGGTTGAACTTTAAACTACCGTTGCTGGAGGCGGTCTATAAAAAAATATCGATCCAGAACCGTAGCGTGGAGCTGGAATTTCAAGCTGTGACGTCGGATCAGGCGAATGTTTATTTCAAGAGCATGCTGCTGTATGCTGTTCAGAATGCGGAGGAGGAGACGATCAAGAAGGTCGCCTTTAAGTTCATCAGCGACAGGGATCTGATGCAGGCGCTGACGCGGACGATCGAGGGTAGCATACGTAGTTTTGTAGCGACTAAGAAGCAGGCGGAGATACTGGGATTGCGCAAAGAGATAGTGGAGTTCGTGAAGGACCAGATCGATCATTCTTTGGAGGAGTGGGGATATCATCTGATGGACCTGCAGATCAACGATATTACATTCGACAAGGCCATTATCGAGTCGATGAGCAAGGTGGTGGCCAGCAACAATCTGAAGGCGGCTGCGGAGAATGAGGGGCAGGCGTTGCTGATCACCAAGACGAAGGCGGCACAAGCCGAGGGGAATGCGATAAAGATCTCTGCTGAGGCGGAGAAGGAAGCGGCCAAGCTCAGGGGGCAGGGTGTAGCGCTTTTCCGCCAGGAAGTGGCGCATGGGATGAGCGAGGCGGCGGAGGAGATGAAGCGGGCTAACCTGGACACGAATGTGATCCTTTTCAGCATGTGGACGGAGGCGATAAAGAATTTTGCCGAGGTAGGGAAGGGGAATATCATCTTTCTCGACGGCAGCAGCGAAGGAATGGATAAGACGATGAAGCAGATACAGGCGTTGATGGTGAATAAGTCGAATGGGCAGTAGAGGGACGGAGTAGGCATAATTTTAGCATTTTGTTAAAAAATAGAAGGACTAAGGGGCCGTTATAGGTGATTAGGCTTACTTTTATCCCTCCGGTCCCGAAGGGCCGCTTAATAATTTAAAACGGATACTGGAATGAATCTCTTTTTTCTGCAGGTAATACTGGACTCGGCAAAGATCAAAGACAGTCTGGCGCGGGTAGCCATGACGGCGGCTCAGCAAAAGGAAAATCTGTGGGATATCCTTATCAAGGGTGGACCGCTGATGATCCCGCTGGCTATACTGCTGGTCATTGCGATCTTTGTATTCTTCGAGCGGTATATTGCCATCAAGAAGGCGGCGAAGATGGATGACAATTTCATGAACATTATCCGGGACCATATCATGTCCGGGAATATTTCTGCGGCGCGGAGTCTTACGAAGAATACGCCTACTGCGACGGCGCGGATGGTGGACAAGGGTATACAGCGGGTGGGCAAGCCGATCGAGGCGATCGAGCGGAGCATGGAGAATGTGGGGAAGCTGGAGCTGTACAAGATGGAGCGGAACCTGGCGATCCTTTCGGTCATTGGGTATATCGCGCCGCTGTTCGGGTTTTTGGGGACCATTGCGGGGATGTTCGAACTGTTCTATAGCATTGCGAGCACGGGAGAATACAGCATCTCGAATATTGCGGGTGGTATCTATGTGAAGATGATCTCTTCGGCTTCGGGGCTTATTATCGGGATCATCGCTTATGTCGGATACCGATTTCTGATCAGCCAGATCGACAAGGCGACGAACCGGATGGAGGCTGCCAGCGCAGATTTTATTGACATCTTACAGGAGGAGGCCCGATGAATCTAAGAAATCGTCATAGGGAAGAGGCAGAAGTGCATACGGGGCCGTTGAATGATATTTTGTTCATTCTGCTGCTGTTCTTCCTCATTGTCAGTACGCTTGCGAACCCCAATGTGGTCAAGCTTTCCCAGCCCAAGTCGAAGAGCGACACCAAGGCCAAGCAGACGGTGGTAGTATCGATCGATGCGAATAAGCAGTTCTATGTGGGGACGACGAAGGTGACGATCGATGAGCTAAAGGCGCGGCTGCAGCCCTTCCTGGCCAAGGAGACGGACCAGCCTTCGATAGTCATCAATGCGGACAAGTCGGTGCCCGTCGACGATGTGGTGGCGGTGATGCGGGTTGCGCGTGAGCTGGGGGCCCGTACGGTGCTCGCGGTGGATAAGAATGGGGCGCATTAGCGTGGGGGCCGGTGGGGAATGGGATTTGGGCCGGTGCTTAAAATTCTATGTGAATCCTTCCGGCGAATAAGTTGATGGGGCCGCGGTCTTTGTTGTAGGCCGGGTGGTTGACGAACTGGTAGTCTGCCGTGGCCCAGAGGTTATTGAAGAGCTTTACTTCATAAAATAGTTCGGCTATGCCTTCGCGCCCGTAGTTGGGCAGCTTTCCATCACCTATCATAAAGCCATAGCCGCCAATTGCCAGAAAATCGCGGTGGTCTTTTGAAATGCCGTTGCTCAGCAGGGCGATGCCGAAGTTATCGGACGGGCGGTGCCAGCTGTTGCCATAGACGCGGATGCCGCCGCTAATGGTGTTGTCTATCTCGGCGAAGGCCCAGGAGGCGGTTTTGCCGTTGTTCCAGCCCAGCCGGAGGAAGGCGCTTGTCGAGTGGCTGAGCTCCTGTTCTGCGTTGAGGCCCAGGCCCGGCTTTTTGTTCCCATACGATTTGCCGTAGAGCACGTCGAGGGATGTATCCGCTCTGCTGATCTTATTGTTGATGACGTCCCGGTAGTGAGGGGCTTTGTTGACGTTGTAGAAGCCCAGGAGGCGGAGGACCCCTTTGTGGCCGTGGACGATATATCTTTTTTCAAATTCGATGTTCTCGCTGCTGGTGTGACCGTAGTGCCAGTCGAGCTTGGGGCCGTTGGCATAGGTGGGCTCGAGGGCGGAGCCCAGGCGCAGGGTCCAGCCGGGTTTGACGAGCTCGGCCACTACGCCATACGTATAGCCGCGGGTGTTGGCGGCGTAGTCGTAGGCGCCGTTGTTCATGAAGGCCCAGTTCATGAAGTCCATGCGGGGGTCGTGGCTGACGTTGCTGTTGTCGAAGAAGTCGCCGACGGAGAATTTTCCGGCGGAGATGGTGATGCGGGATGTGGAGACCCTTTCTTTCACCTGATTTTGGTCGTCGTCGAGGTCTTCGTAGTGTTGTTTGTCGAGGTCGATGTGCTGGCGATAGAAAATGCGGGCAACGTATACAGTCGGTTCGGGATTGCCGATGCGGAAGGTCTCGCCGTTGGGGAAGCCGGCGATGCCCAGGGTGCTGCCGACCCCTTTACCTCCTGCCATTTCGGGGTTGAAGTAGAGGGCGGCTCCGTGCCAGAGCTTTCTGCCCAGGTAGGCTGTGGCTGTGACGGAGTAGGCGCGTTCCTGCTGATCGGTCATGCTGTTCTGGCCTGCATAGGGGGCCGAGAAGGTGGGGTGCCACTGGATGATGCCGGTGAACTGGAAGTGATAGGACCAGCCAGAATCTTTTAAAAGAGCATCAGATGTGGGGGATGACTGAGCCGAAGCCTGCCGGGATAAGGAGAAGAAAAATATAGATAGCAGTAAAAGTTGGGTCCTACGCATTTTCCTTAGAATGAAAGTTGCGCGAAAATAGCCTACCGGACCAATGTTTTAAAATATATTAATGTTACGTCGTTGCTTTTACCATGCGGTCTTTGCCCTGCAAATCCTGGCGGAGGACGATGTCGTTGAGGCCGGTGGAACGGAATAAGTGTTGGACCTGTTCGCCCATTTCTTCGTGTATCTCGACGAAGAGGGGGCTGCCGGCGGGCATTTGTTCGCGGGCGAAGCGGCTGAGGGCCCGGTAGAAAAGGAGGGCGTCGTCATCGGGTACGAACAGGGCCTGGCTGGGTTCGAAGTCGGTGACGTGGGTAGCCATCTGTGTCCTTTCTTTGGCCGGGATATAGGGGGGATTGCTGACGAGGCAGGCGATGGGGGGGAGGGCTTTCCAGGTCGCGGGTTTCAGGAAGTCCAGTTCGTGGAAGGTGACTGGGGTGTTTTGGGAGGCGGCGTTGCGGCGGGCGACGCTGAGGGCTTCCGGACTGAGGTCGCAGGCGTGGATATGGGAGGTCGGGAGCTTTTTGGCCAGGGCGATGGCTATGCAGCCGCTGCCTGTTCCGACGTCCAAAATGGCGTGGGGGAAGGGGGAAGTGGATAGGACCCATTCGACGAGCTCTTCGGTCTCGGGGCGGGGGATGAGGACGTTCTCGTCCACGTAGAGTTTCATTCCGGCGAACCAGCTTTCGTGCAGGACGTACTGGACGGGGCGGTGGGAGAGGAGCTCGCTGGTATATCGCTGGTAGGTGGCGAGGGTTTCAGGGGGGAGGGGGTCCGAGCGGTGGAGGATGCGGTCGATCTTTTTCCATCCCGAGAGGTTTTCGAGGACCCAGTCGGTGATGATGGCGGCTTCGCGGTCGCCGTATAGAGGGAGCAATTCTGTAGTCAGCGATTTCTGGGCCTGTAGCCAATCCATCCGTAAAAATAGGGGAGTTTGGCGTAACTTTGCCGGCCCGATGAATTTACCCGAAACATATATGCGGCGCTGTCTGGAGCTGGCTCGGCTGGGGGCGGGGCATGTGGCTCCGAATCCCATGGTCGGGTCCGTGCTGGTCTATGAGGACCGGATTATCGGAGAGGGGTATCACCAGCTATATGGGAAGGCGCATGCAGAGGTCAATTGCATCAATTCGGTGAAGGAGGAAGATCAGCCGTTGATCGCGAGGTCGACGATCTATGTCTCGCTGGAGCCTTGCGCACACTATGGAAAGACTCCGCCCTGTGCGGACCTGATCATTGCGCGGAGGATACCAAGGGTTGTAGTGGGCTGCCGTGATCCTTTCCCGGAGGTCGATGGGAAGGGGATCGAGAAGCTGAGGGCGGCGGGAGTGGAGGTGACCCTCGGAGTGCTGGAGGCTGAGTGTAAAGAGCTCAACCGGCGGTTTTTTACTTTTCATACGCAGCATCGGCCTTATATTGTATTGAAGTGGGCGCAGAGCATGAACGGAAGGATTGCCGGGGATGGTGAGGGGCGCGTGCTTATTTCGAATGCATATACCAACAGGCTGGTTCACCGGTGGCGGTCGGAGGAGGCGGGCATCCTTGTCGGGACACGGACGGCGCTGGCTGATGATCCGGCATTGACGGCGCGGTTGTGGAATGGGCCGGATCCGGTGCGGCTGGTGATCGATAAGGAGCTGAGGCTGCCGGGGACGCTGCAGCTGTTTGACCGGAAGGTGCGGACGATCGTTTTTAATTTGCTGAAGCACGAGGAGGGAGAGCTACTCTCTTACTATCAGCTGGCGGGGGACAGCAGTCTTGTCCACCAGCTGTCCGTAGCCCTGTATCAGCTGAAGATACAGAGTGTGCTGGTCGAAGGAGGTGCGCGTTTGCTGCAGTCCTTTATCGACGAAGGTTGCTGGGATGAGGCGAGGGTTATTACCAATACAAAGCTGGAATTGCCGGGCGGGTTATCTGCGCCGGCGCTCGATAAAATGCAGCCAATATCACATGAAGACCTGTTTGCTGATACAATACGTTATTATAGGAACATATGACAGAACAGGAATTCTATTATACGATCGAGAAGGAGGCTGTTGCAGAGTTCAAGGACAGGGGCAGCAAGTTTATCGGCTATGCCTGTCCGATAAAGAGCGTGGAGGAGTTCAAGGACCGGCTCAACGAGATCAGGAAGGAGCATCCAAAGGCTACGCACCACTGTTTTGCCTATCGGCTTGGACTGGATGGGAATACATTTCGGGTGAGCGATGACGGGGAGCCTTCGGGCAGCGCCGGCCGGCCCATACTTGGTCAAATAGACAGCAAAGGGCTGGTGAATACGCTGGTAGTCGTGGTCCGGTATTTCGGGGGGACGTTGCTGGGGGTGCCCGGGCTGATCAACGCCTATAAATCGACGGCGGCTTTGGCCCTGCAGATGACGCCGCTGGCGCAGAAGCAGGTGGAAAAAGAATATATAGTACAGTTCGACTATACGCAGGTGGGAGAGATCATGGCGGTGGTAAAACAGTACAATTGCCGGGTGGTGCGTCAGGAAATGCAGCTTTTTTGTAATATGACTATCGCCATTCCGAAAAACAGGGTGATGGAGACCGTTTATAAGCTACAGGAGATCAGGAATGTAGAGCTGAGCGCCGTCGCGGGGTAGGCGGGCGTATACTATTCCGACCGTTGGCAGCGTTATAGGGGGTACCCAAAAATCCATCTTTTGAAAAAATACCTCTACCCTAGTACCCTGGCCCTTGCGGTCATTTCTCTTACTATATTCATTGCGTGTAACAAGACCTCGAATTCAGACTATGGATCGGGGACGAATCCCAATAATATTCCTGCCGAGAAAACGGTGACGGCCAGCGTGCAGGGACGGGTCGTCGATGACAAGGGTGTGCCGGTGCAGGGGGCTGTGGTGAGCAGCGGGTTGGCGACTACTACGACCGACGTCAACGGGGTCTTTTCATTTTCCAAGATATCGATGTCGAGCCGGTTTGGCTATGTAAAGGTGAATAAAGCCGGTTTTTTTACCGGTTCGAGGAGCATCATCACCAATGGCGGTGCTTCCAACTATGTGAGCATACAGCTGGTGCCCCGGGTGTCGAAGGGGAGCGTTCCGGCATCGACCGGCGGAAAGATCGTGGTGTCGTCGGGGGATACGGTGATCCTGCCGGCAGCGGGGATTGTCAATGCCGCTACCGGGGCTGCCTACACGGGTAACGTAAATGTATATGCTCAATATCTGGATCCGACGGATGTCAATCTGCCTAAGTATATGCCGGGAGACCTGAGGGGTATTGGTTCAGATGGCAACGAGACGGCATTGCAGAGTTACGGCATGGTAGGGGTGGAACTGCAGGGGGATGCGGGCGAGAAGCTGCAGGTGGCTGCGGGCAAAATGGCTACGCTTTCCTGTGCGATACCGGCGTCGATGCAGGCGACGGCTCCGGCTACGATCCCTTTATGGTATTTCAATGATTCCAGCGGCAGGTGGATACAGGAGGGCAGCGGTGTGCGTATAGGCAACAGCTATGTGGGGCAGGTGGCGCATTTCACTTATTGGAACTATGACATGCCGATGGCTACGGTGAATTTCCAGGTGCGGCTGAAGGATGAGAATGGGAATCCGCTGGCCTATACCACGATACGTTTTACGTCTAAAACCTTGGGGGCGCGCATTGGGTATACGGATGCCAGCGGGTTTTCACAGGGCATGATACCGAAAGGAGAGCAGTTGGTGATGCAGGTAGTTACGGAGTGTGACAATACGCTGGCAGGGATGAATGTCGGCCCGGCGCTGGCGGACCAGGATCTGGGGACTATTACGGTGACGGTAGGGCATGCAGATGTCGTAGTGAAGGGGACGGTAGTAGACTGTAGTCAGAATCCGATAGACAGTGGTGTTGTTGCCGTGAAAATCGATGGTCTGAGCTATAATGCTGCCGTGGTGAAGGGGGCGTTTTTGTTGCCGGTGACCAGATGCTATAGTGCTTCCACTGCGGCGCTGCTGATCGCGACCGATCTGAAAGCGTCTGTAACGGGTAGCGTGGTGTCGGTGCCTGTGAGCGGCCTGGATATGGTGGATGCGGGGCAGCTGAAGGTATGCGGATCGACCAGCAGCACCAGCGATCAATTTATTCAATTCAGCTATTCGGGGGTCACCTATAACCTGACCTTGCCGACGGCTACTATCGTCGAATACACGAGTGGTGGAACCTATATTATGGGAAATTATATGACGAGTGATGTCAGCAAGGGAGAGATAAGGATGGAGTTCAAGAATATTACCGGAACGACAGGAACTTTTGAAGATTCGGTCATGGTCTATGTGCCTTCCGGTCATTCTCTATCATGGGGCTTGAGCTGTACCCTCACTACCTATGATTCGGTGGGTGGTTATATAGCGGGCAGTTTTAATAATGGGTCGGTATCGGGATCGTTCAAGGTACTACGGACGAATCTGCCACCGACAGGAGACACAGGCGTGCGCCCGTCCTCGGTATTTTTTGTCCATTGATGGCTTAAGATGAGAACCGGGCGCTGACGACGAGGTCTTTGGTGCCGGGGGTATATTTATAGAATCCTTCACCGCTCTTTACGCCAAGATGGCCTGCCGTTACCATGTTGACGAGCAGGGGGCAGGGCGCGTATTTTGGATTGCCGAAGCCTTCGTGGAGAACGCGTAGGATATAGAGACAGACGTCGAGGCCGATAAAGTCGGCGAGCTGCAGCGGCCCCATGGGGTGGGCCATTCCCAATTTCATTACGGTATCGATCTCCTGTACGCCGGCGACGCCTTCGAAGAGGCTGATGATGGCCTCGTTGATCATTGGCATGAGGATACGGTTGGCTACGAAGCCGGGGTAGTCGTTGACGACGCAGGGAACTTTTCCGAGCTTTTCGGAGAGGGCAGTCATTTTTTTGGTGACTGATCCGTCCGTGGCGTAGCCGTTGATGATCTCGACGAGCTGCATGACCGGAACGGGGTTCATGAAGTGGAGGCCGATGACGGACTGGGGGCGGCGGGTGACGGAGGCGATGCGCGTGATGGATATTGATGAGGTGTTGGAAGCGAGTATGGCGGACTGGGGCGCGTGTTCGTCGATCTGGCGGAAGATGTTGAGCTTGAGGTCGACGTTCTCTGTGGCGGCTTCCACGACGAGGTCGGCTTTTGCGACGCCTTCGGCGAGGGTTGTGGATGTGTTGATAGCGTCGAGGGTGGATTGTTTGTCCTGTTCGGTGAGGATGCCTTTAGCGATCTGGCGGTCGAGGTTGCGGGCGATGGTCGCGAGGGCCTTTTCCAGTTGGGAGGGATGGGTATCGATAAGGGTGACGGTAAATCCTTTTTGAGCAAAGACGTGGGCGATACCATTACCCATGGTACCGGCGCCAATGACGGAAATGTTTTGCATTTGGCTTATGCGGGATTGATTTCGCGCGAAGTTAGTTGTTGTTTCGGAAATCGCCTCGTTTCCAGGCCTGGATAAACTCTGCCCAGGCGAGGGGGTTGAAGATATTCTGAGGAGGCGCCTGTCCCTGGTAGGAATAGCGGGTGGCGCTCTGTCGCAGATAGGTGGAGGCGGCTTCCCCGGCGCTGGCGGGCAGGCTTCGGGCGAGGACGCGGCGTTTGGCGACGTCGTTGTTCTGCCGGGCTATTTCTATGTCGTCGTCGGGGACCTTGGTATTGACAAAATCCCGTTCGAACTGTTCGCGG
>Ga0105240_10001335_pt1 | contig 42398 bp, 37 predicted proteins | sample KBSC54metaG_FD_80426 | JGI IMG/M metagenome (GOLD analysis project Ga0105240, IMG submission 80426) | Corn rhizosphere microbial communities from Kellogg Biological Station, Michigan, USA - KBS C5-4 metaG | ecosystem: Host-associated > Plants > Roots > Rhizosphere > Soil | place: Michigan, USA... | reverse complement strand
CATGCCGCCGCAACCCGAAGGGCGACCGCCCCACCCTAACGCGAGCCGCAACAACGAGCATGACCAGAGGCGCAGTCAATCTGCTCAGCTTATCCAGGATAAGGTCCGTCGTAGTCGTTGCCTGTGGTCGTGCCTCGCGGGACTGCTGCCACGGGCTGCTAGCTGCTGAGCGGCTTGTAGTACCGGCTGTAATACTTCCCGTAGTACCCGTAATAGTAATAACGCTCGCTCATATCCGCCCGAACTTCATTAAGCGCCAACCCAATTACATTGGCGCGCAGGCGCTTCAAACTCGTAATCACGCTCGCAACAGCCGTTTTCTCCGTCTGCCCGGCCAGCGCCACAACCACTACCCCATCCACCAGCGCGGCAATCTGAAGCGATTCCGCAAAGCCCAACAGCGGCGGCGCATCGCAAATCACCAAATCGTATTCCTGCGTCGCCTCAGCCAGCACCCGTCTCAGCGTATCGCCGATTCCGTCCGCCGCCCGGCGGCTGGGCTGGCCTGCCGGCAAAACGGACAGGTACGGCATCCCCGCCGGCTGCTGCACCAGCTCACGCCAGTTAGCATCCCCGTTCACCACGTCGGACATTCCGTGATCGTTCGCGATACCAACGTGGTGGTAAACACCCGGTCTGCGCAAATCGCAATCGATAATCAGCGTCTTCCGTTTCTGCTGACTGTGTACCGCCGCCAGGTGTACCGCGGTCGTCGTCTTCCCTTCACGCGGAGTCGCGGAAGTCAGCAGCAAACTCCGTGGGCGCCGGTCCGCATTGGGCAGCAGAATCGAATCGCGCAGCGTCCTGACCGCCTCTTCATATGTGTTCGCGAAAGACCCGCCTTCGCCGAACAGCTCCCGCTGCTTCCCTTGCGCATCTACTCCGGGAAGATGCCCTCGCCAAGCCTTAACCACCGGCAACGCGCCCAGAACTTCAACCTGCAGTTGCCTTTGAATCTGGTCCGGATCCTTCAACGTATGGTCCAGGTTTTCGAGCACAAAGATCACAACAATGCCAAGGAAAGTCGAAATCAAAAACGCCAGAATAGCGTTTGTCCGGACATTCGGAAAAACCGGATTCCTGCCCGGTCTCGCCGGGTCCGCCAGCCGGATCGAACTCCCCTGAAATCCCGCGTTGATGCCCGCTTCCTTGATCTTCTTATTCAACTCGTCGTAAAGCGTCTTATCGGAATCGGCGTCCCGTTTCAGCGCCTTGTACTGAACCGACTTCGCGTTCAACTGATCGAATTCCTTCTTACTCTCGGCCACCGCCTCCTGAATACCCTTTTCGCGGTCCAGCGCTTCCCGGTACTCCGATTCAATGCGCTTCGTAACGCTTGTCTTCAGGTTTTCGAATTCCTGCTGAAGCTGTGCCTGGCGAGTCGCCGCCTTCAAATACTCGGGATGCCTCACACCAAACTGAGTTTTGATGGTCGCAAACTTCTCGTTCTCTTCACCAATCTTGTCGGCCAGCTTCCGGATCTGCTCACCCTGCAACGAAGCTTCCAGAGCGTCAACCGAACCCGTCCTTACGGCATTGGCGGCAGCTTCCTTCTTAAGCCGGTCGCCCTGCGCATTCGTCCATTCCGTATTAAGCTGCAGCAACCGCGCGGAAAGAATATTGGTCTTCTCCTCCGGGCTGATCACCGCCAGCTCTTTCTCGAATTGAACAAGCGCCGCGGACGAGAGTTCCATCTTCACCCGCATGTCTTCAAGCTGCCGGTTCATGTAAACCGCCTGCGTTCCGGATGCCTGAAAGCGAATGGCATACGCGTGCTTGATGTAGCTTTCGGCCACCGCATTCGCCACATCCGCCGCCAACTGCCGGTCCGGCGAACGAAAAGCAATACTGAGCAGATACGTTTTCGGGGGGCGTGTCACGGCAAGATACGGCAACGTCACCGGCGCTTCATCCCCAATGGGATCGCGCTTCTTCACCACAGGGCGAATCCTTGGATACTTCTGAAGTACAGGCCGAAGCACCGAATCCGACTTGATCAGGCTCACCTGTGTCGAAAGATACAGATCCGAATCCGAAACAGAAGCCGCGCGCGACTGCGTTGCCTCCGATCCGATGACTGCGTTCGGCGCCATGCGATCGACATCGATCGTCGCGGTCGACTCATAATAAGGCGTCAGCCGCGACGAAACAAAAATCGTCGATGCCACCGCAATGCTCACAAACAGCAGCAGCCGCCACTTATGCCGGCCCAGCATCCACAGATAGTGCGCGATCGGCAGCGCCGAACTCTCACCTTCCTGGTCAGGTCCCTGCGTCTGGTAAAACGCAACGCGCTCTACAGGCGCGGGGACTCCTGGATTAGACTCGGGCGAGGGCAGGGCAAGATACTTTTGGTCGTTTGGCATTCGAGTTCAAAGAAGCGGACTATCTCAAAAATGTGGACAATTAGGTTAGGCGCGCGCTTCACAGGCCCCCGAACCAGATATCTCCTTATTCTATCCGATTTGCTGCGAGACCGCCAAAGCCTGTTCAAAATCGTCCCGAATATCCGCGATGTCTTCAATCCCTACCGATACCCGGATGTATTCCGGCCGCACCCCCGCCGCAAGCTGCTCCTCCTCCGTCAGTTGCTGATGCGTCGTCGATGCCGGGTGAATCACCAGCGTCTTCGCATCTCCCAAATTCGCCAGATGACTCGCCAGTTTCAGGCTGTCGATCAGCTTCACCCCGGCCGCCTTGCCGCCTTTGATCCCGAAACCCACGATCGCGCCCGGTCCGCCCGGAATATACTTCCTGGCGTTTTGATGATGCGGATGCCCGGGCAACCCCGGATAGTTCACCCATTCCACCGAAGGATGGGCCGCCAGCCACTCCGCGAAAGCCTGCGCGTTCGACGTATGTCGTTCCATCCGAAGCGGCAGCGTCTCGATTCCCAGCAGGAACAAAAACGCCGCATGAGGACTCATCGCCGCGCCTGTGTCCCGCAGCCAGTGCGTCCGCATATGGATGATGTAAGAGATATTGCCTATCGGCGCCAGAGCCTCCGCGAACACCAGCCCGTGATACGAAGGATCGGGCTCGTTGAACTCCGGCCACTTCTTCGGATCCGCCGTCCAGGGAAATTTCCCGCTGTCCACCACCACCCCTCCCACATGGACACCGTGCCCCCCAAGAAACTTCGTGGTCGAGTAGATCGAAACGTCCACGCCATGTTCGAAAGGCCGGAACAGCGCGGGCGTGAGCACGGTATTATCCATCAGCACCGGCAGTCCGTGCGAGTGTGCGATTTCCGAAATCGTATCGTAATCCGGAACATCGTTCTTCGGGTTCCCCATCGATTCCAGAAAAACCAGCCGCGTATTCGAATCCACCAGGGCATCGATCTCACCGGGGTTATCGGGATTGAAAAAACGCACCTCGATACCCAGCTGCCGCAGAGTCTGCGTGAACAGCGTGTGAGTCCCGCCATAAAGACTGGTGGACGAGACAATGTTCTGCCCGGCGTGCGTGATCGTAAGAATCGCCGCCGTCGTAGCCGCTTGCCCGCTCGCGAAAGCCAGAGCCGCCGCGCCTCCTTCGAGCGCGGCCATGCGCTTTTCCAGCACATCGCACGTCGGGTTCATCAGACGGGAGTAAATGAAGCCAAATTCCTTCAGCGCAAACAGATCGGCGGCATGCTCCGTGTCATGAAACACGTAGCTCGTCGTGCTGTAAATAGGAACCGCGCGAGCCCCCGTTACGGGGTCCGGTTCCTGACCGGCATGAAGTGCGAGAGTTCCAAAGCGGCGTTTCAATTCCGGAGTTGACATAGTGTGTGGTCCAAACCCGCTCATGATACGACAAAACGATGTGAGAAACTGACGGCTTCATGGCAGGTTTGCGGCTCTGGCGCCAAAACTACATCGCGGTCCTCTGTCTTTTGGCCCTGGCCAGGCCCTTGACACCCCAGCCGCCGCCCTCGAAAGAGGTCCTGACCTACGCGATCGAGTGGCGGTTGGTCTCTGCCGGATTGGCCCGCCTGACCATGTCCGCCCACCCCACAGCCGGCGAGATCAAGCTCCACATCGAGTCCGCCGGATTAGTCTCCCGGCTCTTCCGCGTCGAGGACGACTATACGTCCCTTCTCGGTCCGAACTTCTGCACCCAGAGCACCTTCATGGCAGCCCATGAGGGCAACCGGAACAAAGAAACGCGTGTGGTCTTCGACTACCCGGCCCGCCGCGCCACCTGGGTCGAAAGGGACCTGGTAAAGAACGTGACAAACACTCAGGGCGTCGACATTCCATCCTGCATCCACGACGTGCTTGGCGGCTTGATGGTGCTCCGGAACCTTCGGCTGGAGCCCGGCAAGACCGCCGCGCTTCCGCTCAGCGATGGCAAGAAGTTCGTGCAGGCTAAGGTCGAATCGCAGCGCCGGGAAGACATCAAGACAGAGCTCGGCACGTTCAAAACAATCCGCTACGAGGTCTTCCTTTTCGATAACGTGCTGTACAAGCGGTCCGGACACCTCCACATCTGGCTCACGGACGATGAGCGGCGATTGCCCGTACAACTGCAAGTCCGCCTGCAGTTCACCATCGGCACAATCACCTTCCGGCTGATCAAGGACGAGAAGTCGTGAACTATACCAGGTTGACCTTAGTCATCGCAGTGTTTGCCCGGCTGGGAGTCGCCCAGGAAGCCGGAAACGATCTGACCACGCGCGCCGTGAACCTCATGGAGTCGGCCTCAGCCGCCGTACCGGGGCTGTCTTCCGCTACTGAGGCGTTGCGGCACATGAGCGAGGAAACCCTCTCCAGTTTGCTGAGAACTCCGCGGAACCCCGTGCTGAGTAACAGGTTTCTCACCCAGCTCCGCGCCTTCATGGCCCTGAGCGACGCCTACCCGCGACCGACCCCTTTCCCGCCAACGGCAGCCGACCAGTTCGCCGAACTCCGCGCCCTGCAGGACAGGCTGCAGCGCAATCTGGACGCCGTACTGGAAGCCAACGCCCGCTCTACCGCCGCCCGGGATGCCGATCCCAACAATCTGAAGCGCTTCGCGGAAGCCGATTCCAAATTGCCCCCGCCCGGAAAATCCCGCGTGGTGTTCCTCGGAGATTCGATCACCGACTCCTGGCGGCTCAATGAGTACTTCACCGGCCGCGATTTCGTGAACCGCGGCATCAGTGGACAAACCACGACGCAACTTCTCGGCCGCTTCTTGCAGGACGTCGTCTCTCTGCATCCCCAGGCGGTTCTAATCCTTGCCGGAACTAACGATATTGCCCGCGGCATCGCCCTGAATGGAATCGAGGACAATCTGACGATGATTGCCGAACTTGCCAGGGCACATGGCATCACACCGCTGTTTGCGTCCATTACGCCCGTGAGCGATTACCACAAAAGCGAAGACCCGCGCTATGAAATGACCAGATTACATCCTCCGTCGGTCATCGTTCAGGTGAATGCCTGGTTGCGGGATTATTGCCGTCGTGAGGGTCTGACCTACGTGGACTATTACACCGCCCTGGCCGATTCGACTGGCAGACTGCCGGCCGATGAGGCGGACGACGGATTGCATCCGAACGCCAAGGGATACCGGATCATGGCGCCCATTGCGCTGCAGGCAATAGACAGGGTCTTGACTGTGCCCCCGGCCCCAACGCCATCCAGAAAGCGTTCGTCTAAATAGCTTCGCGTCGCCACAGAATCTGAAATAGCCCGATTACAATTGCCGCCACGAAAAGCGCGTGTGCCGCTCCGCCGAAGGTGTGCCTGCTAACCAGCAGCACAAGCCACGCGACCAGCAGAACCACAAAGATCTTCCACAACATGCAACCAGTGTCGCGCACGAATGCGCCTACTGGATCAGGGTTGTCTTTGTCTTAGCCAAACCGGTGAAGGTGCCGCTCGTGTCGTTCTGCAGCGTGCTGCTCCCGTTGATCGTAACCTTATCGGCGATAAACGCCGCGTAAGTGGCCGTCGTTGTGTTTCCGGTGAAGCTGAAAGGCGACTTTGGAAAATAATAGACTCCCGTAATGCTGCCTGTGGCAGAGTTCGAGATCGTATTGGCGGATGTGTAAGGCAGCGATCGGTCCTGAAAGAAAACCACGCCCTGATACGCTCCTGAAGTGGGAGCTGAGAGCGTTACTGTCGCAGCTCCCGTAATGTTTATCGGGGCGATCGAGTTGGAACCGGTAGCAGTGTTATAAAAAGTGACTCCCGACCCCGTGACCACGGCCGAGTTGGAAATTGTAAGCCCATTTCCGTTAAGAATGTAAGTGCCGGGATTGAACGTCGCGTGCGCCGACCCGATGATACTTATGCCCCCGCAATACACGCCGGGACTGAGCGTTACCACGTCGGTGTGATTCATGCTGAAGCCAGTTTGATTGCAACCCGAAAACACTGGCGCGGCAAGATTTGCAAGTGGGTCCGTCGCCGCACTCGCATTGTATGTCGGCGCCGGACTGATTCCGGTGGACGACCCTTGCGAATAGGTGCTGGCCACGAGTTGGACAGTTCCGGCAATGTGCGCCGATCCGGTGAGTTGCGTTCCCGTCGCGCTGGAAGAATTCACATAGGTGCCGCACCCGCTGGTCGTAAGGGTCGAAGTGCCGGTCACCTGAAATGCGCCGGAAGCATTCGGATTCAGGACGTAAATGCAAGAGGAGTTGGGAAGAGTCGTCACCCCGGAAGTCGCCTGAGCGGATATCGACGAAATCGTGTAGCCCTGGCCGAACAGGAAGAAATTTGGCGCGGTAGTGGAAACGGTCGCCCGAATCCACAGACTCGGCGTATTTCCTGTAATGCCGGGCGGAACTGTATTGTTCTCAATCATCGTCGCGGTGAAGCTGGGTGGCCCGTCGGTCGTCGCGTAAAGACAGCCCGCCTGAAGTGAGGTCGTCGGCGGAGTTGTTCCCACACACGTATAAGTCGTTCCGCAGCTGATATTACTGCAGGAATCCCCATTGGCCTGGGCGTAAACCGCCGCCGCGGTGGCCGCCGCATCCGCCGCGGTCTGAACACGAAGCTTCAGATAGTAAGCCCAGCCGAGATCCACCGAAAGGCCCATCGCGGCAAAGAGAAAAGTCAGGCTGAATGTGACTATCAGGATTGCCTGGCCGCCACGTCGTTCCCGAACCGCGGCGCGCATCAGAAGACGATCCTTTGGCGCGACGTGGCCGCGACTGTAAAAGCGCCCGCCGGATCTGTGTTTGGGGGCCAGAACAGAATGATCGGATTCACCAGCATGTAAGTGGCTTTCACGGTTATGTCGCTCCCTACGCTGTTATACAAAGGATTGGGAAACTGAGTGGTGCTCGATGTACAGCTGTTTACGGGGTTGCATGTGGTTGTCCCGCTTCCATCAGTCAGATTCACAATAACCTGATCGGAATTGAGAGCCAGCGCCTGCGCTTTGAAGTAACTGGCGACAGCGCCGACGGTGATCGTACAGTTATTGGTGGCGGTAGCGGTCGTAGCCGAGCACGTTGCGCCATGCAGAGTGACATATCTCGAGGTTGCTTCGGACGCATACGCCAGGTTGTGAAACTCCCACATGTCTATGGATACCGCAACGATAGATATAGTGATAAACATCAGCGGAATGCCCAGAAGCGTGAACTCTATCAGCGTATTACCCGCGCGCCCGCGCCTTCCAGACTCGTACATATTTCTATCCACGAATCCTCATCTTTACGGTGCGATTGATTGTTAGCTGAGCGGGCAATAATCCAGGGATTGCGATCAGTTTGGGAGTGAGGTAGACTACCGTAACCGAAGCCGCCGGTTGTAAATCAGGTCCCGTTACCGAAGAGGCTGTCACTGCCACCGGAGCCGATGACGTGACGTCAGTGCCTGTTCCACAGGTAATCAGCCCGCTTCCTACGTTCGGCAAATTTCGAAACTGATCGAGCGCGTACTGGCAAGCCACGGTCGCGTCAGGGCATGCTGTCGAACTGCTGGAGCAGTACATGGCGGCCACGCTTGCGGCTGTTTGCGAGGCGATGAGCGAATAAGAAAAGAATCCGTAATCATAGGCGCCGACGAACAGGAAAACATACCAGGGCAATAGAAGAGAGAATTCGATAATACTGCTCCCGCTTCGCCGACCCTGGCGCTGTTTCTGAGAGTCGCACATACAATCACTTTCAATGAATTACACGGCTCGCACAAGACTACGAAAGTTATCTTTCCCGCACTAGCCTGGGTTAGATATCCCGCAGTGGACTATCGTCGGCGCCTAAGCAGAAGCGCCGCTACGCCCGTGAGGCCAAGCAGGAAGGTAGCCGGTTCCGGTGTGCCAGTCAAATCCGCGGTAACCACAATCAGTTGCACGCTTGCCGCGTCGCCGCTGATGCTCGCGAAAACAGCTTCGTCCACCGCCGATTGCGTCAGAGTGGTTATACGGCCGCCCACGCTGAAAGTACTGCCCAAACCGATTGCTGTAAACGCATCGGAACTCAGGCCGATCATTTGGGAACTGTTAGAATCGCTGGCGGTATAGATGCGGCTTCCGTATACCGTGCCATTACCAAGATCCGCATAACCAAACGAGCCCGGAATGCCTGTTACCTGGTAGGTCTCGGAGCTAACGCCCTGCGGCTCCTTAACCGTCCCGGTGCCGAGCAGCAAGGTTGCGGATTGAACGGTGCCGGTGAGAGTAGAAACATCGAAAGTAAACCAGTCCCGCAGTTCCTTCCCGTCATGAAAAGAGGCGTCGATCCCCGCATAGTAACTGTTCCCGCTTTCGACGCCGTTGTTCGTGCCGTCCGAAACGATCCAGCCGCGGTTCAACGTATCGAACGTGAAGGTTCCCCCCACAGCTGGCAGTGCTCCAAATATCCATAACACAAATGAAAGGCGTCGCAATTCGACCTCCGGGATTACGTTTCATTGAAAGTCTTACATACTACAGCGTTAGGTAGGTAGATTCCCTTTGGTTTACCTGACGATGTTATCGGAGCATAACATTCGGTCAAAATCGCAGCCGCATCTCGTTTGTGCCCTGAAAACCAAGGCTCGTATACAGCCCTCGGCCCTGTTCGCTGGCATGCAGCGAAACCGAAAGGAATCCATTGATGCGGCACCAGTCAATTAGCGCCTGCACAATTACCCGCGCGAGTCCTTTTCGGCGGTGCTCCGAATCCACGTAAATGTTCAGGATCCAGGCCCTTCGAGGGTCGTAGTTCAACGGACTGCCCGGCCAGGGGGCGATCACGATTCCGCCGCCCGCCATGATTTTGCCATCCATTTCGCCCAGAACGCCCACGTAAGAGCCATCCGGCAACGCCCGCTCGAAGTAAAGCCGGGACCCCTCTTCGAATTGGTCCATGCAGCGCTCGTATTCTCCCCCCATCTCGCGGAACATTTCGCGTCTGTGGAATAACACGGTTTCAAGATCGGCGAGCGTAGCCGGGCGGAGGGTCATCCCCGCAATCTTACCCGAAGAACAAAGGTTTTATGTGACGATCGAAAAGATTCTCGGCCACGTTGCGGGAAATCGATTCTTCGCTCTGCCTCAACATGCTTAGATAACGCTCCCCCATCTTCGCCGCAACCTTGTAGCCCACATGAAGTAACTGCCGGACATTCGGGTTAAAATTCGGGTTTGCCTGCACATGCCGCAAAGCATCCGTGTACTGCGCGGCGGTCCAGCCACTTACCTCCGCCGGCGACGGCAGTTTCGAGTAGTCGATGTCGATTACCGAGGCATACGGCGCGCAGAGCTCTTCCTTGTGATCGAACGCCTCGGAATATACTTCCTTCGCCAGCGCCAGACCCTCTGGCCCGGCTTCAGCAAGCCCGATCAGCTCTTCCAGCCAGGTGGTTCCAGCCGTTTTCAGATGCAAACCAGCGCCAGTTCCGCGCATCGCATCCCGAATGGCCCCATAGATGGAAAACTTATCGCTTCCCGAATGCACGCTCAGCTTCAGCGTATCCGGAAGGCCGTATTTCGCTATTGCATAAGCGATGACCGCAAGATCGTCCGAAAACTCGATCGCGAACTGCGCGGCATCACCCACGTAATCGACACCCTTGTTGAAACGGCCTGTGAACTTCGGTGCGATAGTCTGAACCGGAATCTTCTCGTCGGCGATCGCCACCAGAATAATCAGCAATTCCGGAGGTGTTTGCGGTGCATCGGTTTCATCCATCGAGACCTCCGTTATGAAGTTGTCCACTCCCTTCACGGAGGCGATGTGCTGATAAATCTTGCCCGCTTCCTTCACCGCAAATAGATACTTGGCCGCGACGCCAGCCACAGATTCGCGCGTAGTGACTATCGGTTTATCAATGCCCGGAATATTCAGCGTGCCGATTAGTTCCGGGTGCCGGTTAACGAACTCTTCGAGATTCTCCGCAGACGCGGGCTTGCCTATGAAGTGTGCCACGTCAAGGGTGTAGAAATCGCTCGGCGCAATAAAGCGATCCACGGTATCCAGATTGATGTGATCCGCATCCACGTGCCATGGTTTGGCCCAGCCGGCCGCCTTCACAGCCTGCTCCGCGGCAGCCTTCACGCTTGCTGGTTCGGAGCCGACAATCAGGTGCTCGCGATTCGATTTGTTCCACACCGGAACAATCTCCACGCCCTTTTCAGCAGCCATTTGGAATGCCAATAACTGCGCTCTCGCCTGATGCGCAAAGCGGTCACCAACACCGATCGTATACTTCTCGATTTTCATCATCCGACTTCCACCCCTCACCAGAATCTATTATTCGAAGGAAACCTGCACCTTCACATACGCGCCAGGATTATCGCTCCAGGCCTGCAGCGCTCCGGCGGCCTGATCCAGCCCGACAACGCGTGAAATGATGCTGTCCACTGGAAAGCGGCCCCCCCGCAATGCCTCGATAACGGTGCCGAATTCGTCCAGAGCATTGCGGGAGCCCAGGATATCGATCTCCTTCATCACGAACAGGCGCGTCTCGTATTCCACCGGTTCCTTCGCATAACCGATATAGACCACCCGTCCCGTGAATGCAACCTCTTCAACTGCCATTCGAAACGTCGCGGGCGCTCCAACCGCTTCGATGATGACGTCAGGGCCAAGCCCGTCAGTCAGTCGCGCCAGTTCGTCATGAACATTGCGGCTGCCGCTGTTGATCAGATGAGTCGCGCCCGCTTCTCTTGCCACTGCCAGTTTTCGATCGTCCACATCGATCGCAATAACCCTGGCTTGTCGGTAGGCCGACGCCGCTATAGCGCCAAGGCCCACCACTCCGCACCCGATTACCGCTACGTTGTCGTCAGCCGACACCCGGCCGCGTGCCGCCGCATGAAATCCAACTGACAGCGGCTCGACGACACTCAGCTCCGGTATGGAAAGGCCTTCCGCGACATACAATTTGGTCCAGTGCGCCGTGAAGTATTCCTTCATCGCGCCCTCGCGCTGCACGCCCAGAGTCTGGTTGAACTGACAGGCATTCACCCGGCCGCGCTTGCATGAAGCGCACTTACCGCAACTCGTGTAAGGCGAAAGCGTGATGTTCATTCCGGGCTGAAAAATCGCGGGCACTGCGCTGCCTGTTTGTTCGATAGTCGCCGCGATCTCGTGGCCAGGAATGCGCGGGTAGCTCACCAGCGGATTCTTCCCTCGGAAAGTGCTCAGGTCCGTGCCGCACATTCCAACCACGCGTGTCCGAAGCAGCACCTCTTCCGCTCCGGGCTCGGGGCGTTCCACGTCGGTCACCCGTGCTTTGCCGGGTTCGTCGATTACGAACGCGCGCATTTTACTGGTTCACGCCCGAGCAAAGAAATCCGCCGTCCACAGAAATGCACTGTCCGGTTATGTAACTTGCGGAATCCGATGCCAGCAGAACAGCGGCGCCCACCAGTTCATCCGTCTGTCCGAACCGGCCCATCGGGGTGCGCATCAGCAGTTCTTTTCCTCGCGGTGTTCCGTCCAGAAGGGCCGCATTCAAGTCAGTCCGAAAGACCCCAGGCGCGATAGCGTTTACATTGATTCCGTAGCGCGACCACTCCACCGCCAGACTTCGCGTCAACGAAAGGACGGCCGATTTCGATGCCGCATACGCTGCCACCTCAAAAAAAGCGACGTATGAATTCAATGACGCGATATTGATGATCCGGCCCCGGCCGCTGGTCTTCAGCGCCTCGTAAAAAGCCTGGCACGCGCGAAGAGTGCCTGTCAGGTTCGTGTCGAGGATACCGTTCCACTCTTCTTCGGAAATGTCCTTCGTCGGCGTGCGCTTTATGCGGCCGGCCACGTTCAGCAGAATGTCTACTTTGCCGAACTTAGCCACCACGGCATCTTTAAGCGTCTCCACGGATGCGCGGTTCGAAACATCCACGGTATGCTCCAGTGTTTCCCGGCCTTGAGCGCGAATGAGTGCGCTCACTTCTTTCACATTTTCCTCGCGACGCCCTGTCGCAACCACGCCGGCGCCCGCCTCTGCAAAACCCAGCGCCATGCTCTTGCCAATGCCGGAAGTACCGCCGACCACCACCGCCACGCGCCCTGTCAGGTCCGTAAAATTTTTCGTCATCGTCTTCCCGGTCACAAGCTTTCTCGTGAAAAACCAAATTACCAGATGCCCCCCGCCACCCCGAAAAAACGAATGAGCCGCAGCCCTCGAATTCGAGAGCTTGCGGCCCTTTAGAATCAATCTGAATTGAACGAAAGACAGCGCTTACTTGCCTTCTACGCGCAGATCGTTTTCAACCGAGAACGCACCGGTAACTCCGTTGGCGCGAATGCCCGCAATGTTCTTATCGGCTTCGTTCGCAACCACTCCCTCAAGACGGATGTTACCGTTCTTGACAATGATGTGGATCGATGGCAATGCCCGGAAGCCGTATCTCGTAGACAATGTCGGATCGCCGTAGATCGCCCGATATGCAGCCATTCGGATTCGGTCGTCATTCGGCGAAAGCGGCAAGACTTCGATGTTATTGGTCACCTGAGTCACACCCTCAATATGCTTGACGACGTTGCCGGCGTCGGATTTCAGCGTAGGTCTGGTCACCTCGCCGACAAGAGTTACCGCGCTGCCATTGATCGTAAAACCAAGATCGTCAAACACGCCAAAGTAAGGCAGCATCAATAACTGGTGGCGAACTTCCCGCGCGAGGGCCGACTCGCTTGACGGACCAGTTATGTATGGATCCGCATGCTCCTTAACCTTTTGAGAGTCTTTCGGCGGAGCCGCGATGCCCGCGGAGAATAAAATCACGCCCGCGAGTACCGCATTTGCCAGCGTCTTCATAGCTACAACCTCCAGCCTGTATTGAGCAATTGCTATGCCAAAAAAAATTATGGAAACTGAGGGATATCGGACGATTGCAGGCGCCGGACGCACGCATTTTGGTGGTGCCCTGGCTGAAATGCGCCACACCTCACACATACCTAAAAACCACGGCGTATACTCCTCTAATGCCTCACGTTTCCAAACATGCCCCCGGCGCATTCTCATGGATCGAGCTGGGCACCAGCGATCAGAATGCAGCTAAGCATTTTTACACTTCTCTCTTTGGGTGGACGTTCACAGATAGCCCCATGGGGCCGGATGACTTCTACACCATGTTCCAGCTTGAGGGCGAGAATGTCGCCGCCACTTACACGCTCAGGCCAGATCAGGTGGGCCATGGCGTCCCTCCGAATTGGAATCTTTACATCAACGTGGAAAATGCCGATGACACGACCGCGAAAGCGACTCAACTCGGGGCTTCTGTTCTCGGCGGTCCCTTCGACGTCTACACGTACGGCAGGATGGCCGTACTCGCGGACCCCACCGGTGCTGTGTTTTCGATCTGGCAGCCGAATACCCATCAGGGCATCGGCCTGAAGAATCAGGCGGGCTGCCTTTGTTGGGCGGATCTCAGCACCCCCGATCCCGCGGCGGGGGCCAAATTTTATGCGGAGCTCTTTGGCTACAAAATGATTCCCGGTGAGAGCGGCTACCTGCATGTGCGGAACGGGGAGGATTTCATCGGCGGAATTCAATCGCCGGATCAGCGGGAACTGAAGGCCCCGCCGCACTGGCTGATCTACATTCAGGTGGACGATTGCGCGACCAGCACAGACAATGCAAAGGGGCTCGGCGCAAGCATCTACTTTGGTCCCACTGAGGTGAAGAACGCAGGCATCATGACGGTCCTGGCTGACCCGCAGGGCGCCACCTTCGCACTCTTTCAACCGACGCCTCGCCAGTAACAACGGACTGGAAAACTGTGGGATCCGGAACGCGGGCAGCAACCCGGCCCGGGGAGTATTGACCGCCGGCGCACCAGTCCGTCGTCGAAGCAACCGACCGGACGTTCCACTAAATCGACAAGGAGACAGAAATAAATTGGGTTTGGATTAGCTTTGCAATGCTTTGGATCGCCTCAAAAACGGGTTTGTGTCTTCTGCAAACTCGAAATCCAATCTCAGATTGCCCTGGCAAGGTACACTGCGAATTCACGGCCAATGCCTAAATTGATCCTTCTCGCTGAAGATCAACCCTCCGCCCGCGAACTCCTGCGGGCGATTCTTTCGGGCGGCGGTTATCGCGTCCTCGAAGCCAGCGACGGGCACGAAGCTGTCCGGCTTGCCGACGCCGCTGTGCCCGATCTGGTTTTGCTCGACATCCAGATGCCTGGACGTGACGGCTTCAGCGTTTGCGCCGAGTTGCGGGCTGACCCCCGCTTTGCCACGGTTCCCATCGTCGCAATGACCGCCGGGTTAATGCGCGGCGAAAAGGAACGCGCCGCCGAAGCGGGCTTTTCAGAGTTCCTCGCCAAGCCAATTTCGGTAGCCACTCTGCGCACCACCGTCGCGAGCCTTCTGGGCGATTGAGCTTCCACAACGCGCTGCGTGAGATGACGCAGTGCCCCTTATAATTGCGTGATTTCCGTCTGCCCGCGTGTAGTTCATAAGGCCGACTCCGCTCTAACTGCTTGCATAAAAGTGACTTATAGACGCAACGCACACGTGGTTCGTTGGCCGACGGAGTGCATCCATTGAGGCTTCGGCGACGCATGGCGCCTGCCGGGAACGGGACTTCAAATGACGATGGAATCTGTGGCGAGAAAACTTATCGAAGGAAAACACGCCAACGCGGCAGCAAGGGTGTTTCTTCTTCTGGTCATAGCCATTACTCTGACCGGCGCAAAAAAAAATCCCTACGGACCTCACGATAAGGCTTCATATCTGAATTCAGTCATTGTGGATTTCCTGCGACCGGGCCTCACCATCCAGATCAACTCGGGCACCGTCACAAGCGACGGCACCATAACAGTGGTCTATTCCCTTGCAGACCCCATGGGCCTGCCTCTCGACATAGCCGGCGTCTACACTCCCGGACCCATCAGCATTGGCTATGTGATCGGCGTCATCCCGAACAATCAAGCCCAGTACACCTCGTACATCACCTCTCAGGCGACCGGCGCCGCCGGCACCTTTACACGGGCCGCCGCTGATTCCGGCGGTGTGGTGACGCAGCTCGATTCCGGCAAATATCAATACGTTTACAAGGCCAAAGCGCCGGTCGGTTTCGATGCCACCGCCACGCACACCATTGGCTTATACGCCGCGCGCAACATGTCCGCATTCGGTATTCCCAACAACAACGCCACTGCCGTTTTCACGTTCGTGCCGAATGGCGCGAAAGTCACGCACGTGCGCGATGTGGTTCGCACTGCCGCCTGCAACGGCTGTCACGATCAGCTCTCCGCGCATGGTGGACGCCGGCGCGCTGTCGAACTCTGCATCATTTGCCATCAGCCGCAATCCACCGAAGCTTCTAACGGAAATCCAATCGATTTCAAAGTCTTCATCCACAAAATCCACATGGGTTCGCAACTGCCCAGCGTGATTGCGGGCGGTAAATTCGCCGTTGGCACCAGCGACTGGTCCACCGTGGTCTTCCCCGCGGACCCGAGGCGTTGCGAAACTTGTCACGATCAAAAGTCCGGCGCGGTGCAGGCCACTAATTACATGACGAAGCCGTCAATGGTTGCTTGCGGTTCATGCCACGATGACGTGAATTTCGCGACTGGCAAAAACCACGCCGGCGGCCCCCAGGTAAGCGACAATCTTTGCGCCACCTGCCACATCCCGCAAGGTGAGATTGACTTCGATGCCTCGGTCAAAGGGGCTCACGTAATTCCGGCCGAAAGCGCCATGCTCAAGGGCGTCCAGATTGCGCTGAGCAAGGTGGATAACGGCATGGCGGGCCTGAAGCCCACCATCACCTTCACCCTGAAAGACGGGGCGGGGAATCCGCTCGCCCCCGCCACTTTGGGCTCACTCTCTTTCACCATGGGAGGCCCCACGTCCGACTATGGGTACACCAGTTTCGGGAGCGACGTAATAACGCCAGGGTACGTCACCGAGAGCGCCCAGACAGCTGCCAAATGCGGCGCCGATGGAACCTGCACTTATGCCTTCACTCACGCTGTGCCAGCCAATGCCGCGGGATCTTTTGCGATCGGCGTGGAAGCGCGGCGCGTCGAGACGCTGCTTGCCGGCACGACTAAGGAAATGTCCGCCACTTACGGCGCTACCAACAAAGTCATCTATTTCTCAGTTGACGGGTCGACGGTAGCTCCCCGGCGTGCCGTGGTCGCCACAACGAACTGCCAGCGCTGCCACGTCAAATTCACCACCATCCACGGCGGTTTGAGGAATCAGACCGAATACTGCATCATATGCCACAACCCTTCGAACTCAGACGTGGCGCGTCGGCCAGCAGCAGTCGTCGTCGCCGACAGAGCTTTGCCGCCGCAGGGGATCAACTTCAACATGTTGGTCCATCGCATTCACACGGGAGACAATCTGGCGGCGCTCGGACGGAATTACACGGTGGTTGGCTTTGGTGGAACTCACAACGATTTTGGCGATGTCCGCTTTCCCGCAATGAGTTCCACGGGCTCGCCCGGCGATACCCGCAACTGCTCCATGTGCCACTCCGGCGGCAGCGAAGCGAATCTGCCCGTCGGCAAGAATGCGGTGATGGATCCCCAGGGTCCCATCAGCCCTGTCCAGGCGATTACATCAGCCTGCGCAGGTTGCCATGCCGATACTCCGGTCGCGGCGCATGCTCTGGCAAACACCAGTTCGCTCGGAGAGAGCTGCACAGTCTGCCACAAAACCGGAGCCCAATTCTCCATCGGCTCAGTGCATGCACAGTACTAAATCGGGTGCTGCAATTCTTCTTCTGTTGCTCTGGGGCGCGGCAGCGAATGCCGCGCCCCCCGCGGGAGAAAAGAAATTCGGCGAAGAATACGCAGGCTCCCAAACGTGCCAGACCTGTCACGAAGACATCTGGAACAACTACCAGAAGAGCGCGCACACCTTCGTAGAGACCGATGCGCGCGGCGGCTGGAAAGACCACGGTTGCGAATCGTGCCATGGCGCCGGTGCGAAACACGCCGGTTCGGCCAGTGCGGAAGACATTCGAAATCCAAAGAAACTGTTGGCACAGCAGACGGACAAGATCTGCCTGAACTGCCACCTCAACACAACCAGGCATTCCGAACGCATTCAGAGCAGCCATATGAAAGATGGTGTTTCCTGTGTGGCATGCCACTCCATCCACGCCAACGGGCCTGTTGGGCTTGTTCCGCGCGCTCCGGCGCAAGTGAACGCGCTGTGTACCGGATGCCACCAGAGCGTGAAAGCGCAATTCGCCAAACCCTTCCGCCACAAAGTCCCGGAAAATCAGATGACCTGCGTGGATTGCCATAACCCGCACGGCTCGGTGCGCCAACCGATGGCCCAGACATTCGCCGCGAACGAGCCCGGATGCTTCAAATGCCACGGCGACAAGCGCGGTCCGTTCACGTTCGAGCACGCGCCAGTCAGGTATGAGGGTTGCCCGACATGCCACGAAGCCCACGGATCCACCAATCCCAGAATGCTGAACCGGCACGAAGTAAGGCTCACCTGTCTGGAATGCCATTCAAACCTGCCGGCGCTGAGCGCGTCCTCCGTCTCGAATGGAAATTCGTCAGCGGGTTCGGTGCCTCCCGCGTTCCACGATCTGCGTTCGCCGCGTTATCAGAACTGCACGGTCTGCCATCAAAAAATTCATGGCAGCTATGCCGATAGGAACCTGTTGCGATGAGAGCGCTTCTTCTCTTTGCGGCCGTTCTGCCGCTTGCCGCACAACAACCCGCACCGTCGCCCGTGCCGTCATCCGAATCATGGCTTTCGGGTTACTTCGAAGCGGGCTATAGGGGCCTCACGGGCGCCGGCGGCAGTTCCGACACTTACCGCAGCGTGGTCAATTTGGGCTCCGGAGTCAAACTCACTGGCACGGATTTCACCATTCTCGATCCGAACAAGCGCTACTTCGAAAGGCTTCGTGTTCGCGCCGAAGGCTGGGGCGATGACCCATGGTCGGCTTTCCACCTGTTCGTCGAAAAACGTGGCATCTACAAAATCCTGGCGGATGTTCGAAGGCTCTCTTACTTCAACAACCTGCCTTCGTACGCCGATCCCACTCTTACGCGCGGAATCGCGCTCGACCAGCAGTCGTTCGATACGCGCCGCCGCTTTGGCTCTTACGATTTGGAACTCTTCAACAACCACAGAGTCTCGCCCTACCTGATCTACGAACGGGACGCAAGCACCGGCCGGGGCGTGACCGTGTTTCAAACCAATGCCGATGACTTCGCCGTTCCCGACACCCTTCGCGACAGCACAGATCTTTACCGGGGTGGCGCGCACATCACAGGCGCCCGCTATCATTTGACTCTGGAAGTCGGCGGCACAACTTTCAAGAACGATCAGAACACCTACACATCCACCACGCTCGCACCCAACCCTGGCAACAATCTGAACCCGGTCTTCGGTCAGACTCTCGGTCTCGCCAGCCTTTCACAGGCGTACGGCATCAGAGGCGACGGCGTCTTCAGCAGAGCCACCGTCACAGAAACGCCGTTCTCATGCCTCGACATCTACGGACATTTCCTCTACAGCGAGCCGCGCAGCAACCTGAATTACCGGCAGTTCAATACGGGCAATTTCATTCTGCAGAGCCAAATCCTTTTCTATAACAGCGAACAGTATTTGATTTCCGCGGCAGCGAAGCTTCCCCACACCACCGGCAATGCGGGTCTGGAGATTCGTCCCCTGCATGGCATTCGCATTCTGGAATCGTGGACCACAGACCGGCTTCATAACGCCGGTTCCGCCGCGCAGAACGACACGTTCTTTTCGAGCACACTCTCGGCCGCTCTCGCGACCAACTATAACCAAATGGAAACCAGCATTATTGCGAGCGCCACTCGCACACTGACTCTGCGCGGCGGCTACAGATACGTTTGGGGAGATGCCCATGACGCGGTTTTGGCGCCCGCGGGCTTACCCTCCGCAGCGGCCGAAAAGCTGAGACGCAACGCTGGTCTTGGCGCCGCCACATGGCGCCCGGGAGCAAAGCTCTCATTCACAGCGGAACTGGAAGCGGGCTCCAGCACCGGCGCATACTTCCGCACCAGTCTCTACAACTACACGAAGCTGCGTGGCATCTCACGTTACCAGCTTCTAAACACCTTGCGGCTCTCAGCCGACTACAACGTGCTTAGCAATCGAAATCCCAATGCGGGTTCGGCTTACCAGTTCCTTTCGCATCAGGAGACGCTGGCGCTCGACTGGAATCCAAAGGGGGACAGGATCACCTTCGATGGCTCTTACTCCCACTGTTCCTACCATTCCGAAATCAGCTATCTCGTGCCTCAAATCCTGGCAAGCGCACTCTCCATCTATCGCGAAAACTGTCACACCATTTCCGGATACATGAACGGCACTTTTCGAAACATGCGCTTAGTGGCCGGTGGCTCCGCCGTGCTGACCTCCGGAAGCCGCCCCACAACCTACTACCAGCCGACCGCGAAATTCTCAATGCCCCTCACGAAGCACACCGGGCTGTTCGCCGCCTGGTCTTATTACGGCCTGGGCGAAACCTTCTATGGCTATGAGTCGTTCCGGGCGCATCTGATCACAGCTGGATTGAGGTATTCGAGATGAAACTCCTGCTGACACTTCTGGTTTCCGCGGCCAGCCTTGGCGCCGCAACCATACCCATGGATTCGGCCCGCGGCGACAAACTATTCGAAACGGCAGGCTGCGTTCAATGCCATCGGCTGAAAGGTGTGGGTGGCACAACCGCCTCGGACCTGGGTCGCGTGCTTGACCGCGCCTACAGCCCGGCGGACCTCGCCAGCACCATGTGGAACCACGCCCCCACCATGTGGAAGACGATCGAGGCGAAAACTCTTACGGTCGGCGATGTCGATGAACAGGCGGCGGCCGATCTGTTCGCATCCTTCTATTCGGCGCGTTACTTCGAACTGCCGGGCGATGCGGCCAGAGGCAAGCGGCTTTTCGCCGGGAAATCGTGTACAAACTGTCATGGGCTGACCGCGTCCTCTAATCCAAACGCCAAGCCTGTGAATCAGTGGCAGACTCTTACGGATCCGGTCGCGATGGCAGGCGCGATGTGGAATCACTCGCCCGCCATGTGGAGCGAGCTTTCGAAGAAGAACATCCAATGGCCCGCACTCTCCTCGCAGGACCTGACGGATCTTCTGGTATACCTTCGCAACAGTTCCCCCACGGCCCGCGGCGCCGCGCAGATGTTCCGGATCACGGCCGGCGAAAATGGCGAGGCGCTATTCGATTCGAAGGGATGCGCCGCCTGCCATAAGTCGCCGCGTCCATCCGCGGCTTTGACGCTGACTGGCGTAGCGGCATCCATGTGGAATCATGCCTCGTTCCCGCATCTCGAACCGCCTCGCCTGGACACGCGCGAAATGCGCGAAGTACTGAGCTACTACTGGGCCAAACAGTTTTTCGAGAGCACTGGCGACGCTTCCAAAGGACGGCATCTGTTCTCGTCTAAACGCTGCGTTGAGTGTCATTCGGGGAACGGGCCGGGCCCGCTTCTGTCCGATAAAGCGGGCAACTGGAACGGCATCACCATGGTTTCCGCCCTTTGGCGCCACGGCCCGGCAATGCTGAACCAGATGAATGGCAAGCGTATTCAGTGGCCGGTATTCAAAACCGGCGAAATGGCGGACCTGATCGCATTCATGAACGGCAAACGATAGATGACGACAGACGCCAAACGCCCGCTCATCACCCTGCTGGCCAGTCACTGGATCAGCATGCTGGGAGTTGCGTTTGCCACCACCTCGGGCTTCTCATGGCTCTTCGTTCTTCCGCAGCACCTGCGCGGCAGGGTCGATAACCCTTACATCGGGATTTTAGTTTTTCTCATCATCCCCGCGTTTCTGCTGCTCGGGCTCGCTCTGATTCCGATAGGAGTCTTTCTCGCGCGTCGGCGCATCGCCTCCATTCTCAGCGAGGTTTCCGACAGCCGGACCGCATGGCGCAGAATGGGCAGCTTTATTGTCCTGATGACCTTCGTCAATGTCGTGATCGGAAGCCAGGCTTCGTACAAGGCAGTGCAACACATGGAGACGGGACAGTTCTGCGGCCAAAGCTGTCACGTGATGAAACCCGAATACACCGCGTGGTCGCACGCGCCGCACTCGAAGGTGCTTTGCGTGGAGTGCCACGTTGCCCCCGGCGCCTCCGGGTGGCTCGCGAGCAAAATGTCCGGCACCAGACAACTAGCCGGCGTCTTGCTGAACAACTATCCAAGACCAATCGCGTCGGCCATGGAAAGCAATCGCCTGGTCAGTTCCACCGAAACCTGCGAACGTTGCCATGCGAGGGCTCGTGAGATCGGATCTCCGCTGAAGGTCATCACTTCTTTCAAAGATGACGAACAAAATACAAGGCTCGAAACCGTCCTGATGATGAGGGTCGGCGGCCCCTCGGGTGGCATTCACGGGGCGCACATGGGACCAGGTATTCAAATCCGATATGCCGCCGCGGACCCCAAGCGGCAAGTCATCCCCTGGGTCGAATACACAAAGAACGGAAACGTATCGACCTATGTAACCGCGGACGCCAAGCCTGGCAGCGCCGGGAGCATGCCGAAGTTCGAAATGCAGTGCGTCGATTGCCACAACCGGCCAGCGCATACCTTTCAACTCGCCGAACGCTCCATCGATAAGGCACTCGAGACAGGCGAGCTACCCATTGCGTTGCCCTGCATCAGGAAAACAGGTCTCGAAATATTGAAAGCGCCGTATGCGACCGGAATCGCCGCCACCACCGGGATCCCCGCAAAGCTGACCGAGTTCTATCGATCGAAATACCCGGACGCTTCAGAAAAATGCAGGGCCGAAATCGCCGCCGCGGGCCAAACGCTGCTTTCTATCTACAACCGCAACGTTTTCCCCGATCTCAAAGTCACATGGGGCACGTACCCCAACAATCTTGGCCACACCGACGCGCCGGGTTGCTTCCGCTGCCACGATGACGGCCACGTCAGGGCTTCAGACAAAAAGACTATTACCAACGACTGCACCGTCTGCCACCAAATGGTTGCCGTGGATGAGACTTCACCTGAAGTGCTGAAAACGCTCGGCATTGCCGATCAACTCCCGAAAGGAACAAAATGAAAAAAATCGCCGTTTCAATCCTCGCTCTTACGCTCATCAGCACTGCCGCAATCGCGGCAGACGCAAAGGCGGGCCAGGCCGCTTACGACAAATCCTGCAAAGGGTGCCACGGGGCCGCCGGCTCTCCCAACCCCGCTGTAGCAAAGATGCTGAGCGCCAATATCCCTGAACTTGGGTCCGCTCCCGTTCAGAGCCAAACCGATGCGGATCTCGCGAAGGTCATCGCCGAGGGTAAAGGCAAAATGAAGCCAATCAAGACCCTCATTGGCCCTCCGGAAGATGTCGTGGCCTTTCTTCGAACCCTGAAGAAGTAGCTATAACAGTCCGTGTTTTTTGAGCTTGTATCGAAGGGCGTCGCGCCCCACTCTCAATCCCCGCGCGGCTTCCGATTGATTCCCGGAAGCCGCTGCCATTGCATCGGCCAGAAGTCGCTTTTCGTGTTCCTCGAATGTGCCTTCGGCTATCTGTGCAGACCCGGGCGGCGGCGCGCCATGCCCCATCAGATACTCCGGCATGTCCTGGACATCGATCGTTTCGCCCATCGCCATCATGCAGGCGTAGCCGAGTACGTTCTCCAGTTCCCGGATATTTCCAGGCCATTGGTGCCGCGCCAGCAGCACATGACTTCTCTGCGTAAGCCCGCGTATGGGCTTTCCGTATTGCTTCGCGAACTTGTCGACGAAGAAGCCGATCAGCAGAGGCAAGTCCTCTTTGCGTTCGGCAAGCGGAGGCACACGGATTTCCACCATCGAAAGCCGATAGAACAGGTCTTCACGGAATTGCCTGGCGGCGACGGCAGCCCGCAGGTCGTGATGGGTCGCGGCGATCGCCCTCACGTCAACCTTCCGAGGCGTCAGCGATCCAACGCGAAGCACCTCCTGGTTCTGCAGCGCACGCAGAAGCTTCGCCTGCGTACTCAGCGGCATGTCGCCGATCTCGTCGAGAAACAAAACGCCCTTATCGGCGAACTCGAACAGGCCCATCTTTTCCTGCGTAGCGCCCGTGAACGACCCGCGCGCATGGCCGAACAGCTCACTTTCGAACAGGCTCTCCACCACGGCGGAGCAGTTGATTACGACAAATCGCCCGTTTCGGACAGGGCTCATATTGTGGATTGCCCGTGCCGCCAACTCCTTTCCGGTCCCTGTTTCACCGGTCACCATGACCGTCCGGAAATGGGGCGCGATTCTGCGCACCCGCGAAAACATCTCCCACATCGCCGCGCTTCGGCCTACCATACCCTCGAAACGGGAGCCGTCGCCAAGATTGGTCTCAAGCGCCATCGCCTGCCGCCTCTGCCGAACCTGCGCAACCAATTTAGCGATTCTCTCGCGAAGCACAGCGACCGGCACCGGCTTGTTCAAATAATCAGCCGCGCCCCGTCGAATCGCTTCGACCGCCGATTCCGAAGTGTAGTGAGCCGTCATTAAAATTACGTCGATTGCGGGGTCAAACTCCACGATCCGGTCCAGCACTTCGAGCCCGCTCATTTTCGGCATTACCAGGTCACTGATCACAATCTGCGGATGCTCGCGGAATACCGCTTCAATGCCTTCTTCAGGATCGCTGGCGGTGACGATTCGCACCCCTTCGCGCGCCAGGGCAGTAGCAACAAGCTCAAGAATATCGGTGTTGTCGTCAATGGCGACCAGTACGATTTCATCGCTGTTTGGCGTCATAGTTTGGAATTAACCAGCATGGCCGTAATCGCCGGCACATGCTGCCTCAGAGCGCGCAGCAGCGTCTCCCTTTTGACCGGCTTCTGAAGATAATCGGTCGCACCCAGATCCAGCGCTTCGGCGTCCCGATCAAGGACGGACATAACGAAAACCGGCGTCTCGCTGGTTTCGGGCGCGGCCCGCAATTCGGCCAGCACACGCCACCCTGAACGGCCCGGCATCAGCAGATCGAGCGTGATCGCATCCGGCCGGATCGACTTTGCAAAACCGGCGGCCTTCGCCGCACTTGGCGCAAATTCTGTCCGAATACCGAGTGGATTCAAATATCCCGCGATCAATTCACGAGCCGCTGGCTCGTCCTCCACTATGAGTACTATCGGAGCGCCCGACCGGACCGCGGGGTCGCCCGGAATCGTGAAGGTAAAGCAACTGCCCTCGCCGCGCGCGCTCTCCACATCGATTCTGCCGCCATGCATTTCCACAAGCCGCTTCACGATCGCAAGGCCAAGACCGGTTCCTTCCCTGACCCCCTTCGTGGTCGAGCCAACCTGCCGGAATTTATCGAAGATCACCAGTTGATCTTCCGGCGCGATTCCCACGCCGCTGTCGCGAACGGAAAACGAGATCATACCGAACCGCTCCGGTTGAGCGTCGATGACAATGCTGCCCCCTTCAGGCGTGAACTTCACCGCATTACTCAGCAGGTTGATGAAAATTTCACGAAGCCGAACGCGGTCCGCCAGAACCGTGATCGGATGCATAACCCGATTCTCCACGGATATGTTTTTCACCGCCGCCGCCTGTGAAATGCCGTTGACGGTATCCGAAATCGTCTGTTTCGTTTCCACGCTCTGAATGTCCAAATCCAGTCGGCCGGATTCGATCTTGCTCAGGTCAAGAATATCGTTAATTAGTTCCAGCAGATGCACGGAATCCTTGTGGACGTGAGCGACGAATCGCTTCTGCTTGTCATTCAGCGGACCTTCCAGTTCTTCCGCCAGCAATTCCGTAAAGCCAATAATCGTGTGCAGAGGCGTTCGAAGTTCGTGGCTCATGCTGGCCAGAAACTCGCTCTTCAGCCGGTCGGCGCGTTCAATCTGCCGGTTCCGCTGTTCCAGTTCCTGATTCGCCGCCCTGATCTTTTCCTCCGCAAGTCTGCGCTCCGTAACGTCGCGAATGATGGCGGTTACGCGGAAGCCATCCTCGCTCTTTACCGGGCTCAGGCTGATTTCGACGGGGACTTCGGCGCCATCCTGGCGCTGGGCCGTAAGCACCATCCCACTGCCCATCGGGCGGGTCGCCGGCCGATCCCAATAACTGCCGCGATGCGCCGCATGCGCGCTGCGAATCGCGCCGGGAACCAGGGCATCCACATTCAATCCAACGAGTTGTTCGCGTGAGTAACCGAAGAGCATGACAGCTGCCGCGTTAGCCAAAATAATGGTTCCTGTGCGATCAACTTCGATAATGGCATCGGGCGCGGCTTCCAGCAGCTCCCTGAAGCGCCATTCCTGACCGGGTGCGTTCATAGGGGCTTCCCTAAGAGTATCGCGCGCGAATTCAACGGCGTCGCCCGGGTTGTTTGTTGATTGCATCGGCTCACTCCGTGCAGATCGCCGACCAGAAATCAACCCGTAAATCGCTGGTTTATTGCGTGTCCCTGAGTGCCGGATGCGCAATCTGCGCGAAATGCCGCAACACTGGCCGGATTTGAACGCAGCTGCGGGTCTCGGAACATCGAAGGTATCCTGACTGTTTGTCGTTTACCGTTGCCGGCCACTTGTGGAGGAGGAATATGAATCGCTGTCTCGAAACCATTCTCGTTGTTGGTGCTCTCCTTCCGTCCGCGCTCTTTTCGCAAACTCCGGATACCGCCGCGCTGCGCGGCCTGGTGGTCGACCAGAGCCACGCGCCGGTCTCGAACGCGGAGATTACGCTTTCGAACGCATCCCTCAAGCGCACGACACGTTCCGATGAAGCGGGCTCCTTTGTTTTCGCATCGCTACCGCTTGACGCGAGCTACGCCATCTCAGCGGCAAAGCAGAACTTCGCGACAGCGAAGCTTTCGGGCATCGCACTGCAAGCCGGCGCTACCGCTGAAGTCACTCTTCAGATGGATGTCGCGGCCGCAAAAACCCAGGTCACCGTGACCGGCGTTGCGGGGGAGGTTCGCACCGATACCCCGCAATTGGCATACCGAATCGCCGGTCGCCAACTGGAAGAGACACCCTTGCCCGATCGCCGCATCACGGCTTTGGCGCTTCTGAACTCGGCCAACAAACCTGCGACCAACCAGGGAGACGTTTTCGTAAATCAAACTCTCTTCACCAGCAATGGAGCGGGTCGTCGCCAAACATGGTTTGAGGTGGATGGCGGAAATTCCACCGATAATTGGGGACGCCAGACTATCTTCACCACGGTGCCCCTCTCGGCGGTTCAGGAGATGACTGTTCTGACGAATCCATTCTCGGCTGAGTATGGCGCGAGCGCCGGTAGCGCGGTTAGCATTGTTACCCGCAGCGGCGGCAATCGGCTAAGAGGGCAAATCCTCGAAGTCTGGCGGCCGGCAGGCACCGAAGCCGCTCTTTCCGGCTTCACCTCAGCCACTGCTACAAGCGGGAATGACTTCACCAGCAATACTCTGGAGCAGACGGATCTGTCGCTCGGCGGGCCGTTAGGCCGCGAGAAGAAGACGCACTTCTTCAGCGCGGGTGAACTGATTCGCGAAGACCGCGCGTCACCGGTCGTTTCGCCGGTGGCGCCGGGCAGCTTCGTCGGGCACTACCGCGGATTGCTGGGCTTTCTTCGTGTGGACCATCAGTTAGACAACCGCAACGCACTGTTTTTCCGCGGCAACACCGATTCTTTTCACGACACGAACCCGAACGGCACGGTCGGCGGCAACAATCTGCCGACTGTCGCCCGAACCTTCTACCGCCGCACATATTCGCAGGAACTCGGAGAAACCGCCGTATTCACTCCGAACGTTTTGAACAGTATCCGGCTGCAGTTCCAGCTGGCCTCGCCGATTACGCAGTTCACCCCGGCGATCTATGGCACGCAGTATCAGGTCCCTGTATCGACCGGTGGCACATTCACCAGTGGAACCTCGCAATCGGCTCTGCTGCTCAATCGGCAGTATGAAGCGACCGATACGCTTTCGGCAGTGATGGGCCGGCACACCCTGAAAGTTGGCGCGCGCGTCATCGCGGTCCATACGGGCGGGAACAGTAAAGAGTTCGGGGGACCCATCTATTTGGGCCAGTTCATCTATAACACCTGCACTCAACCTCTGGTTATATGCGAAAGCCCGGCTTTTCTGAATAACATCTCAAATGTCCGGACCTATACACAAAGTTATGGGAACGCGAACTATGTGGTGGACGACGTTCTCTGGTCTCTGTTCGCGCAGGATGATTTCAAGATCAGGCGTGACCTTACGCTCAATGTTGGTATCCGCTACGAGCGCCAGACGTTCACGGATTTCAAGCGCGGCTTCGCGCCCCGTGTGGGTTTCGCATACAACTGGCGCGGCGACGGGCGGACGGTGATTCGCGGCGGCTTCGGAATCTACTACTCGCAGATACCCGACAACAGCGCCGCCAATTACGCGCTCACCGGCCCCACGGGCGTGTTCAACTATACCGCCTCGCCGGGGCAGATCGGGTTCCCCGCCAGCATAGCCGCTGTGCCTCTGCCGGCATTCCCCGCCGGTGCTCAGATGCCGCTGCGGAGCCTGTATATCAGGCCCGGAGACAACATCGATATCGACCGTTACCTCCCCGCTAATGTGCTGCCCGGATATCCCGATCGTCTGCTGAACCCGTACTCTGAACAATGGACTTTTGGCGCGGAACGCCGCGTTGCGACCGGCTGGGTATTGCGCGCGGATTATGTCGCTTCACGTACCCTCCGGATCAATCGCCCTCTTGACGTGGATGCACCATCCACATTCCTCCGGACAGCGCCGAACCAGATACGAACCGCTCAGGCCGCGAACTGCGCAAGGCCCTACTGGATCTGGTGGTACGAGCAACTTGGCCAGGTTTGCGACCCCGCCAGAACGACCAATCCGCAGCCTCCGTTCGCGGTAGTTCAAACTGACGTGAACAACGGCTATTCGTACTACAACTCCCTGCAGGTGAATCTTACCGGCAAAATCGGCAGCCGTCTGACGCTTACCGTCAGCTATACGTGGTCGCACGCCATAGACAACGTGGATCCCGATGTTCCTTCTCAGAATCCGAACGATCCGTTACTCACAGGCCGGCTTGAAAACGGGAACGCGATCTTCGATCAACGACACCGCGCCGTAGTGGGAGGCATTTGGGTCGGCAAGTGGGGTTTGCATTACGGGGGCGTTGTCTCGCTCGGTTCGGGCCTGCCCTTCAACATCGTTACCGGCACGAATAACAGCGGAGACACCGGCGCCACCACGGATCGCCCGGTGATTAACGGCGTGGTGATTGGCCGAAATACCGGTCGCGGAACGCCGGCTTACGATTTCTCTCCACTTGTGGAACGTCCGTTCCGGATTAACCCGCATCTCTTCATCGAGCCCAGGATTGAAGTGTTCAACCTGCTCAATCACGCTAATTTTGTGGGCTTCAGCGGCACTTACGGAAACGGTCCCGCCGCAGGCACTGGCTTTGGACAACCGCTCGCTGGAATCACTAATCAACTGCCCGCGCGTTCCATTCAATTCGCACTGAAAATCGTTATCTAACTGATTCGGCAGCTTGTAGTAATTGGCCTCGACTCCGGCTCCATCTGTTGATAATGTTACACGCAGATTTGGCCGAGAGACCGCGGTTTACGCCGTCCTTCTTCATCGTTTTGAGGGGACGGAAAAATGAATTTGAGAGTGGTGCGCTGAGTTGCGCCCTGTTGTCTATTGCCGCGCGTCTGCCCGCGCACACCGTCGCAAGTTCCATGATCGGCACCGTGCTCGACCCTGTCAGCGCCGTCATGTCCAAGGCGCCGGTCACGCTGCTTGATGCCGATACGGGAAGTGTTCGAAGCGCATCGACGGATAACTCGGGAGTGTTCCGGTTTCTGAATCTCAGCCCGGGCGTATATTCGATCTCAATTCAGGTCAAGGGATTTAAGACCTTATCTAAGACCAGCATTGTCATCGCCGCGAACGAGACGCGCGATGTGGGCAATATTGTTCTCCAAATCGGAAATGTGACCGATACGATTTCGGTTACGGCCGAGGCTACTCCGGTGCAGCTTTCCAGTTCAGAAATGTCAACCGAAATCGACGGAAATCAGCTCAACGCCGTGACCCTGAAAGGTCGCGATTTGTTCGGCTATTTGAAGCTTGTCCCGGGTGTCATCGATACCACGGGCAACCGTGATGTCACTTCGCCCAACGCCGTCGCGGGCATCACAATCAACGGCAACACGGCCGGTAAAATCAATTTCACGGTGGACGGCATCACCGATATGGACACAGGGTCCAACAATACCCTTCGAACCGAATCTGGACGCCGTTCAGGAGATGAAGATTCTCTCGTCGAATTACCAGGCGGAGTTCGGCCGGAACTCGGGAGGCACCATTACGGTGGTTACCAAGAGCGGCTCGCGTGACTTCCACGGCAGCGCCGCGTGGAATCACCGGCATGAGGAGTTCAACGCCAACTCATGGCTGAATAACCACAGCCTCACGTCGGCCGGTACCGCGCAGCCTATTCCCCGGTACCGCTTCAACATCGGGACTTACACCATCGGTGGCCCCGTTTTCATTCCCAAGGTGTTTAACACGCAGCGAAAGCGCCTGTTCTTTTTCTTTTCGCGGGAATACACCGGGCAATTTGTCAGTGGCGGCACCCAGACAAAATACACGCCACCGCGCTCGAACGTCAGGGTGATTTCTCCCGGAGCCTTGCGAATAATGGCTCGCTGATCACCATTACCGACCCGCAAACTGGCGCGCCGTTTCCCGGCAACCGGATTCCGGTTTCGCGCGCGGATCCCACAGGGCTTGGCCCGGCCATGCTGAATTTTTTCCCTCTGCCGAACTTTACGGGCGCCGGGAATCAGCTCAACGTGGTGAATTATTTCGAGGCTGCCAGTGCGACTCACCCGCGACGCAACGACGTGCTTCGGGTGGACACGTTCCTGACATCGAATTGACTGGCTACGGTCGCTATATCAATGACCACGATGACATGATCGCTCTCTATCAGGGTGTACAGTTTCACGTCGGACGTTGGCGAAAAGCTCGGGCAGAGCGGCATCGCGCCTATCGATCACCCCAATCCCGGCCACGGCTACTACGGTACGCTTGTATACGCCGCAACCCCCACGGCGTCGCGAAAAGCTCTCGAAACCGCCACGGCTCTCGGCGACAATCAACTGCCGGCATATTATTACCTGGCTGACAGCGCCAGACGATCCGGTTCGCCCGATATTGCGCAAACGGCAATCGAACAAGCTCTCAAACAAGCCCCGAACGACCCCCGAATTCGATCGCTTTCAGAGCCCGCCGGCAACAAGCTCTCTACTCCATGGCTGGAAAGCCTGCTCAACGGCACGCTCCCGCTTGTCCCGTAACGTAACGCGCAGCTCTATTTCCCAACTTCGATAATCGAGAACGATCCCGGCAACATAGGCCCGCGTCCTCCACGCCCGCCACGTCCTCCCGCTGCCGGAGGCGTGGTTGCCGCGGGCGCCGGTCCGTACTCCGCCGCGATCAGGAACACATGATCCGTTTTCGAATCGAGCGTCATCGTCTTCGCGCCTGGCATCGTCGTGAGCGTCTGCTCCACTTCGAAACTCGTTGGGCTCTTTTCTTTGATTACGGTCAGAGTTCCATCGCCCTGTGAACTAAACGCCTCCATTGTCTTTGGATTAAATGCCGCGCCGTCCACGCCCGCGCCGATCGGCAGACTCGTGATGATCTTACCGTCCGCCGCATCCATAATCACCATTGCGGCGGGCTGTCTGCATGCCACAAACAGAATATGATTTTTCGCATCGAACGCGAGTCCAGCGGGCGTTTTGGCCTTTGAACTGATGTCGTACTGAGCCGTCACCTTCATCGTTTTTGCATCCACAACCGCTACGGAGTCCTTGTCCTCAATATCGATATACAGATGCCCTTTGCCGTCCGACACCGCCTGTTCCGGCGCCCCGCCCAAATCTATCGTCCCCACCACCGATCCGTCCTTCGCATCGATCACGGTTGCATTCGGCGCGCGATGACTAAGGATATAGATCCGCTCATTGAACGAATCGAAGAGAATCCCGTCTGGTCCGCCCTCCACGTCGATAGTCTTGATCGGCGCGAGCGTCTTTGAATTCCACATCGCCACGGGTTTGCTTGTCGCGAAACCATGAGTTGACTTCGGGTCCACAGCCACCCCGCGCGCGTTCGTGTTCGCGATCTCGCCGGCCGGTTCCAGCGTGTCCAGATTGAAAACTGCAATTCGGGGCATAGGGCCGGTGCGCGGAACGTAGAGCTTGCGCCCGGCGGAATCGGCATACACATAGTCAAAGCCGCCCTCTCCGCCAACCTTGGCCGTCTTCAAAATTTTGTACGGTCCCGTCTGAGCGAACGCCGTCAGAGCCGAGCACGCAAACGCAACGGTGGGCCAAAACATTTTCATTTGGATATCCTCGATCTGAGTATATTGCCTTCCAGGCGGATAATAGTTTCCACCATGCTAGCCCGACGTGAATTTCTAAAGCAGACCTCCGCGCTTGCGGCGGCTGCCGGCACGGAGAGCGCGGTCGTTATAGATCCCAAGCCGCTCTTCGACATTTCGCCTTTGCTTTACATGCAGTTCATGGAGCCTCTTGGGACCACCGACGCCTCTGTCGAAGCCGCCTGGAACTACGACATGGATGACTGGCGGCAGGATTTCATCGATGTGGTCAGCGACCTTGCTCCGGACGTAATGCGTTTCGGCGGGCTCTACAGCCGTTATTATCATTGGCGCGAGGGCATTGGCCCCGCCGCTTCCCGACCGTGGGGCCGCAACTACGTCTGGGGCGGCAAAGAGACCAATCGTGTTGGCACACATGAATTCGTCGATTTCTGCCGGCGGGTGAAGGCCGAACCGCTCTATTGCGTGAACTTCCTCAGCGACGGTGAACAACGCTATCGGACCATGGGCGAAGGCAATCGCACAGGGGACGCGAAGGAGGCGGCGGATTGGGTTTCGTATGCCAACGATCCGGATCACCCCGACCGTAAACGCCACGGCCACCCTGAGCCTTATGGCATCAAGCTATGGCAGTTAGGCAATGAGACTTCATACGGCAATGCGACTTTCAACAAAGATGATTCGATCGCCCACACCGTTGAGTTCGCCCGTGCCATGAAAGAGCGCGATAAATCCATTCGCCTGATCGGATGGGGAGACAAGGGCCACGGCGAAGGGTTGTGGGCGAGTGATGTCATTGAACGTGCCGGCGAGCATCTCGATTTGATCGCGATCCACATGATGGGCCAATCTCCCAAGCGCCCCAACAGCGTGCTTAAGGGCCTTCTCTACCAGCAGGACCCCGCAAGCGCCTGGGAAGAACGCTGGAGCTTTCGAATGCCGTTGAGACGCGCGTGCGGGAATTGGAGTCCGCCATGGGACAGCACGCCGGCAAATTCGGCATAGCTATTACCGAAGGACATCTGAGTCTCGGGCCGCGCAATACGCACCCAATCCTTTACGAATGGCTGTCGTCCGTCTATCACGCGAGATCGCTAAACATCTACCAGCGTCACGGCGCAAACGTAAAAATCGCGACCGCCGCTGACTTCGAGGGCACCCGCTGGACCAATAACGCGGTCATGATTGCCGTGCCCGCCGGCAAGAGCTATCTGATGCCCGTGGCCTCCATTGCGCGCCTGTTCAAGCGCTATAACGGGAAACAAGGAGTTGTGGTTAAATCGGCGCCATCGGGTCTCGATATCGCGGCAAGCCGGTCCGGAAATTCAGTGTTCCTGCATGTCGCGAATTTGCAGTTTCGTGACAGTGTGGAGGCGTCATTTGCGGTAGACGGTATGAAGGTGATCGCCGGAAAAACCTGGGCTATTGCGCCGGACAATCTTCGTCAATTCGTCAGCCTGGACCAACCTGATATCTTTAAACCGGTCCAGGCAAACATCCCCAATCAGCCGCTGTTGAAATGGCGTTTTCCGGCGGGTTCGGTCACGGCGGTGGAACTCCAAATAGCGTAGCCAGGATGCGAAAAAATCGAGAGCCGACCGTCCACTTGTCGCGAGGGGAGGGGTGCGAACCCCGCATTGATGCGCCAGAGATCCTTTCCCGCATCCGCATCAGGCGCAAAGAAATACGACTCCATCGATTCCCGTTCCCGGCTCAGCCGAGCTTTTGAACTTCCTGGACCAAATTACCGTCTCTGCGATCGATTTACTTCTCCGCTAATACAACGACCGATCACGTTACTTCACGTCGAAAGAATTCACGTACTTCGCGGCAACATCCCATATGGCGACCGTGCTGCCAATTCCGCCGAGGAAAGATTTCCCGAACAAAGTCGCCATTCCAGGTAACCGACCTCTGACCATGTTCCCTGCTCGCGATCCAGCGACATCAGCGACGATTTTTCAGGCCGACCCGGTCGCGCTCGTTCCACCACAAGAGCGGCTATCGGCAGCCCAACTTCGTTGATCGCATGCCCCGTCGCGAGAGACAGCGCCGGCACCGGATACTCCTTGCCAGTACCGACGGCCAGGTATCCGTTCATCTCCCGAGGGCGATTACCAAGGCGCGCTTCCGGGTTGCGGCCAATGAAACCCTGGCCATATTGTTCCATCGCTTGCCACAGCCACTTGTCTCGGAGCGAAAGGCGCCAGCCTCGTAATACTAAGGGCGCCCTTGTCGATAATCGCGAGAAGTGTGCAGAGAGAATCTGGAATTCCGCCGGCAGTCTTCGATTGTTTACGGCAGCGCAAATGTGAAAACCGCCCCACCCGCCGCCATCGCCACCATCTGCTTGCCGTTCACCATATAGGTCATCGGATTCGAAGCCATCGTCCCGCCTAAATTGATCCGCCAGAGTTCTTTGCCCGTATCTGAATCGAGCGCAAAGAAATACGATTCCATCGATTCCCGTTCGCGGCTCAGCCATCCGCCATTGCTGCCGAACAACACCCGACCAGCCGTTGCCATCACGCCCGACCATGGCTTTGTCAGCATCTTGTGCTCCCAAACGGGCTCGCCCGTCTTCGGATTCAGCGCCCGAATCGCGCCGTATCCAGGATCGTCAGCCACGTCGATATCGGGTACGCTTCCCACATACCGGTTGCCCGGCGTATACTTGGGCTCCCCCTTTAAATACAACCCTTTGTTCTCCCAAACTGTGAGATAAAAAAGCCCGCTCAAGGGGCTATACGAAGGCGAATACCAGTTCGTGGCGCCCTGCACGCCGGGCCAAATATAAGCGCCGTCCTCAGTCGGAATCGAATTTGGCAAACGCTCCGGACGCCCTTTCGCATCCAACGATTTAGCCCATGTCTGCTTCGCGAACGCCTTGCCCAGCAGAAACTCTCCGGTCTGCCGGTCGAGCACATAGTAGAAGCCGCCCCGATGCGCCCAGTAGATCAGCTTGCGGGGCTTGCCTTGCCAGTCCGAATCGACAAGCACCGGAACCTGCACGGCATCCCAATCGTTTGAGTCGTGCGGGACAAACTGAAAGTGCCACTTGAGCGCGCCCGTGTCGGCATCGAGCGCGATGGCCGAATCGGAGTACAGGTTATCGCCCGGTCGCACATCCGCATTCCAGTCCGGTGAAGGATTCCCCACGCCCCAGATCACGAAATTCAACTCCGGGTCATAAGAACCCGTCACCCACGTGGGGCCGCCGCCCTGCTTCCAGGCGTCGCCTCCGCCCCACGTCTCATGCCCCTTTTCACCGGGACCGGGAATCGTGTTGAATCGCCACCGCCGCTTGCCGGTCTTTACGTCGTAAGCATCGAGGAATCCACGAATCCCATACTCGCCGCCGGCGATGCCCGTGATCACCATATCTTTCACGATGAGCGGCGCGCCCGTGATACTGTAGCCCGTCTTTGAATCCGCCACTTCAACGTCCCAAATCACCGACCCGGTCTTTGCGTCGAGAGCCACCAGATGGGCGTCCACCGTACCAAGAAATACCCGGTCGCCCAGCACGGCCACACCGCGATTCACGGCGTCGCAGCACACGTTCACCTTCGCCGGCAGGCTTCGCTTGTAGTGCCAGAAAGGCCGGCCGGTCGCCGCGTCCAAAGCAAACACGTTTGAAGGCGGCTCACTGACATACATCACGCCGTCCACTACGATCGGCGTGGCTTCGATGCGATGGCTCGTAGGCATCTGGTGGACCCAGGCGACCTTCAGATTCGCCGCGTTCTGCCTATTTATTTGATCGAGCGCGCTGTAACGCCAGCTCTTGTAAGAGCCGGAATAGGTGAGCCAATTTTGCGGCTCCGAATCGGCCTTCAGCAGCCGTTCATTCGTGATCTGACCGGGCAGAGCCACCGCGGTCAGAAAAGACACTGCAGCCGATAGAAACACTTTCATTGCACACCAGCCTTCACGCGCTTCAATGACGCCAAAAATGCCACCAAATCGTCCAGTTCCGAATCGCTCAGTTTCCCTTTGTACGAAGGCATCACCGAGCCCCTGTCCACACCGAAATCCTTGAAATCCGACCGTGCAACCGCGGTGAGTCCGCGCGAGAAATCGAGGATCTGCACCATGTAACTGTCCTGATTCATCAGGAACCCGGTGTACGATTTGCCATCCTTAGCCAGGATCTTTGCCACCCAATACTCTTCGGCCACATGGGCACCGGGATCGACGATCGATTCCCTCAGATACGCCTGTGAACGCTGCGAGCCAATAACCGACAGATCTGGTCCCTTAGACCCGCCTTCACCCTTCACGAGGTGGCAACCGAGGCAGCCTTTCTCGCCCAGTAGTATCTGCCCGTGCGCCGGGCTGCCCTTGACGATTTCGCTCGCGGCCCCTTTGCTCAGCGATCGCACGAAGGAAACAACTTGCCAGATCTGCGTTCCATCGAAAAACTGATCGGGCATCGCCGTCCCCGGAATGCCGCCACTAATATTCCGATAAAGCTCGGCGTCTGAACTGCCGTGATAGAAAACGCCTGTGGTGAGGTTCGGGCCGGTGCCGCCGGTGGCCTTCGTTCCATGGCACGGCGCGCAGTGCGATCGGAAAATCCTGGCGCCCGCCGCCGTATCAGCGCTGCTGTTGTGCGGATTCACCATGTCCTTTTGCGCCCAACTGAACGTGACCATCAGCACAAATATGAGAGGAAGTATCTTCAAGTCCAACTCCTCAAAAGGAATGCCCGCAGGTTTGGGCACTGGAGAGTATATATCGTTTTGGACCCGCCGGATTGGGATAAACTCAGCTTGAGTTCGATGCCTAAGTACCAGTTTCGGATAAATGGAGAGTCGGCCACTGTCGATTCGTGGGACCCTGAGCAACCCGTCCTCTACGTGCTGCGCAATAACCTCGGTTTGCGCGCGGCAAAGTTCGGCTGCGGTCTTGCGCAGTGCGGCGCCTGCACCGTTTTGCTGGATGGAAAGGCAGTGCGTTCCTGCGTGACTCCCGTGAGGCAGGTGGCCGGGCACGCGTTGATCACGCCGGAGGGCCTCGGCACGCCTGACAAACCGGATGCCCTTCAGGCAGCCTTCATTGAGGAGCAAGCGGCGCAATGCGGGTACTGCACCAGCGGGATGATCATGGCAGCGAAAGCGCTGCTTAGCCAAACGCCGCATCCGACTGTTGAGCAGGTCAAACAGGGGCTTGCGGGAAATCTTTGTCGGTGTGGAACGCATACGCGCATCGTCGCGGCAGTCTTGAAAGCGGGGAAAGTCTAATATGGCAAACTTCTCCCGTCGCGAGCTTCTAAAAGCCGGCGGCGCTTTGGTCGTCAGCTTTAGCCTGGGTCCGAAGATTAGCGCCCAGAACGGACGCGCACCCGCTCCGCGGCCTGAAATCGACAGCTTCCTTGCGATTCACCAGGACGGCTCGGTCACGATCTTCACGAGCAAAGTGGATGTCGGCACCGGCCTCTGTACGGTGTTCCGACAAACCGCCGCGGAAGAACTCGACATTCCGGTGGACCGTTTCACAGTAGTGGAAGGTGATACGTCAAGTACGCCCGATCACGGCGGCACGGGCGGAAGTTCCGGGGTCCCGCGCGGCGCGGCGGACATTCGTCAGGTTGCGGCGACGGCGCGCCAGGCTATTCTCGCTCTCGGTGCGAAGCAATTGAGTGTGCCTGAATCGGGACTCACGATTGTCTCGGGCGAGGTGCGCCCGGTGCAAGGCGGGCGGGGCATCACAGTCGGCGAACTCATTGGCGGCAAGCGCTTCTCATTAAAGCTTGACCCAAGCTCGCCTCTGAAGAAACCAACCAGTTACATGGTTGTGGGGAAGCCGATTCAGCGGCCCGATGTAAAGACGAAATGCACCGGGCACCACGTATATCTGCAGGACTTTGCCGAGCCTGGTATGCTGCACGGGCGAGTCGTGCGTCCGCCGGCATTCGGTGCGAAGTTGCTGTCGGTTGACGAGTCCTCGATTCGCGCTCTGCCGGACATTCGTGTGGTTCGCGTCGGGAGCTTTCTCGGCGTGGTCGCGAAGGACGAGTGGGCGGCCATTCGGGGCGCGCGCGAACTCAAGGCCACGTGGAGCGATTGGCAGGGCCTTCCTGGCAGCGGCGATCTCGCGAGCTACGTTCGAAATGCCCCGTCCGCGCCTGGTCAGATCGTGGTGGGTAAAGGCGATCCCGAGGCCACCCTCAAGACGGTCGCCAGGAGCCTTACCGCTACTTACTTCTGGCCCTTTCAGAGCCACGCCTCGCTTGGCCCGAGTTGCGCGATTGCCGACGTCAAAGAAACCGGAGCGACCGTTTGGTCTGCGTCCCAGAACCCGTTCGGACTGCGGGGAAATCTGGGGAGGGTCTTTGGAATGGCACCCGATAAACTCCGAGTCATCTACATGGACGCATCGGGCTCATACGGGACTAACGGCAGCGACGATGCCGCTGCCGATGCGCTTCTGCTCTCACGCTCGGTTGGCCAACCGGTCCGCGTGCAGTGGATGCGTCAGGACGAACACGGCTGGGATCCTAAAGGCCCGGCGCAATTGCTTCAAGTCCGAGGCGGCATCGATGCCGAAGGCAATATCGTGGCGTGGGACACCCATATGTGGGTTCCTTCCGGACCCGGCGGAGATCGCGCTCTGGTGGGCCCCGAATCGGCGGGATTGACTCAGGGGCACGGTCAGGGAGCCGGTCAGATGACTGGCAACGCCGACCCGCCTTATGCCACCCCGAATATGCGCGTTACGCATTACGCTCACGAGAGCACGCCGCTGCGTCTTTCGAATCTTCGCGCGCCCGGCAAGATTGCGAACGTGTTCTCGGTTGAATCGTTTGCTGACGAACTCGCGGTGCTCGCAGGCCTGGATTCCGTCGTGTTCCGCCGTCGCGGTCTAGCGGACCCGCGTGCTCTTGCGGTCATCGATCGGGCAACTTCCATGATCGGATGGCGGCCGCGCGTCTCGCCGAATCCTTCGCGAAACGCGACAGGCCGGGGCATCGCCTACATGCGATATAAGCAGGCCGAGAACTACGTTGCGGTTGCGATGGAAGTCTCAGTGGATCGCACCACGGGGAAGATCGCGATCCAGCGTGTGACCTGCGCGCACGATTGCGGACTCATCGTCAATCCGGACGGTCTTCGGAATCAGGTGGAAGGCAATATCCTGCAAACCCTCAGCCGCACCCTGCACGAAGAGGTGACGTTCAACGCCTCGAAGGTGCTTAGTACAGACTGGGCCAGCTATCCGATCCTTCGCTTTCCCGAAGCGCCCCCGGTGGAAGTCGCGCTGATCGACCATCCCGACCAGCCTTCGTACGGAGCCGGCGAGGCCGCGAGTGCGCCGGTGGCCGCGGCTTTAGCGAATGCGGTATTCGATGCCACAGGCGTGCGCCTGCGCACCGTGCCCTTCACTCCGGAGAGGGTGAAGGCGGCACTCGTCGCGTGAAGACTCTCGCCATCGCAGCGTTGCTGGCATGCTCCGCCAAAGCCCAGCAGCAGCCCGATATCCCTGAACTGCTCGATGCCCTGGGTCGATCGGCCGCCATTTTCGCGCGGTCCGTTCCGGGCCTGGCGGCGCAGGAAACGCTGCGGCAGAAGGGTCGGCGGGGCAACATGCAGATCCTGAAGAAGGGGCGTAAGGAGCAACTCAAAAATGTTGCATTCACTATTCCGGACGAATTCCAGACTCACGAGGTCATCTCGAACTACAGCTTCGGCGTGGCCGGTGGCGCCTCGGGATTTCACGAAATCCGAAAGGTTGTGACCATCGATAAGGCTCCGGTTCCGGTTGCAAATCTCCGGCACAGCCTCACGCTGGGCGCGACATCGGCTGACGACGAGACCAAAAAGATGCTGCTTGAGGATCTGGAACAGACGCAGCTTCAGGGCTCGGTGGTCGACTTTGGACCCATGCTTCTTCTCTTCACGAAGCAGAAGCAGTTCGATTTCGAGTTCCGCTCCGGGGGCCGGAAAGACACCATCCCCGAAGCGGTCTTCGTTCTGAACTACCGGCAGCTTTCGGGATCGAACGCGGTGACGGAATTCCGCGATCGGTCCGAAACGAAGCACCCCTTATCCGGCCAGATTTGGCTGCGGGAATCCGACCTTATTCCGACGCGAATCACGGTCCGGACCGAAGAGATTCTGACGACCAAATACACGCTCAGCAATGAGGCCGAGATAGACTATCAGCCAACGCCATACGGCCTCGCGCCGGCGATGGTGGTTCACAGGCAATACTTGAACCAGGACCTGCTGGTGGAGAATCAATTCCGATATACCGATTACCACGGGCGTCCATTCGTTCCATGAGCAAACCGCAGGCCGGCCAACCGGCGCCCGAATTCGAACTTCCCGACCAGAACGGAAAGACGGTTCGCCTGAGGGATTTCCGCGGGCAACGTTCGGTGGTGCTTTTTTTCTATCCAAAGGACGACACGACTGGCTGCACTCAGGAAGCCTGCGGGTTCCGGGATAGTCTGCCGGAATTCCAGTCTCGCGGCGCCGAAGTGATCGGCATCAGTTCGGACAGCGTGGAGTCGCACGCGCGTTTCGCCGCGAAATACAGTCTGCCGTTCACACTTTTGAGCGACCGCAAAGGCCGCGTCAGAAAACTGTATGGCGCATCCGGTCCGCTCGCCGGGCTCATCCCGGGCCGCGTCACTTTCGTCATCGATCGGGAAGGGATCGTGCGGCATGTGTTCAATTCGATGACGCAGTTCAGGCAGCACGTCACCGAAGCGCTGGCGGCGGCAGGTTAGCCTTTCAAATCGCGGAATGCGTCTTCAATCTCGTGCCGCGCTTCCATGGAGACCGGCACAAACGGCAGGCGGGGCGGGCCACCGTAATATCCGTTCAGATCCATGGCGTGCTTCAGGCCAGAGACTCCGTACAAGTCTGTGACCAGAATCGAAGGATGGGAGATTCGCCCCTGCCAGTCGATGCCCGCTTCTTCCTCACGAGTTCGGAACGCTTCCCAAATCGCGATTGCCGCATACGGGGCAGCGCTGGCGAAGGCCAGCACGGCGCCGTTCGCACCCGCTTTGAGCGAGTCCCAGAGCTGCGATTCGGTGCCCGCGAGCACGGCGAATTCCTTAGGAACAACTGCTCGGATTTGCTCGACGCGTCCGGCGGGAGTGCCGCTTTCGACGAGTCCGCCGATGTTCGGATGCGCCGCTAACTTCCCGATGGTTTCGGGCGACAGGTCGATTCCTGTGACCTGCGGCGCATTATGGATCAGTACCGGAACCGGAGATTGATCCGCCAATGCGCGGAAGAAGAGCATTTGCGCCTCAGGCCCATACATCAGGTTTCGATACTGGTGCGGCGCCAGGCTCAGGACCGCATTCGCGCCCGCAGCGGCAGCGGCTTTTGCCAGCTTTGCCCCGCTATGAACTCCTTCGGCCGACACGTCCAAAATCAATGTCCGCGCCTGATCGTCTTCGGATACGGCCAGGCGAAGAACCTGAAGCTTCTCGTCAGCGTCAAGCAGGGGGCCTTCTCCGGCGAGGCCGCCAATGACGAAGCCGCTGACGGACGCGCGGCGCCACTTGGCAAAGTTATGCTGAACCTTGGCGCGGTAAATGGCGCCGGTGTGATCGAACGGCGTTGCGACCGACGCCAGAATGCCCTGTAATTTCATCTGAACCTACCATGTTCTCAATCGACCTCGAATGTAAGCAAGCGGACAAGGATTTGACCATCGCGGATCTCTGGGAAGCCGGATCAAACGGCATCGTCGAGCTGGAAGACCAGGACGATATCGCCCGCCTGCGCGCGTTCTTCGATAACGACGCACATCAGCCGGCGTTGCTCTCCCGATTCGGGGGCGAAGCGCAACCGGCCGACACGCGCGATTGGGTCGCCTTCGCGCGCGAGCACCTGCAGCCGATGGAGATCGGTGACCGAATTTTCATCATCCCCGAGTGGCGCAACGAACCGACACCCGCCGGGCGCTTCCGCGTGGTGATCAACGCGGGCCTTGCTTTCGGCACGGGCGCCCACGAGACCACGCGGCTTTGCCTCGAAGCGGTGGAGCGCCATCTTAAACCCGGGGACACGCTGCTCGATATCGGCACCGGTTCCGGAATTCTTTCCGAAGTGGGTATCCGGCTTGGCGCAGGGTGCGCTTTCGCCAGCGATACGGACCCGGAGGCGGTCTGCGTGGCAAGGGAAAACTTCGAGCGGGCGGGGGTGCCGGTCCCCGTCTTCAACGGTTCGGCCGATGCGGTTGCATCCGGCGTCGCCGACGTGATTGTTGCCAACATCAGCCCCGCCTGGATTTCGGAACTCGCTCCCGAATGGGTGCGAATTCTGAAGCCGGGCGGCGTTGGGATTCTTAGCGGCTTTGAAGCCGCCGATGTGCCGGTGGTGTCGGCCGCGATTGTCAGAGCGGGCGGTGTTGTGCAGGGCGAATTCGGCGAAAAGGAATGGCGGATGATTGAGATCCGCCGCCCGTAGGTATTTTCCGGCAAAAAATTGCTTGTGGGGCTCATTTCAGTTCCGCACGAAGACGTTCGTTCCGGAGCTCTGTTTGAATGGCACGATAAAGCTTCCGGCGGCGTCGGTTACGAGGAATACGCCGAAGGTGTGGGGTCCGTTGGGAATGCGCGTCGAATCGAAAGTAGCTGTGAAGCCGATGTTCGGACAGGCAGCGACGTTTGGCAGCGAACTACACACGGTCGGGGATGCGACGCCAT